>OHIK01000259.1_pt1 | contig 34675 bp, 27 predicted proteins | sample 1568241 | NCBI WGS metagenome assembly OHIK01 (sample SAMEA3879567, study PRJEB24766) | human gut metagenome | biome: human-associated habitat; feature: feces | place: USA | collected 1985/1987 | reverse complement strand
TGGGCGTATGAAATTTGCGTGGCTCTGACACTAGTACGAGAGGACCGTGTTGGACCGACCTCTGGTTTACCGGTTGTGCCGCCAGGCGCATCGCCGGGTATCTAAGTCGGGATCGGATAAGCGCTGAAAGCATCTAAGTGCGAAGCCGGCCACAAGATTAGATTTCTTGAGGGTCGTTGAAGACGACAACGTTGATAGGATGCAGGTGTAAAGCTGGAGACAGCAAAGCCGAGCATTACTAATTGCCCGTCAGCTTTCCTTATCCGCGCGGAGCGGATGGAAAACATCAGAAAGGATGATATATACGTTTAGCAGAAACAAGTGCTGAAATTGCTTGCTTGTGAGTCATGAATATATAAAGGTATTCAGGTGACTATTGCACGAAGGTTCCACCTCTTCCCATTCCGAACAGAGAAGTTAAGCTTCGTCACGCCGATGGTACTGCGCAAGTGGGAGAGTAGGTAGTCGCCGTTTTAACAGAAGTCCTGAGGCTGAAACGCTTCAGGACTTTTTTTGTGTCTGTACGCCTGCGTCCGTTTCCGCGGCAGGCCGCTTCTTCTTTTTGCTGCCGGATTCTTTCTTACCTTCCTTTTTCCCCTTGCTATCCTTTGTTTCCTTGCCGCTCACCCGGACAGCCTTCAGAAATGCGCCTGGAGACGTTTTCTCCACAAAGGAGAGTCATTCTTCACCGGAAGCTCCGGATGCGCTTAAAACGTACGAAATTTAGTCTGGAAAGAAACCTGTTTCGAGGGACATGGGTCTGAATCATCGGGCTTATAACTTCTATTCTTGTAATTTTAAGAATTAAATCGATTGGAGATAATTCATTTTATCTGTTAAAAGTTTTGTTGATGCTTGTAGATTAAAGAAAAAGAATTACATTTGCAGTGTACTAATAAACTAATACACTAATATAATCTATTTACAACATGAACACGTCTATGATAAAAATCGAAGGGTTAACCTTCAGTTATGGAAAGAAAGCCTCCGTTTTTCGAGATTTCTCATTGGAAATGGAGGCTGGAAAGGTAATTGGTCTCTTGGGAAAGAATGGGACCGGTAAATCTACTTTACTTTATTTGATGAGTGGCTTGTTACGTCCACAAAATGGTTCTGTCTGGATGAAAGGAAGGGACGTACAAAAACGCCTGCCGGTAACTCTGGAGGATATGTATTTGGTTCCGGAGGAATTCACCTTACCTAATCTGAGTCTGAAACAGTTTGTGAAAGTGAATGCACCATTTTATCCCCGTTTCAGTCAGGAGTTGTTGCGGACATGCTTGGCCGATTTTGATTTGAATGAAGATATTCATCTAGGAGAGTTGTCCATGGGACAGAAGAAAAAGGCTTATATGTGTTTCGCGCTGGCAGCCAATACCTCCTTGCTTCTGATGGATGAACCGACCAATGGATTGGATATCCCTTCCAAAAGTCAATTCCGGAAAGTAATAGCTTCAGGTATGACGGAAGAGAAATCGGTAGTGGTGTCTACTCATCAGGTACGGGATATTGACCGTTTGCTGGATCAGGTGGTAGTGATTGACGGAAATGAAGTGTTATTGAACCGCTCGGTAGTAGACATTACAGATAAACTGTTGTTTGCGGAGCAGGGCATGAATGAACCGACAGATGACGTTCTTTTCGTGCAGCCCTCTGTGCATGGAAACAGTGTGATATGGCCCAATCTTGCAGGAGAAGAGAGCCCGTTGAACCTGGAACTTCTGTTTAATGCTCTGCTGACGGAACGTGAGAAAATACAAGCGATTTTTAATGAAAAATAAATGACACGACATGATGGAGACAACTTTTAGTATGACACGCGTACAGCATATCATGCGACGCGATTTGATAGAAAACTGGAAAAGTAACCTTTATGGTTTGCTGGGTATTTTTGCAGCCTGCTTTTTCCCGATGTTAGGCTTTTTATGGTCAGCAGAACGCTGGACGGAAGAAGGCTATCCTGAAGTTTATTCTTTTGAGCGATTTTGCGGCAATATGTTGGGGATAATTGGTATGGTGGTTAGTGTGGCAATGATATATTATGCTTCCCGCATCATGAAATGCATGGATAATAAGGAAAAACGTATTTCTTATTTATTGCTGCCGGCTACAAATTTGGAGAAGTTCTTCTCTCGTGCCTCGTTTGTGACAGTAGGCACTGCATTGATGATTCTGGTTGCCTTGCTGGCTTTGGAACTTACCCATTATCTGTTGTTGCCTTTGTTTGATTTACCAACTGTGTATAGCCAACCGATGTTGGTGGAAGTATTTTCCATGAAATGGGCTCATGCTTCGGTAGATGCAACAGGAGAACCAGTCTATTCTTGGTGGCTGATGCAGCTACTTGTATGGATATTCTGCTTGTGGAATCATTCACTTTTCATTTTGGGGGGAAGTTTTTGGTACAAACATCCTTTCCTGAAAACGATAGGGGCTTGTTTGGCTGTAACTATCTTAGGAGGAATTTTGTTTGCGAGCTCAGTAGATAGTGGAATATGGTCTTTTCTTATTCGGAGAGTAGATGAAAATTATCCACATTCTCCCCAGACCGTAAATGGATTGCTGACCATCATTTCAGTTGTCTTTCTTCTGTTTACTGTGTTTAACTGGTGGCTGTCATATCGGCTGTTTACTCGTTCGGAAGTTGTTAAACGAAAACTGTGGCGCCTATGACTTTTAAAGAGAATAAACCGATTTATTTGCAGATAGCAGACCGTATCATGGATGAGATCCTTCAGGATGTGTATGAGGAAGGCGGACGTATCCTGTCGGTACGAGAATATGCAGGAATCGTGGAGGTGAATGCGAATACGGTAGTTCGTACGTATGATTATCTGCAGACTCAGGGTATTATTTACAATAAGCGGGGTTTGGGATATTTTGTGGCAACTGAAGCTGCTCAGAAGATTATTGAGCTTCGGAAGGCTACTTTCCTCCAGCAAGTATTACCCGATGTATTCAAGGAAATGTATTTGCTGCATATCCCGATGGAAACTTTATCTGAACTATTTGAGAACTATAAGAAAGAACGGATGAAGTCTCAGGAATAAACAATAGAAGATAATAATGAAAACGGAGCTGAAGTAAGAGGAATAGATTCCTTTGCTTCAGCTCCGTTTTATTGTATGATTCTGCGACTTATAAAGTCACTGTATGCATAATCTTTTCCAATGCACCGGCATTGTCTCGTACATAATTTCCGGCTTTTTTCCCAGCTTTATCCAAGGCTTCATAGTTGTTCAGGAAATTGTCCATAATCTTCTTGAAATCCTCCGCTCCTTGTATTTCAAAGCCACCCTTGCATTGAAGCAACCCTTGAGCTTCACGGAACCGTTTGTTGTTGGGGCCGAAAATGACTGGCATACCATATACGGCAGCTTCCAGTACATTGTGAATACCTACCCCGAATCCACCTCCGATATAGGCAATTTCTCCGTAGCGGTAAATGGAAGACAGTAAACCGAAACAGTCAATCAGCAGGCAATCGGCTTCTTTCACTCTTTCTTCCGTAGCCTGTGTGTAGCGTACTACAGTACGGTTCAGTTTACCGGTGATTTCCTTCAAATGGCTTTCATCAATCACGTGTGGTGCAATGATTAGCTTTACCTCCGGATGCGTATTGAGATAAGGAATGAAAATATCCTCATCCGGTCCCCAGGAACTTCCGGCTACAAAAGCAGTATGGTTTCCTTTGAATTTCTCTACCAATGGAAGTTCTTTAGCCTGACGGCAGATTTCCAACACCCGGTCAAAACGTGTATCACCTACTACAGTGGTGTTGGTAATACCGATGGTGCGAAGTAATTGTACAGACGCTTCATCCTGTACGAACAGATGAGTAAACGTGTTCAGTACCTTTCGGTAACTTTTGCCATACCAGCGGAAGAAAATCTGTTCTTTCCGGAAGATGGAAGATACACTGTAAACCGGAATATTTCGCCGTTGAAGTTCGTTCAAATAGTTCTGCCAGAATTCGTACTTGATGAAGAAGGCCATATAAGGCTGAGCCAAATCCAGAAAACGTTTTACGTTGCTTGGTGTGTCCAGCGGAAGATAGCACACAATATCTGCTCCTTTATAGTTCTTTCGCACTTCATATCCGGAAGGAGAAAAAAATGTCTGGAGAATCTTGTACTGCGGATAGGTTTTGCGGACGTCCTTGTTCAAACTCCCCTAAAGAAGCTGCGTGAAACCACAGGTATTTTTCTCCACGGACAATCTGTTTTTCCAGAATGCCAAAAGATTCCTTTTCTCCCTTGACCATCAGGGCCACCTTCTTATTAAAAAGTGCAGCCAGTCTGACTGCACTTGTATAAAGAGCGATGATAAGATTATAAATCATGTCTTAGCTTATTTGAGGGCCTCTACTGCACGGCGCATACGAGTCACTGTTTCTTCTTTTCCTAATACAGCCGAGATGTCAAACATGTGAGGACCTTTGCCTTCTCCTACCAATGTCAGTCGGAAAGCATTCATGATGTTACCCAAGTGGTAACCTTTATCTTCAATCCACTTCATGACTACTTCTTCCTGGTGAGCCAGTGAGAAATCGTCCAATGATTCCAATAGTGCAGCCAGTTCGGTCATGCGTTCAGCAGAATCTTCTTTCCAGCGTTTTTTCACTGTCTTTTCATCATATTCTGTCGGAGCTACGAAGAAGAACTTGCAAGTATCCCACAATTCCTTGATAAAGCTTACACGGCCTTTCATCAGTCCGACTACAGTAACTACCTTATCCATCGGAGCTTCAATGCCATGTTCCTTCAGAATCGGCATAAACAACTGTGCGATTTCTTCGTCACTCTTCATCAGGATATATTCATGGTTGAACCATTTTCCCTTTTCATAGTCGAACTTCGCACCAGCTTTGCTGCAACGATGCAAGTCGAACAATTTGATGAGTTCATCCATTGACATGATTTCCTGATCGTTACCCGGATTCCATCCCAACAAAGCCAGGAAGTTGATAACCGCTTCCGGCAGATAGCCTGATTCACGGTATCCAGAAGAGACTTCTCCTGTTTTCGGGTCATGCCATTCCAATGGGAATACAGGGAATCCCAAACGGTCACCGTCGCGCTTGCTCAGTTTACCGTTTCCGTCCGGTTTCAACAACAATGGCAGGTGAGCGAATTCAGGCATTGTATCTTCCCAACCGAAAGCACGGTACAGCAATACGTGCAACGGAGCTGAAGGCAGCCATTCTTCTCCACGAATCACGTGTGATACTTCCATCAGGTGGTCGTCAACGATGTTAGCCAAGTGGTAAGTAGGCAGTTCATCAGCTGATTTATATAACACTTTATCGTCGAGGATAGAAGAGTTGATAACTACCTCTCCACGAATCAGGTCGTGTACATGTACGTCTTCGTTCGGCTCAATCTTGAAACGAACTACATACTGTTTGCCTTCTGCAATCAGCTTGTCCACTTCTTCTTTCGGAAGAGTCAAAGAGTTGCGCATGGAAGTACGTGTAGAAGCGTCGTACTGGAAATTCGGAATTTCCTGACGTTTAGCTTCCAGTTCTTCCGGTGTATCAAAAGCGATGTAAGCTTTTCCGTTATCGAGCAACACCTGTACATATTTCTTGTAAATGTCACGGCGTTCCGACTGGCGGTACGGACCATAGTTTCCTCCAAAGCTGACACCCTCGTCAAACTGGATACCTAACCATTTGAATGACTCGATAATGTATTCCTCAGCACCCGGAACGAAACGGTGTGAGTCAGTATCTTCAATACGGAAAATCAGTTCCCCGCCATGCTGACGAGCAAACAGATAATTGTACAAAGCGGTACGTACGCCGCCGATATGCAATGCACCGGTGGGACTTGGTGCAAAACGGACTCTTACTTTTCTTTCTGACATTGTGGTTTTTATCTAAAAATACGCCGCAAAATTAATCTAATTTTCCCGTTTTTTTCTTATTTTGCACGCAAAATATCTTTTTAACATGAAAAGTTTACAAACTGAGAAACAGTTTTCTTATAAAGGACTGTTATATAAACTGGCCATTTTCGTGGTAACAGTGTGTGTAATTGTGTATTTCTTGCCACGAGAGGGACGTTTTAATTATCAATTTGACATTAATAAACCTTGGAAGTACGGCCTGCTTCAGGCTTCGTTCGATTTCCCAATCTATAAGGATGATGCGGAAGTGCAGCGGGAACAGGACAGCATCATGCGCTTGTACAGTCCATATTACCAGATGGATAAAACGGTGGCCGACCGGATGATTCAGCAGTTCAAGAAAGCATATACTGATAGTTTGCATCGTATTATCCCTGCTCCAGCGTATCAGCATCATATTGAGCGATTACTGAAGTTAGTGTACGAGAAAGGAGTCTTTGCGCCAAATGATTGGGAAAAGTTGCGTAAAGACAGTGTACGTTCCATCCAGTTGGTAGACAAGAATACGGCAAACCAAGTAGATGTGAGCGACCTTTATAGCTTTAAAACGGCATACGAAACATTGATTTATTCAGATACGGTACATTATCATCGACTGTTACTGCAGCGGTGCAATCTGAATGAATATATTGCGCCTAACCTTTCGTATGATGCTTCCAAATCAGAGGCTGCAAAGCAGGATTTGCTTTCCGATTTGTCATGGGCAAACGGTTTTGTAATGAACGGACAGAAAATCATAGACCGTGGAGAAATTATTGACAGTCATACGTATAATATCCTGAAATCATTGGAGAAAGAGTGGAACAAACGTAGTGAAACGGTAACAGAAAAGCGTCTTACCTTGCTGGGGCAAACGCTTTTTGTGGCGTTGCTGATAGGTTGCTTCATGATTTATCTGGATTTGTTCCGGAATGACTATTATAAGAAGCACCGGACATTGGCCCTGCTTTTTGTCATCATTGTAGCTTTCCCGGTCTTGTCTTCTGTGATGGTAGAGCATGCATTTATGAGTGTTTACATTGTGCCGTTTGCCATGATACCTCTGATTATTCGTATCTTTCTGGATTCACGAACGGCGTTTGTGGCCCATATCATAACGATTCTGCTTTGTTCGATTTGCCTTCGTACACCGCACGAGTTTATATTGTTGCAAACAGCAGCTGGTATGGCCGGTATCTATAGTCTGAGGGAGCTTTCCCAGCGTTCGCAATTGCTGCGCAGTGCGCTGATTGTGGCTTGTACGTACGCATTGATGTATCTGGCACTCGATTTGATACACGTCAGCGATGTGGCGCAGCTGAGTACACACATGTATGTCAATTTTATCATTAACGGCATGTTGTTGCTGTTTACTTATCCCTTATTATTTATTTTGGAAAAGATGTTCGGTTTTACCTCGAATGTTACGTTGGTAGAGTTATCCAATATCAATAATAAATTGATGCGTGAGATGTCGGAAGTGGCACCTGGCACGTTCCAGCATTCCCTTCAGTTGGCGAATCTGACTGCTGCGGCTGCCAACCGGATTGGAGCCAACAGCCAGCTGGTACGTACGGGGGCTATGTATCACGACATTGGGAAAATGCTGAACCCTGCTTTCTTTACCGAAAATCAGTCGGGTGTGAATCCTCATGACCAGTTGAGCTACAAGCAGAGCGCACAGATTGTAATCAGTCACGTGACCGATGGCATGAGACTGGCCGACAAGCACGATCTACCACAGGTAATAAAAGATTTTATCTGTACTCACCATGGAAAAGGTTTGACCAAGTATTTCTATATTTCATATCAGAACGAACACCCCGGTGAAGAAGTTGACAAGGAAGCTTTCCGGTATCCGGGTCCCAATCCTTTTACGAAGGAACAGGCTATTCTGATGATGGCAGATTCTGTAGAAGCAGCTTCACGAAGTCTGGCTGAGTACACAGAAGAAAGCATCTCAGCTTTGGTAGAAAAGATTATTGACAGTCAGGTACAGGACGGTTATTTCAAGGAATGTCCGATTACATTTAAAGACATTGCTACCGTGAAAGCCGTATTTAAGGAAAAGTTGAAAACAATGTATCATACTCGTATCAGTTATCCGGAGTTGAAGAAGTAGATAACTGGAAAAGACAGGAAAGAGGCTGTCTCAAAATGAGACAGCCTCTTTCCTGTCTTTTCTATTTTATTTTAGGCTTTAATTCATCCGGTGAGTCTTTCGTATATAGCATCGGTGAACCTGCTACCTTTGTAAATAATTCTTGAACCTGTTGAATTTCCACTTTTTGTTCAGGATGGAAATTTTCCGAATTCATGTAATCAAGTATTGATTTCTTTAATTGCCGGGCTACTATTCGTTTTTCCGGTGCACTATCCAAATCCAATGTGGTCATAATCAGTTTGCCATTTAATACATTGGCTTCGAACAACACCCCGATTTTACGACTGATAAACCACGTGTCAATGCTTTGGACGAGTGGCTGGAAGTCTTTCCCGAAATCGGTGAATTGCATGACTGGTGCACGATTCAATAATTCCCACCATTGCAGGTTGCTATGATATTCGGTCGGAAACTTCCGGAAAAGAGGATGGTGAGGATTAAGCAGGATGCCGGTCGTATGAGGTGGGCGCATCTTGAACCAGGAAGTGTTCCAGAATACCGGGGTAAAGTACTGTACGACTTCTTTTCCGTATGTCACTTTCTTTCCTGCTTTGATAAGTACCTTTCCTCCTTTTTCCAGTATTTCTCGTGCTTTGTTGTCTAGCGTGTCTGTCTGATATATTGTTTCTTCAGAGGTGAAATCGACGGTTTCAGGATACACCCAGAAATCCCAGTCATTAACGGCATCTGTTCCTTCCACTCGTACCTCTATGTTGAGTTTCATAGCCGATGGAATATCTTTCAACGGAAAATCAACCTGTCCGATATGGTTCAGGTTACCAATTGGAATATCCGTCTGACCGATGACACCGTGTGAATAGACTTTTCCGTATGCATCGGTTATACGGTAGCTTACTTTAGCTGCCTGAAGAGATTCTGCGTCGAAATGAGAAATTTCTATATCAGCATGAAACGTTTCGTTAGTGGTGTATACGAACTTTTCTGTGCGCATGAGTGGTACGGTCGGTGCACAGAACCGACGCCACTCATCGGCATTTATGTAACCTTTTTCTTCAAAGAACACATCCAGTATACCTACTAATGCCGTGCCTTGTCCGGAGTAGTCATTTAAAGCCAGCAACTGAAATCCTGCATAGTCTGGGGTACGCAAGGTACGTTCGATTTCATGTTTATAGCATAGTGCCTGTAATTTTCCGGAAGCCATCATAAAATCTTGCCCTTTGCCTTCCATGCCGTGCGTGTGCAGAAGGTGCTGGAAGATTTCGAAATTGCCTGCTTTGTTGACTCCGGTGTATTTCTTGATTTCATTGAAGTTCGGAAATACGCACCATTGTCCGGTTTCGTGTGATACAAACGGTTGTTTAACCGTATCAAGATATTCCCGGAAATCAGTCATCGTTTCCGGACGTTGGCTTTTCCAGTTCAATCCTCTGACTCCTGCTTTTACATGGTACTGACTTTTAGGTTGCCATGCCCATCCTCCACCTACAGAGGCACCGGTATATACCCGGCGTGAGTCCTTGGCTTTCCAATAATCCACAAAGCGAGAAACCCATGGAACCCAGTTCCCGGAAGGCTCGTTTCCGCAAGCCAGCATACAGAAAGAGGCGTAGTTCCCGTATCTTTGCGTCATGCGGATAGTTTCTTCCAACAGGTATTGGTCAATGTATTGTCCTTGTCCCAGACGGACGTCATGGTTTGGCCAGCTTGGTCCTTCTGGTTGCAGATAAAATCCTACGCGGTCGGCCGCTTTAAAGGCAGCTTCCGGTGGGCAATAAGAGTGAAACCGCATGTGGTTGAGACCGTAGTTCCGGCAGATACGGAATACGCGCTCCCAGCTTTCTACATCCATTGGGGGGTAGCCGGTCAGTGGGAAGTCACAATTCTCTACAGTGCCTCGCAACATGGTTTTTCTTCCATTTACATAAAACCAGCGCCCTTGGATTGTGAATGTACGCATGCCAAATTCTATTTCGCGTGTGTCACTTTGGTTCGCTTGTGTAAGCGTGGCTGTCAACTTATAGAGTGTCGGATGGAATTCGTCCCATAATTGTACATCTTTTCCCATGGGCAGCACCATCTCATGGGTATCTTTTAAATCGTTTTTAGAGAAGGCTTGTGTGATTTCCGGTACACGATGAGGAATGTCACTATTAAAACTTTCAGCCTTCAAGGAAAGTTCTACAGGATGCTTACTCCCCTGTATGACCATACGTACACGGGCCTGTTGTTTGTCGGGCTCCGGAAATACCTGAATGTCTTTAAAGGATATTTCAGGAAGAACATAGAGATACATGCGGCCTACCACACCGTTCCAGTTTCCTTGCGTGTGGTCTGTGATGCTATGGGAGTTTTGGCCTACTTTGGCACAACTGTCGTGGTTGTCGATACGTAGAGTAAGTGTTGATGTTCCGGGACGAACGGCTGTAGTGATGTCATATTCATGAGGAGTACTCAGGCTGTTTTGTGAACCTATACGCTGGTTGTTTATCCAGACTGTTGTTTCAATATGTGGACGTTCTAGAAACAGCATCACGCGTTTGCCTTTCCAGGATGAAGGTATGTGTATTTCTCGTTTATACCAGGCAGCTCCTACATAACGTCGTTCAGGGGTAAGGAAAAAAGGAAACTTTATATTTCCTGTACGTCGGAACATTTCCAGTTCGGGATTATAATAGAAAGAACTGTCGTAAAGCGATCCTGTCCATTGAGTTTGCAATGAAGGACGCTCTCCTTTCAGTTTTTCCGGCATAGAACCGGGCAGGTTGATTTTGTCGTTAAGAGGACGGGCGTACCATTTTTCGTCAATCCCTTTATTTTCTTTGTCAATTTGAAGATTCCACTCTCCTGTCAAATCAATGACATTCTGCGCATGAAGCAATTGGGTGATAAGCAGGAGATAAAAAACAAAAATGTGTTTTCTCATAAATACCAGTAACTATAAAAAATTATCGAGGCAAATGTAAGATTTGATACCCACATATCCCTCGATAATTCTTCAAATAGCTGGAATTTTGTGTATTTATACTTTAATCAGTTTGTATTTAGGCACAAGGGCTTTCATTACACACCATGCTATGAGGTAGGCTACGGCACAGATACAGAAAATGATGAAGTAACCGGCTTCTTTTCCTTCGAAACCAAAGAACACCATTTGGCTTTCTGCTGCATAGTCGAACAGGATTCCTGAGCACATGTTGATAAGGAATGCTCCTACACCACCTGCCATACCTCCAATACCGATAATGGTGGCTACTGCACTCTTAGGGAACATATCACTTCCTACAGAATAGATATTAGCTGACCATGATTGGTGGGCAGCTCCTGCGATACCGATGATGATAATCGGGAACCAATAAGAAATGTTACCCAATGGCTGTGCAAAGAGTGTGAATAACGGGAATACGGCAAAAATCAACATAGCCTGCATGCGGGCTGCGTATGGATTCTTTCCTGTTTTGTTGATAATGATAGTAGGTAATTTGCCTCCGTAAATGGAAAGCATGGTAATGGCATACAATACGAATATCAGCAACTGGGCTGTCGCGCTGTCTGAAGAGAATCCATATACGTCGGAGATATAGGCGGGGGTCCAGAAAAGGAAGAACCACCATACTCCGTCTGTCAGGAATTTTCCAAAGATAATGGCCCAGGTCTGACGGAACTTGAAGCATTGCCAGAGGGAGATTTTAGGCTCGTCTTCCGTGTGAACGTCTGCTTCTTCTTTTTCTTTATCCTGTTGGATGTAGGCAAGCTCAGCTGCATTGACTTGCGGATTTTCCTGGGGCTTTTTATACATGAACATCCAAAGTCCCATCCAGATAAATCCCAGCGCGCCAATTACGATGAAAGCCATTTCCCATCCGTTACCCACACCGATACTTTTGAAATAGCTGGCAAGTGGAGGAATACTCACTGGGGCTATGAGGGCACCGATGGTAGATCCGGCATTAAAGATAGATGTCGCAAAGGCACGGTCTTTTTTAGGGAAATATTCAGCGGTGACTTTAATAGCTGCAGGGAAGTTACCCGATTCACCTACGGCCAGCACAATACGTGCCGCAATGAAGTAGTACACGCTGGTAATGGCAATGGTAGAAGTAAGGGCTCCTGAGGCTGCAATCATTTCATTGACATCCTTAAGTCCGAGACTCATTTCGGTAGCCCATCCGCAAAGTGCGTGTAAGCAGGCACCTAGCGACCAGATGGCAATAGCCCAGAGATACCCTTTCTTGCTTCCCAGCCAGTCCACAAAGCGTCCGGCAAAAAGGTTGGCAATCGCATAAATAATTGAGAAAATGGCAGTAATAGTTCCGTAGTGCGTATCTGTCCAGTGGAATTCTGGTGCGATAAAATCTTTCCACGTCAGTGACAGTACTTGGCGGTCCAGGTAATTGACCGCTGTAGCGAAAAAGAGCATGGAGCAAATAATCCATCGGTAATTGCTCATTGTTTCGCTTGATGTTTTGGTTGTACTCATATATGATATTAGATTAGTTTGTTTTGGCACAAAGATAATTTTCTTACAAGCGAAAAGCCTGTAAATATTGGCAAAAAACCTGCATTAATTGGTCAGGTGTGTTTTTACAACCACAATGAAATGACAAATTCCACATACTTGGCAGATTCTTAATTTAAGAGTTCTGTGTAAGTCTGTGGAATTTGTGTATTAGGATACCTCTAGGTAGGAGGTATGTATGTTATTTCATTTCAGTGTATTTAATCTTGTCCATATCTCCGTAGTCCAGGTTTTCACCTGCCATACCCCAGATGAACATGTAGTTGCTAGTTCCGGCTGCAGCGTGGATAGACCATTCCGGTGACATGATAGCTTGTTCGTTCTGCATCCATACGATGCGTTCTTCCTGAGGTTCGCCCATGAAGTGGCAGATGGAGTTGCCTTCCGGCACGTTGAAGTAGAAATAAGCTTCGATACGACGGCTGTGAGTGTGAGCAGGCATGGTGTTCCATACGCTTCCTGGCTTCAACTCTGTCAGACCCATCTGCAACTGGCAAGGACCTTCCTGCAGTACGTTCTTTACAATCAGCTGGTTGATGACACGGTCGTTACTTTCTTCCATCTTTCCGGCAGCCATTGAGTTAGCTTTCAAAGAACCCTTGCGTCCATCGATGGTAATCCACTGAGTCTTGTATTCCTTGTGTGCAATGGCAGAGTTGATGTAGAACTTAGCCGGTTTGCTGGCATCCTTGCTTTTGAAAGTTACTTTCTGGTTGCCACGTCCTACGTAGAGGGCTTCTTTGAATTTCAACTCATATTCCTTGCCATCTACAGTTACGATACCGTCGCCACCGATGTTGATGACACCCAGCTCACGGTTGAACAAGAAATAAGGAGCTTTCAGCGGGTCGATAGTATCCAGTGACAGCTCTTTGTTTACTGGCATGGCACCACCGAAGATGAAACGGTCGTACATAGAGTAAGTTACGTTGATTTCATCGGCTACCAGCACTTTCTCCATCATGAAGCTGCTGCGCAGTCTCTGTGTGTCGTATGTTTTTACGTCTTGCGGATTGCAGGCAGTCTGCATCCGGTAGTTAACCTGAGCATTAGCGGAAAGAGCTGCTACGCCCAGCATCATAGCCATAGCTAATTTTTTCATAAGCGTTTGTTTATTTATTGGTTTTTATTCTTCAATGTGTTTTGCTTCTTTGATAATGCGGCGACGGTTGTAGATAGCCATTGCCAGTGCCACGATAACCAGTATGCTTGAACCTACAATCTTGAAGTTGTATACTGCGTGGAATATCAGCCAAGAGAAGATGCTGGAAGCGAAGTCGAGTGCACCTCCCTGGAATCCTTGCGGAATCTGTACAGCCGGGTCGTTTGTTCTGACAAATACGTCCTGAGCAGCTTGTGTAAAGAATGGAGCCAGGTCGGTTACAAAATACAGACCTACAATCAGCGATACAAGACCAATCAGGAATGTTTTCAGCACATTACCTTTTGTGATAGGCAATACGGCTGGGAACAAGTAGAACATACCAGCCAGTGAAGCCAATGGCAAGAACTGGTTGTTGGGTAATACTACTGACAGGAACAGAGCTACGGGAATAAGTAGCAAAGAAACTACCAGTGTAGTCGGGTGACCGATTACCAGTGCCGGACTCATACCAATGTTGAGGCTTGCACTGTTTTTAAACTTGCGGGCAATCAGTTCGCGAGTTGCATCAGAAATCGGACGCAAACCTTCGATAAATAAAGAAGTGATACGCGGGATAAGTTCCATTACAGCTCCCATCTTGATACCCAGTCCCAGGATCGCCGGAATACCGTCAACCAGCTCTTGGCTGTTTTTGCAGGCCAGAGCACCGATACCACAACCTACTACTACTCCGAGGAATAGCGGTTCTCCCATGATACCGAATTTTCTTTTCATGCCCTCTGCATCGATGTTCAGCTTGTCAAATCCCGGAATCATATCCAATGCTTTGTTGATGACAAGAGCGAAGGGAACGAATCCCTGGCAGAAAGGCTGCGGAATAGAGATACCGTCCATTTTTTCGTAATATGACTGGAACTGCTTGCAGGTCAAATCAGCCATAATCAGGGTAATGATGTAGCAGATAATTGCTGAGAAGAATCCCCACCAGATATTTTCAGTGGCGAAATAAACTACTGCGCCGATGAAGGCAAAATGCCAGTAGTTCCACAAGTCGATATTGACAGTTTTAGTTGTCTTCGTTAATAGCATGATGATGTTCACTCCCAAACATACAGGAATGATAAATGCACCTACAGAAGTGTTGTAGGCTACAGAGGCTGCAGCAGGCCACCCCATGTCAAAGATACCCAGTTCCAATCCGTAGATTTCCGTTACCTTTTTCAACGGTTCTCCCAAACTGCTGGTCAAAAGAGCTGTTACAACAGAAAGTCCGACGAATCCGACTCCGACCAGCAAACCGCTTTTCAGCGCCTTGCCGAAATTAATTCCAATACATACTCCCAGAATGGTAAACAGAATAGGCATCATCACGGCTGCCCCGAGCCCGATGATATAGCTAAATACTTGTTCCATGTCTTTTCTTTTGTCCTTTAAAAATGTGGATTTAGGTTAAAAATAAATGATTTCGACCCAAAAGTACAGCCTTTTATTCTAATTTCCAATTGCAAATCCGTTATTTTCGAAACTTTGCTGATTTAATAACATTTTTTTCGTTTACGCACACGGGCGGACTTTCTCTAAGAAACCTTGTTTGATTTGTTTCAATTTGAAGAGGGAGGAATTTTTGTAAGGAATAAAAAAGAAAGTTGAAATGTGAAAAAATAAAAGAAAAATGCCAAAGGAGATTTTTTCTGAGGTCAGGATGATTTTTATGTTTCTCTGCCTTGAAACATACGTTTCCCGAAGCGGAGCCTTACGTTTCCGATAAGGGAAACATAGGGATTCGCTTCGAGAAACGTAGAAAATAACAAAAAGTTTACTTGTAAGTGGAGTAACGTGTGTTGTTTATTTTTTAGTTATTTGCCGTTTCCTGAATAAAGATTTTGCCGTTTTTCTTTTCTACTGCAATCTGGCTACCTTCCGGATTCAGGTTGAAAGGAGTGATTTCATCGGTGTGATTATCTACCACCATCAGCGTGCTTTCTTCAGCAAAACGTTTCACCTGAAATTTAACAGCTGCATCCCCGATGCTTGAATTAAATAGCAGACTGTCATTTATATATACAGAAAGACTGTCTCCAGTGAAAGAATCGGCAATTTCTACCGTGTAAATTCCGGCGAATGTTTTTTCCTTGTCGTTGCTTTTAGATTGGTTACGAAAGCCTAAATATAAAAAAAGGCATACGATAAAGAATACTCCGAAAGCGAGTATCCCGTTTCCTATCATGAATTGTTTGTTGCTGTTGATACTTTTGTTGTTCATAATTAAGGTAGTTATAATGTATATTCCTTTGCAAAGTAAGTTATTTTCAGTTTGTTTATCGTGTATGTTATAATTTTTTTTCTACATTTGTCACGGAATTATATAAAAACGGAATACAGAATATCATGCAAAATAACCTGGTCATAGTGGAGTCTCCGGCAAAAGCTAAGACTATTGAAAAGTTTTTGGGGGAGGGTTATAAAGTATTGTCAAGTTATGGTCATATCCGTGACTTGAAGCAAAAAGCGTTCAGTATTGATATAAAGTCGCATTTCAAGCCGATTTACGAAATACCGGAAGATAAGAAAAAGCTGGTGGCAGAGTTGAAGGAAGAAGCTGCCAAGGCCGACATGGTATGGCTCGCATCCGATGAGGACCGCGAAGGAGAAGCCATTTCCTGGCACTTGTTTGAGGTATTAAAACTGGACCCGGAAAAAACACGAAGGATTGTATTCCACGAAATTACGAAGACGGCTATATTGAAGGCTATAGAGCATCCGCGTCATATCAACATTGATTTGGTCAACGCCCAGCAGGCTCGTCGTGTACTCGATCGCATTGTGGGATTTGAACTTTCACCGGTGCTCTGGCGTAAAATCAAGCCGGCTCTTTCAGCCGGACGTGTACAGTCGGTAGCCGTACGCCTGATTGTAGAGCGTGAGCGCGAAATCAATGCCTTTACCTGTGAAGCTTCTTATAAGGTCGTAGCTACCTTTAAGGATGCAGAAGGGGCTGTAATTCGTGCAACTCTTGGCAGACGCTTCAAAACCAAAGAAGAAGCACAGCGTTTTCTTGAAAAATGCAAGGATGCTACCTTCGAAATCAAAGATATTACTACACGACCGGTTAAAAAATCACCGGCACCTCCTTTTACTACTTCTACACTTCAGCAGGAAGCAGCCCGTAAGCTTGGTTTTACTGTGGCACAGACGATGATGCTTGCACAGCGCCTGTATGAAAGCGGATTGATTACCTACATGCGTACCGACTCGGTAAACCTTTCTGAACTGGCCTTGTCTTCAAGCCGGGATGCCATTCTTTCTCTGATGGGTGAGCGTTATGTGCATACACGTCAGTATGCTACAAAGACAAAAGGGGCTCAGGAAGCGCACGAGGCCATTCGTCCGACGTACATGTCAAATGAATCCATCGAAGGGAGTTCGCAGGAAGTACGTCTGTATGAACTGATATGGAAACGTACGCTAGCTTCACAGATGGCTGATGCAGAGCTGGAGAAGACGACAGCTACCATTTCGGTGAGTGGCTGTGAGGATGAATTCCAGGCTGTAGGTGAAGTGGTCACATTCGATGGTTTCTTGAAAGTCTACAAGGAATCATTTGATGAAGAAGTAGAACAGGAAGATGCTACCGGACTTCCTAAAATGGAGGTAGGAGAGGTTCTGCAGCGGGAAGAGATTGCTGCAGTGCAACGTTTCAGTCAGGCTCCGGCACGTTATACAGAAGCAAGCCTGGTGCGTAAACTGGAAGAATTAGGTATCGGTCGTCCGTCTACATACGCTCCTACTATTTCCACAATCCAGCAAAGAGGATATGTAGAAAAGGGAAACAAGGAAGGAGTGAAGCGTGAATACTCATTGCTGAAACTGACGGGAAAAGAAATTAAGGAAACGGTGCAGACGGAAATGAGTGGAAGTGAGAAATCCAAATTGATTCCTACCGATGTAGGTTGTGTAGTCAATGACTTCCTGATGCAGTATTTCCCGAAAATTATGGACTATAACTTTACGGCCAGTGTAGAAAAGGAATTCGACGAAGTGGCCGAAGGGGAGAAGAAATGGACCGATCTGATGGAAGTGTTCTATGAGAATTTCCATCCGCTTGTGGAAACTACACTGGCGACGAAGACAGAGCATAAAGTGGGCGAGCGTATGTTAGGTACTGACCCGAAAAGCGGTAAACCTGTTTCGGTGAAAATCGGACGTTTTGGACCTGTGGTACAGATTGGTTCTTCGGACGATGAAGAAAAACCAAGATTCGCGCAGCTGAACAAGGAACACTCTTTGGAAACAATTACACTGGAAGAAGCGCTTGATTTATTTAAATTACCGCGTGTATTGGGCGAACTTGACGGAACAACCGTTTCGGTAGGAGTCGGACGTTTTGGCCCGTATGTGCGCCACGGCAATGAATATGTGTCTATTCCGAAGGAGATGGATCCGATGGCTGTGACTTTTGAAGAAGCCGTACGGATGTTGTCTGAGAAGAAAGAAAAAGAGGCACAGAAAATCATCAAGCAGTTCCCTGAAAATCCGGAGATGCAGATTTTGAATGGTCGTTACGGACCTTACATTGCTTACCAGAAGAAAAATTATAAGATTCCTGAAAACGTGAATCCGGCAGACCTGAACCTGGATGCTTGCTTCAAGGTAATAGAACTGCAGGCACAGAAAGCCGAGATGCGCAAGGCGAAAGGAGCAAAGGCGAAGACAAAGAAATGAAAAGAGTTTTCCTGATTGGCTATATGGGTTCGGGAAAAACCACACTGGGCAAGGCTTACAGTGCGGCTACCGGACTACAGTTTGTCGACCTCGACTGGTACATCGAGGAACGCATGCATAAATCCATTTCCGACTTGTTTGCGGAAAGGGGAGAAGAAGGTTTCCGCTTGCTGGAGCAGAAGATGCTGCACGAGGCGGGAGAATTTGAGAATGTATTGATTGCATGCGGAGGAGGCACTCCTTGCTTTTTCGATAACATGGACTATATGAATCATACAGGCGAAACAGTATTTCTGGATGTATGTCCGGAAGTACTGTTCCGTCGTTTAAAGATAGCAAAGGCCAAACGTCCGCTGTTGGCGAATAAAACGGACGAAGAGCTGATGCAGGTCATTACTTCTGCGTTGGAAAAAAGACTTCCTTATTATTCTAAGGCTAAATGGCGTTTCAACGCAGAAGAACTTGAAAGTTATGCACAGATTGACAGAGCGGTAAGCCGCTTGAATGAATTGATAAATTAAAGAAGTATAAATCTAGACTTTATGTAGTGAAATGAGAAAATGGCGTATTGAAGACTCTGAAGAGCTCTACAACATCACGGGGTGGGGCGTTTCATACTTTAGTATCAATGACAAAGGTCATGTGGTAGTAACTCCACGAAAAGACGGAGTAGCCGTCGATTTGAAGGAACTGGTGGACGAGTTGCAGTTGAGGGACGTAACCGCTCCTATGCTGGTACGTTTTCCGGATATTCTGGACAACCGGATTGAGAAAATCTCCAATTGCTTTACACAGGCTTCTGAAGAATATGGCTATCAGGCTCAAAACTTCATTATTTACCCGATTAAGGTAAATCAGATGAGACCGGTAGTGGAGGAAATTATCAGTCATGGAAAGAAATTTAATTTAGGACTGGAGGCCGGTTCAAAACCGGAACTTCATGCTGTAATTGCCATTAATACGGATTCAGATTCACTGATTATCTGCAACGGCTATAAGGATGAAAGCTACATTGAACTGGCTTTGCTGGCGCAGAAAATGGGTAAACGTATTTTCCTGGTGGTAGAAAAGTTGAACGAGCTTCGACTGATTGCCAAGATGGCTAAGCAGCTGAATGTACGTCCGAATATTGGTATCCGTATTAAATTAGCTTCTTCCGGTAGCGGAAAGTGGGAAGAAAGCGGAGGCGATGCCAGCAAGTTCGGATTGACTTCCAGTGAGTTGCTCGAGGCACTTGATTTCCTGGAAAAGAAAGAAATGCAAGATTGCCTGAAGCTGATTCATTTCCACATAGGTAGTCAGGTGACTAAGATACGTCGCATCAAGACAGCATTGCGTGAGGCTTCTCAGTTCTATGTGCAGTTGCATCAGCTGGGTTTCCCGGTAGAATTCGTAGATATAGGTGGAGGACTGGGAGTGGATTACGACGGTACCCGCTCTGCTAACAGTGAAAGTAGCGTGAACTATTCCATTCAGGAATATGTGAACGACTCTATTTCTATTATGGTGGATGCTAGCAACAAAAACAATATTCCGCATCCGAACATTATTACAGAAAGTGGCCGTTCACTGACTGCCCATCATTCGGTGTTGATTTTTGAGGTGCTGGAAACAGCTTCACTGCCTTCTATGGACGAAGACTTTGAGGTGAGTGCAGACGATCATGAACTCGTGCAGGAACTTTATCAGATTTGGGATAACCTGAATCAGAGCCGTATGCTGGAAGCATGGCATGATGCCCAGCAGATTCGTGAAGAATCGTTGGACTTGTTCAGCCACGGTATTGTCGATTTGAAGACACGTGCACAGATTGAACGTATGTACTGGTCGGTTACACGTGAGATTAACCAGATTGCATCGGGTTTGAAACATGCACCGGATGAGTTCCGTAATTTGGACAAGCTGTTGGCTGACAAATATTTCTGTAACTTCTCTCTGTTCCAGTCTTTGCCGGATTCCTGGGCGATTGACCAGATTTTCCCCATCATGCCGATTCAGCGTCTGGATGAACGTCCTGACCGCACGGCTACCTTGCAGGATATTACTTGCGACTCGGATGGAAAGATTGCCAACTTCGTGACCAGCCGTAATGTGGCACACGACTTGCCTGTACATACCATCAAGGCAAAGGAATCGTATTATATCGGTGTGTTCCTGGTGGGAGCTTACCAGGAAATCCTGGGAGATATGCACAACTTGTTCGGCGATACCAATGCCGTACATGTCAGTGTGGATGAGAAAGGTTACAGCATTGACCAGGTGATTGATGGAGAAACTGTGGCCGAAGTACTCGACTACGTGCAGTATAACCCGAAGAAGCTGGTACGTACCCTGGAAACTTGGGTGACGAAGTCTGTGAAAGAAGGACGTATCTCGCTGGAGGAAGGAAAGGAATTCCTGGCAAATTATCGTTCCGGATTGTATGGATATACTTATCTGGAGTAATTTAAGAAAGTAGCATTATGAAAGAAAAACTGACCGTTATAAAAGTAGGAGGAAAAATCGTAGAGGAGCCTGATACATTGAATCAGTTGCTCGATGATTTCTCATCTCTGTCTGGCTATAAGGTGCTGGTGCATGGAGGAGGCCGCTCTGCCACTCGTATTGCCTCACAGTTGGGAATTGAAAGCCAGATGGTGAACGGACGTCGTATTACCGATGCAGAAACCTTGAAGGTGGTAACGATGGTTTACGGCGGACTTGTCAACAAGAATATTGTGGCCGGCTTGCAGGCAAAAGTGGTGAATGCCATAGGTCTGACAGGAGCAGATATGAATGTAATCCGTTCAGTGAAACGTCCGGTGAAAGACATTGATTACGGCTACGTAGGAGATGTAGAAAAAGTAGACGGAAAGGCCCTGGCTGACCTGATTCATCGTCAGATTGTACCAGTGATGGCACCATTGACGCATGACGGGAATGGAAATCTGCTGAATACGAATGCCGATACCATTGCCGGAGAAACTGCAAAAGCTTTGGCCGAGTATTTTGATGTGACACTGGTGTACTGCTTTGAAAAGAAAGGGGTCCTACGCGATGAAAATGATGACGACAGTGTAATTCCGGTGCTGACTCCCGATTTATTTAAACAGTATGTGGAGGAAGGAATAGTGCAAGGTGGTATGATTCCTAAACTGGAAAATTCTTTTTCAGCCTTGGATGCCGGTGTGTCGCAGGTCGTAATAACCTTAGCATCAGCAATTCACAAAGATTCCGGAACAATTATCAGAAAATAATTCAAAAAAATTGGCGGGTGGGTGTAACTTTTATGAAACTCACCCGTCATTAGTATAGAGAGCCATGCAAGAGATTAGTTTTCGTGACAATATTCTGCCGCTGAAAGATAAGCTTTTCAGGTTGGCCTTGCGCATTACGTTCGACCGGGCAGAGGCGGAAGATATTGTTCAGGATGCACTGATTAAGGTGTGGAACAAGCGTGATGAGTGGGGAGAGTTGGAATCCATAGAAGCCTATTGTCTGACAGTAGTTCGGAATTTAGCTATTGACCGAAGTCAGAAAAAAGAGGCCCAGAATCTGACCTTGACACCGGAAACGCAGGAAATGCCGGATGCACAGACTCCCGAGAGCCAGTTTGAACGGAACGAACAGTTTCAGTTGGTACACAGGCTGGTGAATGAACTCCCGGAAAAGCAACGAACCATTGTTCAGCTTAGGGATATTGAAGGTAAGAGTTATAAAGAAATTGCTGATGTGTTGGGGATTACGGAAGAGCAAGTGAAAGTAAATCTTTTCAGGGCCCGACAACGCATCAAATTAAAATACAGTGAGATTAACGATTATGGACTATAAGTACATTGAACAACTTCTGGAACGCTATTGGAACTGTGAAACCTCGGTAGAGGAAGAGCAGATTCTTCGGATTTTCTTTCAGCAGAAAGAGCTTCCCGCCCATTTGCGCCGCTACCGTTCTTTGTTTACTTACCAGGAAGAAGCTGCCGGGATGAAATTGGGTGATGATTTTGACAAGCGTGTGCTTGCGGAAATTGAACGTCCGGTAGTAAAAGCCAGAAAGCTGACGCTTTATTCACGTTTTATGCCTTTGTTTAAGGCTGCGGCTATGATGTTGCTGCTTTTTACATTAGGAGGAGTCGTGAAACATGCGACAGAAGAGGGTGGTACTTCGGGTATTGTATATGTGCATGATCAGTTTGAGAACCGACAGGAGACTCCGCAAGTTGCCTACGAAGGTGATTCGGTGAAGACGCTGATTCGGGAAACATCTTCCAAACCCAGACTGGAAGAAAACAGTAACAGATAGAACATTTTCATTTGCTTTTATATAAATAGTTAGTGCTTATTAAAACTTAAAACAACAACGAGGCTGTGAAGTTTCAATTCTCTCAAAATTAAATTACTAACTAAATAAAAAAGGATTACCGCGTGAGCAGTAGTCCTTTTTTATTTGGAATATTTCACTATTTTTGCCGCAAAATTTGGATAAGAACACATGTTTACAGTCATTGGAGTTATGCTGGGGGGGATGTTGATAGGCTTTCTCCTTCGCCGTCAGGAGTTTTCGTGGATTGGTAAAGTCATTACCTTGTTAATTTGGGCATTGTTGTTTCTGCTGGGAATAGAAGTCGGAGGTAATCGCCGGATTGTAGAGGGGCTTGCCACTTTGGGAGTAGAGGCTTTTGTGATTACATTAGCTTGTGTGCTGGGCAGCTGTATTCTGGCTTGGGGATTATGGTATTTGCTGTATAAAAAGAAAGGAGAAAAGGCATGAAAGGAAGTTTGATTATTATCGGCTTTTTTATTTTGGGCACATTGTGTGGCTTTTTTCATCTGATTCCTTTTGATATAAGTAAAAGCAATATCAGTTTTTATGCCTTGTGTGCCCTGATGTTCAGTGTAGGATTGAGTGTGGGGCATGACCCGCAGACCTTGAAGAATTTTCATTCGCTGAATCCACGCTTGATATTTCTTCCGGTAGCTACTATATTGGGGACTGTTTCTGCTGCCGCTTTGGTAAGCTTGATTCTTCCGCATCGCAGTGCTCCTGATTGTATGGCTGTGGGAGCTGGGTTCGGATATTATTCCCTTTCCAGTATTTTTATTACGCAGTATAAGGGACCGGAACTGGGTACCATTGCTTTGCTATCCAACATTATGCGTGAAATTATTACTTTGCTTTGCGCTCCTCTGCTGGTGCGCTGGTTCGGTAATCTGGCTCCTATATCGGCTGGAGGAGCTACTACTATGGATACTACGTTGCCTATCATTACCCGTTGCTCAGGGCAGCAATTTGTGGTAGTTTCCATATTTCATGGTTTTGTGACGGATTTCAGTGTACCGTTCTTGGTCACATTCTTTTGTTCTATTTGATGAGTCGTTTTTTTAAGAATAAAATACGGTCCTCGACGAAGAAATTAACCATCTTACGTCGAGGGCCGTATTGTTATGAACGAGATAGAAGATTAATCTTGGTAGTAGACTCTCTTTACACGGTTTGATACGCTGGTCAGGATTTCATACGGAATTGTTTCCAGTATATCGGAGAGTACTGTTACCGGGAGATCATCGCCGAAGATAATGGCTTTGTCACCTTCCTTACAATCAATATCCGTTACATCAATCATACATACATCCATACAGATATTTCCTACGTAGGGGGCTTTCTGTCCGTTCACCTGACAGTAAGCATGTCCGTTACCCAGATGGCGATTTAATCCGTCGGCATATCCGATGGGGATGGCCGCAATGCGTGAATCCCGTGTCAGTACACCTTTACGGCTGTAGCCTACAGTTTCATCTGCTGGTACCTCGTGGATTTGCAGGATGGTTGTTTTCAGGGTAGTGACATTGTGCAGCATCTTGTTGGTAAACGGATCTATCCCATATAATCCGATTCCCAGGCGGACCATGTCGAATTGTGCACCCGGATAACGCTCAATACCTGCTGTGTTACAGATATGGCGAATAATTTTGTGCTTGAAACCTTCCTGAAGCGTGGTCGAAGCTGCTTCGAATGTTTCTATCTGATGGCGTGTGAAGGCATCAAAGCGTTCTGCATCACTGCCTACTAGGTGAGAGAATACGGAACGAGGGATGACTGCACTTTGTTTCTGCAGGCGCTGTACGAGTTGCGGGATTTCGCTTGGAGCAAATCCTAACCGGTGCATACCTGTATCAATCTTGATATGAATCGGGAAATTGCTGACTCCTTCACGTTCCGCGGCTTTGATAAGTTCTTCCAGTAGGTGGAAACTGTATACTTCCGGTTCCAGGCGATAATCAAACATTGTTTTGAAAGCCGTGATTTCCGGGTTCATGATGATGATGGAACTGTTGATACCTGCTTTACGCAAGTCTGCTCCTTCATCGGCCACAGCTACTGCCAAATAATCTACTCGCTGGTCTTCCAGTGTCTTGGCAATTTCAAATGAGCCGGCCCCATAAGCTGAGGCTTTTACCATACAAACGATTTTAGTCTCCGGTTTCAGTTTGTTACGGTAGTAGTTCAGGTTGTCTACCAGTGCATTCAGGTTGATTTCCAAGATGGTTTCGTGTACCTTCAATTCCAACGCATCCGTAATGTCATCGAAGTGGAATACACGTGCCCCTTTTATCAGAATATCTTCGTTATGCAACTGGTTCAGCAAACCGGAATTTAAAAGTTCGGAAGTATTGGCAAAAAAGTCTTTCTGTATTTCAAACCGATTGGCTGCAGCAGAAATTTCTTCACCGACTCCGATAATATGGTCTACTTTCCGGCTATGTACCAGGTCGGCTACTTGTCTGTATAATAGTTTGCTTGTTTGTCCACTTTCCAGCATGTCCGACAGGATGAGTGTACGCTTCCGGTTTTTGTCTTCCGAGCGTCTCATCATAAAATCGAGTGCGATGTCGAGCGAGGCAAAGTCTGAATTATAACTGTCATTAATTAATGTACAACCGTTCTTACCCTCTTTTACCTCCAGTCGCATGGCTATGGGTTCCAGATGAAGCATGCGTTCGGCAATCGTTTCAGGGGGTACCATAAGGTAAAGTGCTACGGCCAGACAGTTGAGTGAGTTTTCAATGGACGCATCGTCAATGAATGGGATACGGTATTCCTTGAAGAATCCTAAGTAGCGGTATTTGATGGTGGTTCCCGTATCGTCTTTCAGGATTTTCTCAATGAAGAGCGGGCGTTCGGAGTCTTTGGTTGACCAGGCAATTTCACGGGCTGTGAACAGTGATTTGGTTACACAGCTGGTGATAAGTTCGTTGTCACCGTTGTACACAATCACGTCGCAGTCCTTGAACAACTGCAGTTTCTCCATACACTTGTCTTGTACGGAAGAGAAGTTTTCCTGATGTGCTCCTCCGATGTTGGTCAGAATACCGATGGTGGGTTGGATGATAGGACGTAATGCTTCCATCTCACCCATTTCGGAAATACCGGCTTCAAAAATACCCAATTCCGTATGTTCATTCATCAGCCATACGGAAAGAGGCACTCCGATTTGTGAATTATAGCTTCTTGGAGAACGGGTGATGGTACGGTCCGGACTTAGTATCTGGTATAACCATTCTTTTACCACAGTCTTTCCATTACTTCCCGTGATACCAATGACCGGCACCTGAAATTGTTCTCTGTGTCTGGATGCCAGACGTTGTAAGCTTTTCAGCGGGTTGGGTACAATCAGGAAATTAGCATCTGTATATGATGAGGCCGTTTCCGGTATTTCGTTGACAACGAAATTACGTACCCCTTTCTGGTAAAGATCCGGGATATATTTATGTCCGTCATTGCGTTTTGTCTTTAAGGCAAAGAACAATGTCTCTTCCGGAAAACACAATGACCGGCTGTCAGTTAGAATCCAGTCGATTGTAGAGGAGGTAGTTCCTATGCGTTGAGCTCCTAAAATGGAGGTTATTTCTTCAATTGTGCTTGACATAACTTTATTTCCTTTTGAACATCTAAGTACGGTAATTTTTCTTTTAAGTCCTCTATCTTTAACAGTATTTGACTTAAAAAGGTTTGGTAGGCTTCTGATTCAGGATTAAAAGGACGGTGAGCCAGTCCCTGACGTATTTTGTTCCATTCTTTCAGGAATGAGAGAGTAGAAGGTGTAAAATAGCAATTGCAGAAGCATTCCCAGATGTATTGAATGGCAAGCGGACTGGGATGCATCATATCGTCAGCATAGAAACGATAATCACGCAGCTCATCTATCATAATCTCATAAGAAGGGAAATAGTGGCAGAAATCCATTTGACTACAAATCTGGTCAATTGCGATGAGCAAATTCGCCTTACTGAGCTGGTTGCCATGCAAACCGTCTTTGAGGTGACGTATCGGGCTGACAGTAAATAGACATTGCAGATTCGGACGTACTGCTTTCAGCTCTTGTAATAAAGGTAAATATATGGCAGTTATTTCATCGGCGCTGACCATCTTACGTTCAAATAACCGGGAAGAAAGCTTATGGCAGTTTCCTACAATTTCCCCATTTTCTTTCCAGGTATAGACGAAGGATGACCCCCATGTAAAAATAATCCAGTCGGCTTGCTTCAGATTTTCATGTCCTTGTGCGATGCGTTGATTGATTTTCAGCAGACAATCTTCCACTTCGTGAGATGAAAAGGTACTGTGGTGCATCAGACTGTACCATCCTCCTTGCTCTTCACGTAAATCTTCTTTTTGATAGAGAGCTTTTTTCAATAAACAGTGTATGGAAGTCGCTATTGACATGGGGTTATATAACACCCCGAAAGGGTTCACATCGCAATTGAATTTATGTTCGGCCAGCAAGTTTCCGATATGTTCGGAAAAACAGGAACCCCATATCATCAGCCGGTCGGTATGCTGAATTTTAGGGCCTTTGGCGGGTAGTTCAACTTTGGTTCTGAATTCCATGGCAAGAGAAAATTTACTGCAAATGTAAGTACATTATATATATTTATGCTATTTTTGTGCGATTAAAGTTAATGAGGAACAGGATGGAACAGACGACTTCATACGATTTGCTGAATAAGATAGATAGCCCAGAGGATTTACGGAAACTTTCTGTCGAAGCGTTGCCAGAGGTCTGTAATCAGCTTAGAAATAAGATTATAGATGAATTGTCTCGTAATCCGGGACATTTTGGTTCCAGTTTGGGGGTGATAGAGCTGACTGTGGCTCTTCATTATGTGTACCAGACTCCTTACGACCGTATCGTTTGGGATGTAGGACATCAGGCATACGGACATAAGATTCTGACTGGCCGTCGTGACCGTTTCTGTACCAATCGTAAGTTGAATGGTATTTGTCCTTTCCCTTCTCCTTCAGAAAGTGAATATGATACTTTTACGTGTGGACATGCGTCGAATTCTATTTCGGCTGCATTGGGTATGGCAGTAGCAGCCGCGCGGAAAGGAGAAGATAACCGTCATGTGGTGGCCGTTATTGGCGACGGTTCCATGAGTGGCGGTCTGGCTTTTGAAGGATTGAACAACGCTTCTTCTACTCCCAATAATCTGCTGATTATCCTGAACGATAACAATATGGCCATCGATCGCAGTGTGGGTGGAATGAAGCAGTATTTATTGAATCTGCATACCTCCGAGGGATATAACCGTTTGAGAAATGCCTTGTCGAGAAAACTTTATCGCTGGGGAATCCTGAACGATGAACGGCGTAAGAGCCTGATACGTTTCAACAACAGCCTGAAGTCCATGCTGATGCAGCAGCAGAACATCTTTGAGGGACTGAATATCCGTTATTTCGGTCCGGTGGATGGACACGATGTCACTGCCTTGACAAAGGTTCTGAAAGAAATAAAGGACATGAAGGGCCCTAAACTGCTGCACATACACACTCGTAAAGGAAAGGGCTTTAAACCAGCTGAAGAAGCAGCTACTTTGTGGCATGCACCCGGTATCTTTGATAAGGAAACGGGAGAACGTATCGTCTCGGATACAAGTGGTATGCCGCCGTTGTTTCAGGACGTATTTGGAAATACACTGTTGGAATTAGCCCGTAAGAATGAGAAAATCGTGGGGATAACTCCCGCCATGCCTTCCGGATGTTCCATGAATATTATGATGAAGGAAATGCCCGACCGTGTGTTTGACGTAGGAATTGCGGAAGGACATGCCGTGACTTTCTCCGCCGGACTGGCGGCTGCGGGCATGGTGCCTTTCTGCAACATCTATTCGAGTTTCATGCAGCGGGCTTATGACAATGTGATTCATGACGTGGCGATTCAGCGCCTTCCAGTGGTCATGTGCCTTGACCGGGGCGGTCTGGTGGGTGAGGACGGAGCGACGCATCACGGCGCTTTCGATCTGGCCTATTTCGGTACGGTTCCCAATCTGACGGTGGCTGCGCCGATGAACGAACTGGAGCTTCGGAACATGATGTTTACGGCGCTCGAGGCCGGTCGGCCTTTCGCCATCCGCTATCCGCGCGGTAACGGAGCGGGCGTCGCCTGGCGCGATGAGCCGTTCGCAGCGATGGAAATCGGGCGGGGGCGTTGCCTGAAGGACGGGGAGCGGATTGCGGTCCTTACGATCGGCACGGTCGGCAATTTTGCTTCCGAGGCCATTGCGCGTATGGAGGCGGACGGGATTCGGGTGGCCCATTACGACCTGCGTTTCGCCAAGCCGCTCGACCAGGAGTTGCTGCACGAGGTCGGACGTAAGTTCCGTTGTGTGGTGACCGTCGAGGACGGAGCCTTGCGCGGCGGCGTGGGAGAAGCCGTCGTCGCGTTCTTCTGCGAGCACGGCTATCTGCCGAAGGTCGTGAACCTGGGTATTCCGGATCGTTTTGTCGAACATGGAACGCCCGCGCAACTGTATGCCCAGTGCGGTTATGATGCCGAGGGAATTTACCGCACGCTGAAAAGTTTGCAGGAATCTTTGCAATAGACGTAATCCGGTATAGAATATGCGATACACCCTCGTTATGACCAGGGTGAAAATCGAATATATGCTGTTTGCGGCGATGTCGCTTGTGGCGGGCGCCGCGTACGGTCGGGGACCGGTCGTTGCCGCTGTCGGCAGTGGACCGTGGGCGAATCCCGATTTGTATGTCGGCGAGTGGTACGAGATCGCTCGTTTCGATCATCCGTTTCAGGAGGGGACGGTCGGATCCCGGGTGGTTTACCGATTATTGTCGGAAAGTAAAATGCGAATCGTCTATCGGGGCAAGGACGGCAGAACGGGCCGGGACCGGATTTCGAGTGCAAAAGGTCGGTTGTCTGCCGATTACGAATGCCTGCGGGTTTCGTCTTGTTGGTTTTTTTATAGCGACTATACGATGTCGGCATGCGATTCCGCTGCCGAGCGGCAGTGGGTCGTCGTAAGCGGCCGATCGGCCAAATATTTATGGATTCTCGCTCGCCGACCTCGATTATCTACGCAGGTGCTGGTCCGGATTCTGGACCAGGTCGAAAAACAGGGATTCGATACCGATAAGCTTCATTTCGTCGATCAGCGGTGAAATGTCGGCCCGGTGGAAAAATAACCGCGAATATTCGTTTCGGATATTCGCGGTTGCTTTGTATTTGGCGGAGGTTCGGATTTTCCGGGTGCGAGTTTCCTATTCGATTTCCCGCCGGTTCATCAGTGCGTGAGTAATCGTCAGTTCATCCACGTATTCCAGTTCGTCGCCGAAGCCGATCCCCCGGGCGATCGACGTGACTTTCACCTGCGGGTACTGGCGCAGCCGGTTGAGCAGATAGAACAGGGTTGTTTCGCCTTCGACCGAGGTCGAGATGGCGAGGATCACTTCCCGGATTGTCCCCTGGGCGATCCGCTCGATCAGCAGGTCGATCTTCAGGTCCGAAGGGGCGATGCCCTGCATCGGAGAGATTACACCGCCCAATACGTGATAGAGTCCACGGTACTGGCGGGTATTTTCGATCGAGAGTACGTCGGCGACCTGTTCTACGACACAGACGGTCGTATGGTCGCGCTCCCGGTCGGCGCAGATCGGACAGATTTCTTCATCCGAGAGGTTGTTGCACAATTTGCAGTATTTGATGTCGCGGCGGAATCGGTCGATACTGCGTGTCATGTTGCTTACCGAATCGGGTTCCATGCGCAGCAGGTGGATCGCCAGGCGCAACGCCGTGCGGCGTCCGATGCCTGGGAGTTTCGACAGTTCTCCGGTCACGTCTTGAAGCAGTCTGGACACGTTCTTGGAAATTTTTGGATTCGCAGGGGCGGATCCGGTTTTTTTAGATGGTTTCGAACGTCGAGCACTCCATCCAGCCCTTTTTGCCGTCGGCGATGGTGATTTCGCACCAGCCGTTCAGACGGTCCGAAATTTCTACTTTGGTGCCTTCGTGCAGAATGAAGAGATCGGTCGAGTTCTGATCGGGAGAGCTTTTGACGGCGACGGCATCCCGCAGTACGACGGCCGATGTGCGGTCGATCGCCTCCCGGCGGTCGATGGCTGCGAAGCAGAGGGTCAGTACCAGCAGCAGAAAGGCTGTCGCGGTGCCGTAGAATCCTATCTTGCGTCGTACCAGACGACGGGAGAGCAGATAGAAAAGCGCCGAGCCGAGCATTGCCGCCAGGAAGACCAGCGAGAGGACGGCCCATGTCGTGCTGCTCAAAAGGTTGCGCAGATTCGACAACCAGGTCTTGACGAAAAATTCGGGGACGGCGTCGATGTGGTCTTTGGTCATTTTCTCGGCGACTTGCAGGTTGTAGCGTATGTCTTCGTTCCCGGGATTGAGCCTCAGCGCCCGGTTGTAGTTGAGGATCGCCCGACCGATTTCCTGCTCCTTGAAATAGGCATTTGCCAGGTTATAGTAGAGTTTGCCCGATTGCCTGCCGCTCGACAGAATCGTTTCGTAAAGCGAAATTGCCGTAGGAAAGTCGTTGTTGATGTAAGCCGTGTTGGCCTGATCCCACAACTTGTCGGGATCGGATGCGTAAGCTGCCGAGGCGGTTTGCTCCGATTGCGGGTGTTGAGCCAGCGAATCGGTTCGGGCGGCAGTCTGCCCCGGAACTGCCGCGCTCAACAGCGTAGCGAGGAGAAAGAGAATATATCGTTTCATGGCTTTTAGCGTTTGATGATCGATTCGATGCGGGAAATCAGTTCGAGGCCGTCCCGATATACGTCGCTCATACGGGCCGAAGCCACCGGCGAATATTGGGCTTCGTCGCAGCGGGTGATGAGTTCCGAGAAGAGCTGGGTGTCTTCCGGCGCAGCCCCGCGCTTGTGGAGCTCTTCGCGGACGTTTTCCTTGGTGAGATTGGCTACCGGGATATTGAATTTATCGCTCATATACCCCCATAAAGCCTTCAGCATCTCTTCGTAGAAGGCGTGCTGGTTGTGCTCTTCCATATAGTTCTTGGCTATTCTGAAACGCTGAATGGCCACTTTGTTGGCCCGCCGGCCCCGGATCAAAGCCGCATTCTGGCTGTCGCGGATCTGCTTGCGCAGCGCGATGTAAGTTCCGGCGAAAAGGACGAGAATCGCAGCCAGCAGTCCGATATAGAGTCCGCTCAGGAAGAATGGCTCGTGCATCGGCTGGAGGTGTGCCTTGCCCAGGCGGATGAAACGGATGTCCTGTCCCAGCATCTGAACGTCCTCCTTGGAGAGTCCTTTGACCATGTAGCTCTCTCCGCCGTTGGCATCCGGTGTGATTTGCAGCGGGAAGCTTTGCGAGGAGAGGGTCACATATTCCCGGCGGTCGGGATTGAAGTAGGTGAAAAGAATCGAATCGATACGGTACGTCCCTTCGGCGCGCGCGATGAACGGATATTCGAATTGCCGGTAGCCGGAGGTTCCCGCAGTCGCCGTTTGGATGGATTCGGTGGTTTTGACGTTGTATTGCTCGAACGAGGCGGGCAGCGTCAGTTTCGGTGCTTGGATGAAAGGCAGGTTGCCCTGTCCCGTGATTTTCACCGTGAAGGTCCCGGCCGAGTTGGCCGCCAGTTGGTCTGCGGAGAGCGACGCGTCCATGGAGAATTTGCCGACGGCGCCCGTAAAGCTGGCCGGAGCGCCCGCAGGGAGCTCTTTGACCGTGATGTTCACGCGGGGCGTCTGCAACTTGCGCCGCAAATTATAGACTTCGTGCCCGCCGCCAAAGAACGGATCGATATTGCGGCGGCTCTGTACGATAACTTGTGCAATGGCGGTGATCGTTGCGGGTTCGATCACGAGCGTACCCGCCTGCTGCGGGTAGAGCAGACACTCTTTTACGACTGTCGATTCATAGACCTTGCCGTTCAGGGTTTCACGCTGCCACATGGCGTTCGAAACGTCGATGTCCTGCGTCCAGAAGCCGTTGAAGGAGGGGAATTTAATGTCTTCGTAGCCCACGATCGCCACCCGGCGGTAGAGCTTGAAGGTCGCCAGCAGGGGTTCGCCTTTGAAGACCGACTGTTTCGATATGTGGACGCGCAGCAACAGATCGTCTTTGGCAATCTGTCCCTGGGCTTCCTCCTCGATACTTTCATCCGAAGAGTCTGAATTTCCCTGCGGAGCCCGGGCGCTGCCTGCCGACGGTTTGTCGGAGATCTCGATCGGCAGAGGCTGGGTCTTGTATCTTTTTTTATCGACCTTGATCGAGGCTGGACCGATCGTGATGTTGCCCGCGTCCTGGGCCAGCAATACGTAGGTGATCGTATAATTGACGTTTTTGGTCATCGCGCCGTTGATGATCTGGATCGAGTGTCCCTGGGAGATCGCCGGGCCGGCCAGTACGTCGAACGCCCCGAAATCCGGCGCTTCGAACGAATCGTCGTCGGGCGTGGCGTTGAGCGAGAACTCCACCCGGAAACTTTCGCCTGCCGTGACGACCATCGGGGCGTTGGCGCTGAAAGTAACCTCGTCGGCTCTTGCTGCGGAGCCGACGAAGATTACGAAACATAATGCGAGGGTTATTTTACAGAAAAAACCTTTCATTGACTGTCTGTTTCCTTGGTTGCCCCTATAACGGCCGGGGCGGAGCGTTTAGTGTTTGAGCTGCGCGAAAAAATCGTTGCCTTTGTCGTCCACGAGGATGAAGGCCGGGAAGTTTTCGACGTAGATCTTGCGGACGGCTTCCATACCCAGTTCCGGGAAATCGACCACTTCGACCGATTTGATCGAATCTTTGGCCAGCACAGCCGCCGGACCGCCGATCGAACCGAGGTAGAATCCGCCGTGTTTTCGGCAAGCGTCCGTCACCTGTTGCGAGCGGTTGCCCTTGGCCAGCATGATCAGCGAGCCGCCGTGCTCCTGGAACAGATCCACGTAAGGATCCATACGGCCTGCCGTCGTGGGTCCGAAGCTGCCCGAAGGCATTCCTTTCGGCGTCTTGGCCGGACCGGCGTAATAGATCGGGTGTTTCTTGAAATATTCGGGCATCGGCTTGCCCTCGTCGATCATCTGCTTGATGCGCGCATGGGCGATGTCGCGGGCCACGATGAGCGTGCCTTTCAGGTTCAGACGCGTCTTGATCGGGTATTTCGAAAGGATTTCACGCACCTTGTCCATGCCTTCGTCGAGGTCGATGTCCACGGCGGGCGACATGTTGGGCGCCTCCTTGGGCAGGAAACGCGCGGGGTTCTTCTCCAGTTGCTCGAGGAAGATGCCCTCCGGCGTGATCTTGGCCTTGATGTTACGGTCTGCCGAACAGCTCACGCCGATGGCCACGGGGCATGAAGCCGCATGGCGCGGGGCACGGATCACGCGCACGTCGTGCACGAGGTATTTGCCGCCGAACTGGGCGCCGATACCGCTCTCCCGGCAGATCTGGAGGATTTTCTGTTCCCACTCCAGGTCGCGGAAGCAGCGTCCGCCTTCGTTACCCGAGGTGGGCAGCTGGTCGAGGTAACCTGCCGAAGCCTTCTTGACGGTCGCCAGACACATTTCGGCCGACGTGCCGCCGATGCAGACGGCCAGGTGGTAGGGCGGGCAGGCTGAGGTGCCGAGATCCATGAGTTTCGAGCGGAAAAATTCCAGAAGCGATTTCTCGTTCAGCAGCGCTTTGGTCTGCTGGTAGAGGAAGGTTTTGTTGGCGGAGCCGCCGCCTTTGGTGATGAACAGGAATTTGTATTCGTTGCCTTTGTCGGCGTAGAGATCGATCTGTGCGGGCAGGTTCGTGCCCGAGTTCTTCTCCTCGGTCATCGTGAAGGGCACCACCTGCGAATAGCGCAGGTTGCGCTCCTTGTAGGCTTCGTAGGCGCCCCGGGCGATACATTCGGCGTCGTCCGCTCCCGTAAAGACATTCTCGCCCTTCTTGCCGATGCAGATGGCCGTGCCGGTGTCCTGGCAGGTCGGCAGTTCGCCTTCGGCGGCGACCGTCTGGTTGAGCAGCATGGTGTAGGCCACGAATTTATCGTTGTCGGAAGCTTCCGGATCCTCCAGAATGTGGCGGAG
>OHIK01000248.1_pt1 | contig 35910 bp, 40 predicted proteins | sample 1568241 | NCBI WGS metagenome assembly OHIK01 (sample SAMEA3879567, study PRJEB24766) | human gut metagenome | biome: human-associated habitat; feature: feces | place: USA | collected 1985/1987 | reverse complement strand
TCAGCGAATTAGGTTACGGTATGCTGTTCGGTTCAGATGTGAAAAAGCAGTTTTTTCAGAAGCGTATCAAGGGGCGTGGCTATTGTGATGTGGGAACAAACGTTATCAGTGAGTTTTACACGCCTTTAGTGCCGAAAGGACATGATTTTTTGCAGACTATCGGCTCTCTTGCACAAGCAAGGCAGGACGGGACGGCGACGTGCGAAGCGAAAGGCGACGGCACGGACTAGCCGTTGCTGGTGTGGCGTCAGCCACGCCAGCAGGTAAAACCCCTCGGTATCTAACAGAGGGGTACGTTTGCAAATAGACAATAGACAAAAAACATAGGAAACATAAGGCTTCTGGCATGATTTTCTAGCAAAAATCGGCTGTGAAGTCGTCTTAAAAAACTTCACACTTTACAGATTGGGGGTATGGTTCTGAATGAAGAACAATGGATAAAAGAATTACGGGAGAAACGGATTGCTTACGGTATCTCACAAGGCAGGCTGGCGGTGGCTTCTGGTATCACAAGGGAATATCTCAACAAGATAGAAAGCGGAAAAATGAAGCCGTCAAAGGAACTTCTGGAAACTCTGCATAAAGAACTGGCAAGGTTCAATCCAGAAGCACCGCTTACCATGCTGTTTGATTATGTGAAAATTCGTTTTCCCACGCTGGATATACAGCACATCATCAAAGATATATTAAAACTGAATATCAATTATATGCTCCATGAAGATTACGGACATTACAGTTATACGGAGCATTATTCATTAGGGGACATCTTTATCTATACGTCGGCTGACGAAGAAAAAGGTGTCCTTTTAGAGTTAAAGGGGCGTGGTTGCAGGCAGTTTGAAAGTTACCTGCTGGCACAGCAAAGAAGCTGGTATGACTTTCTCATGGACGCACTCATAGACGGTGGCGTGATGAAACGTATCGACCTTGCTATCAACGACCATACGGGCATTTTGGATATTCCAGAGCTTGCGGAAAAATGCAGGAAACGGGAATATATCGGAAAGTCCAGAAGTTATAAGTTTTACCAGTCGGGCGAGCTTATCAAGCACAGAGAGGACGACAGAGAATATATGGGACGTACCCTTTATCTTGGTTCGCTGAAATCAGATGTGTATTTCTGTATCTACGAAAAGGACTATGAACAGTATGTCAAGTTGGGGACACCTCTGGAAGAAGCCGACATTATCAACCGTTTTGAGATACGGCTTCGCAATGAACGTGCCTATTATGCAGTACGAGATTTGCTGACTTATTATGACGCAGAGCAGACCGCCTTTTCTATCATCAACCAGTATGTGCGGTTTGTTGATGAAGAACCAGACAAGCGAAAAAATGACTGGAAACTCAATGACCGCTGGGCTTGGTTTATCGGCGATAACAGACAGAGCTTGAAGCTGACGACAAAGCCAGAGCCTTACACCTTAGACCGTACATTGCGTTGGGTACAAAGGCAGGTAGCACCGACCTTGAAAATGCTGAAAAAGATTGATAAGGGAAACGGTACAGACTACATGGAAACAATCGAACAGCAGGCAAAGCTCACAGAAAAGCATGAAATGATAATCAAACAGCAGACGACCCCTGCAAAAGATTTGGTGGAAAGTTAGGAGTGATAAAAAATGTGGGTATTATTAAAAGACTTCCTGCTGGTATCTATGGGAATGGGTATCGGCGTAGTCTTGATGTGTATTTTGAATGTCGGCAAAGAAGCTGACTATGAAATGAAACAATTAAAAGAAAGCGAGGACAATTAAATGAATTTCGGACAAAATTTGTATCAATGGTTTTTATCAAATGCACAGAGCTTAGTGCTTATGGCGATTGTGGTTATCGGTATCTACTTAGGGTTCAAGCGTGAGTTTTCCAAACTTATCGGTTTCTTGGTAGTTGCCTTGATTGCTGTCGGCTTAGTATTCAATGCTGGCGGTGTGAAAGATGTACTGTTAGAACTGTTCAATAAGATTATCGGTGCATAAAATTTTATTGCAGTGCTGATATGATAATGTTATGATATGGATATGAAGAAAGTGACGAATTAGAAGTTGTGGAGGTAGTCGCTCATGAAATGGTATAATGATATGACTGAACAAGAAAAACGAAGTTTTCAAAAAGTAATTGTTGTATGTGTAGTAGGTGCGATTTTAATTCTCATTGTTCCTATGGTTTTTCATGCTATTTTCTAAGTAAGAGATAACTTCCAGTTTTACGATTTCATATCCATACACAAAGCATTTAGTCTTAGGGATTGAGGTGTTCTATTATGAGTGAGAGAGAAAAAATCATTCGTTTATGGTTTGATATGTGGCTGAAACAGCAAGATTTAGGAATGGATAAAATTTTTACAGAAGATGTTGTTTATACGGAAAGCTGGTGTCCTAAATATGAAAATCTAAAAACAGTAAAACATTGGTTTAATGAATGGAATACCCGTGGTAAAGTCATTATTTGGGATATTAAACAGTTCTTTCATAAAGAAAATCAAACTGTCGTAGAATGGTATTTTAAAAATGAAATGAATACGGGAAATGTTGAAGAATTTGACGGTATTTCCTTAATTGAATGGACAGAAGATAACAAAATCAAATCATTAAAAGAATATGGTTGCAATCTGAATAACTACAATCCATATCAGCACAGCGATAACCCTCAATTTAGAGATGAAAAAACAAACTGGTTTTAAAACTTAATCAAATTATATCCATATACACAAAGCAGTTAGTCTTAGGATTGACTGCTTTTTTCTTACCAAAATTTCAGATTGGAGTGATGAAATGAACGATATTTTTAAGGATATGCAGGCAAAAGTCGGCTGTGAATATATTTCTGACCTGCCCTCTTACAAGCGTAAGGTGTGGCAGGAAATGAAACGGCTGAACCCTGCCGACTATGAAGAAAGACAGTTAGAAGATTTTTCAAAGTATGTGTTTGGTATGTCGTACCAGACCTTAAAAGATGTGATGAAACAACAGAAAGGACGTGAGGAACAATGCAGGAAACAAGGGTGCTGGTGGAAACGAGAGGAACAACTGGCGAAGAAACAACATCATACTGGTTCGACCTGCCGATAGATGTTGCAGAGTTTGAAGAAAAGTTAGGTGTCGGTGCAGAAAGTGGGGATTACCGCATTATTGAAAAGGTACTGCCCTTTGCTGATGAAGTCCACGAACACACCAGCGTTTACCAGCTCAACGAATTAGATTTTATGTACCGCCAGCTTTCAAGCGATATGCAGGAAGAATATACAGCACTTCTTACTGTGTATGAGAACTTAGAAGCACTTTATATTTGCAGGAACGTGATTACCGTTTATTCCGACTGTAAAAGCATGATTGACGTTGCAAGGCAAAAGCTGATGAACGACCCGACATTCAAACATCTGTCCGAGGACTGTCAAGAATATTACTTTGACTTTGAAGCTTACGCTTCTCACTTGCAGGAACACGGGAAATTTTTAGTAACAGAACACGGTATCTTTGAACTGCCAGAGTAGGAAATGAGGTGGTGCTTATGATTGATGATATGGCGGTTTATATTGCTAATCTTGGTAAATACAATGAGGGCTATTTAGTGGGTGCTTGGTTCACATTTCCTATTGACGAGGAAGATGTGAAAGAAAAAATCGGCTTGAATGAACAGTATGAGGAATACGCAATCCATGATACCGACAACTTCCCCATTGCGATTGGCGAGTATGTTTCCATTGAAGAACTCAATGAAATGTATGAAATGATAGAGGAACTTCCCGACTATATCGTGGATTGTCTGGACGAATTTATCAGCCACTACGGGACGCTGGAAGAAGTCGTGGAACACAAGGACGATATTTATTATTATCCCGACTGTGAAACCATGACAGACGTTGCCTATTACTACATAGACGAATTGCAGGCACTTGGGGACATTCCACCCAGCTTACAGAACTACATTGACTATGAAGCCTACGGGCGAGATTTGGATATGGGCGGTTGCTTTATTGAAACAAGCCGAGGTATGTGCGAGATACCATATTAACGCTGGAAGATCAGCGACAAGCATTGTTGCTACTGACAGCGTATTTCTCTTTTAAGGGACAGTCTGAAAATGGCTGTCCTTTTCTATTTTGAAAGGAGCTGAAAGAACTTGAAAAAGATTAAAAGCTACACGGGTATCTGGAACGTGGAAAAAGTCTTGTATGCAATCAATGACTTTAACTTACCCTTTCCCGTTACCTTTACACAGATTACATGGTTTGTGATTACAGAATTTATCATCATTCTATTTGGGGATATTCCCCCACTTTCCATGATTGAGGGAGCATTTCTCAAATACTTTGGTATTCCCGTTGCTCTCACTTGGTTTATGTCGCAGAAAACCTTTGACGGAAAGAAGCCGTACAGCTTTTTGAAATCACAGATAACCTATGCCCTGCGACCTAAAATCACTTATGCAGGAAAAGCCGTAAAACTGCATAAGCAGACCTTGAATGAAACAATCACGGCAGTAAGGAGTGTGAACTATGTTCCCGATAAAATATATTGACAATAACCTTGTCTGGAACAAGGACAATGAGGTGTTCGCCTACTATGAGCTGATACCATACAATTATTCTTTCCTATCCGCAGAGCAGAAATTTATCGTGCATGATAGTTTCCGACAGCTTATCGCACAGTCCCGTGAGGGTAAAATTCATGCGTTACAGATAGCGACGGAAAGCTCAATTAGAAGTATGCAGGAGCAGTCAAAAAAGCTGGTAACGGGGAAACTTCGTGAGGTGGCAGTTCAGAAGATAGACGAACAGACCGAAGCGTTGGTATCTATGATTGGGGACAATCAAGTGGACTACCGCTTTTTTCTTGGCTTTAAGCTCATGGTTACGGAAGAACAGCTCAATCTGAAGAACATCAAAAAATCGGCGTGGCTGACGTTTGCGGAATTTCTCCATGAAGTGAACCATACGCTGATGAATGATTTTGTTTCCATGCCGAATGATGAAATCAACCGTTACATGAAAATGGAAAAGTTACTGGAAAATAAAATCTCCCGTCGCTTTAAGGTGCGTCGCTTGGAAATCAATGATTTTGGGTATCTCATGGAACATCTTTACGGCAGGGACGGTATCGCCTATGAAGATTATGAGTACCAGCTACCAAAGAAGAACTTGCAGAAAGAAACGCTGATAAAATACTACGACCTTATCCGTCCGACAAGGTGTGTGATTGAAGAAAACCAGCGATATTTACGCTTGGAACATGAGGACAAGGAAAGCTATGTGTCCTACTTTACCGTCAATGCGATTGTGGGGGAGCTTGATTTTCCGTCCTCTGAAATCTTCTATTTCCAGCAACAGCAATTTACTTTCCCCGTTGATACTTCTATGAATGTAGAAATCGTGGAAAATCGAAAAGCATTAACAACCGTTCGCAACAAGAAAAAGGAATTGAAAGACCTTGACAATCACGCCTATCAAGCTGGAAGTGAAACCAGCTCAAATGTGGTGGACGCATTAGACAGCGTGGACGAGCTGGAAACGGACTTAGACCAGAGCAAAGAAAGTATGTATAAGTTAAGCTACGTGATACGGGTGTCTGCACCCGATCTTGACGAGCTGAAACGCCGTTGTGATGAAGTCAAGGACTTTTACGACGACCTCAATGTAAAGCTGGTGCGTCCTGCTGGGGATATGCTGGGGCTTCATTCTGAATTTCTTCCAGCCAGCAAGCGATATATCAATGACTATGTGCAGTATGTAAAATCAGACTTCTTGGCAGGGCTTGGTTTCGGTGCGACACAGCAGTTAGGGGAAACTACGGGTATCTATATGGGCTATTCCGTTGATACGGGAAGAAATGTGTACCTGCAACCGTCTTTAGCTTCGCAGGGAGTGAAAGGAACGGTTACAAATGCCCTTGCTTCTGCTTTTGTCGGTTCACTTGGCGGTGGGAAGTCATTCTGTAATAACCTGCTTGTGTATTATTCTGTTTTGTTTGGCGGTCAAGCGGTTATCTTAGACCCAAAATCAGAGCGTGGCAACTGGAAAGAAACACTCCCAGAAATCGCCCATGAAATCAATATCGTAAATCTTACCAGCGACAAGGACAATGCAGGACTTCTTGACCCGTTTGTGATTATGAAGAATGTAAAAGACGCTGAAAGTCTGGCAATCGACATCTTAACATTCCTTACGGGTATTTCCTCTAGGGACGGCGAAAAATTCCCCGTACTTCGTAAGGCGGTGCGTTCTGTTACCCAGAGCGACAGTCGGGGCTTGCTCCATGTGATAGACGAGCTACGCCGTGAAGATACGCCCATATCAAGAAATATCGCAGACCATATCGACAGCTTCACGGACTACGACTTTGCACACCTGCTGTTTTCAGACGGTACGGTGGAAAATGCTATCAGTCTGGATAACCAGCTCAATATTATTCAAGTAGCCGACCTTGTATTGCCAGATAAGGACACGACCTTTGAGGAATACACAACTATTGAATTATTGTCGGTGTCTATGCTGATTGTGATTAGTACCTTTGCCCTTGATTTTATCCATTCGGACAGAAGTATTTTTAAGATTGTAGACCTTGACGAAGCGTGGGCGTTCTTAAATGTGGCACAAGGAGAAACGCTCTCTAACAAGCTGGTTCGTGCTGGACGAGCTATGCAGGCAGGCGTATATTTCGTTACACAATCTTCTGGGGACGTGGCAAAAGAAAGTCTGAAAAACAATATCGGCTTGAAGTTTGCCTTTAGAAGCACCGACATCAACGAGATAAAACAGACCTTAGAATTTTTCGGCATTGACAAGGACGACGAGAACAACCAGAAACGCTTGCGTGATTTGGAGAACGGACAATGCTTATTGCAGGACTTATACGGGCGTGTCGGTGTGGTGCAGATACACCCCGTCTTTGAAGAACTGCTACACGCCTTTGATACCAGACCGCCCGTACAGAGAAATGAGGTGGAGTGATGAAAGAAAGGATAAAAGGTGCGTTCACAAAAAAGAAGATTTTCCACTTTCTCAAAATGGCTCTGTTCGTGGTGGCACTCTCCCTTATCCTGCTTTCACTTCTGGGGACGGTGGCTCATGCGACGGGGCTTGTGGACGATACCATAAACGCAGAAAATCTTTACTCAAAATATCCCCTTTCCAACTACCAGCTTGATTTTTATGTGGATAATAGCTGGTCGTGGTTGCCGTGGAACTGGCTGGACGGTATCGGAAAATCGGTACAGTACGGGCTTTACTGCATTACCAACTTTGTCTGGACGATAAGCCTTTATTTAAGCAATGCAACGGGCTATGTGGTGCAGGAAGCCTATAAACTGGACTTCATCAACGATATGGCAGACAGTATCGGAAAGAGCATACAGACCCTTGCAGGTGTTACGGCAAACGGTTTTTCCAGCTCTGGCTTCTATGTTGGTTTCCTGCTTCTCATTATCTTAGTGGTGGGACTTTATGTTGCCTATACGGGACTTATCAAACGGGAAACCAGCAAGGCACTTCACGCCGTTATCAACTTTGTAGTGGTGTTCGTACTGTCCGCTTCGTTTATTGCTTACGCTCCCGATTACATTAAAAAGATAAATGAGTTTTCATCAGACATCAGTACCGCTTCACTTGACTTGGGAACAAAAATCATGCTCCCAAACTCTGACAGCGAGGGTAAGGACAGCGTGGACTTGATACGGGACAGCTTATTTTCCATTCAAGTGGAACAGCCGTGGCTACTCTTACAATTCGGGAACAGCAATGCAGAGGAAATCGGGACAGACCGTGTAGAAGCTCTCGTATCTGCAAGCCCAGAGGACGAGGACGGCAAGACCAGAGAGGAAGTCGTGAAAACAGAAATTGAGGACAACGACAACAACAATCTGACGATACCGCAGGTCGTGAACCGTTTGGGTATGGTGTTCTTCCTACTGTTCTTTAACTTAGGTATCACGATATTTGTATTCTTGCTTACAGGCATGATGTTGTTCAGCCAGATACTTTTTATTATCTTTGCTATGTTTTTACCTATCAGCTTTTTACTTTCCATGATACCGAGCTATGAAAGCATGGCAAAGCAGGCAATCGTGAGGGTGTTTAATACCATAATGACACGGGCAGGAATCACGCTCATTGTAACGGTAGCGTTCAGTATTTCCAGTATGTTTTACAATATTTCCACGGACTATCCGTTTTTCATGGTGGCGTTCTTGCAGATAGTATGTTTCGCTGGTATCTATATGAAGCTGGGCGACTTAATGAGTATGTTCTCGCTTAATGCTAACGACAGTCAAAGCATGGGACGAAGAATTTTCCGCAGACCGTATCTGTTTATGCGACATAGGGCTAGGCGTATGGAACACCGTATTGCAAGGGCGGTAAGTGCTGGCGGTATTTCGGGCGGTGTCGCTGGTGCGGTGGCTGGAAGTGCTGTTGCTGGCAAAAGGGCTGAAAGAAAAAATACCGCTTCTAAAAAAAATCGGGGCAATACCACGTCCAGCATGGGACAACGTGCAGGCTCAAAGGTGGGAGCTGTCTTAGATACGAAAAATAAAGTGAAAGACAAGGCAAACGCTGTCAAAGAAAATATCAAGGGTATGCCGACACAGACCGCTTATGCGGTGTATTCCGCAAAGGAAAAGGCAAAGTCCAGCGTGTCCGACTTCAAGCGTGGCATGGTGCAGGAACAGCAGTCCAGACAAACGGGACGATTGGAAAAGCAGGAACAGCGTAAGAAAAATATCGCTGATAAGCGTATGGAGCTTCAAAAGGCACAAGAAGCAAGACATAGAAAGACGGACGGATCAGCGACAACGGGAGCTACCCGTCCCCATGAGCGACCAGCCACAGCTTCAACCATTCCAAAGCCGAGTGCGGAAAAAACGCAGGAAGTGAAACGTCCTGCCACAGCGACCACTTCAAAGATAAGTGAGCCAGTCAAGACAAATGTTATCAAAGAGCGTCCGTTATCTTCTGGTGCTTCTGATAGAAAAGCGACCCAGTTGGCACAGCCAGTACATAGGCAGAATGTAGAAAAAGTGGTATCGCAGGAAACACGCCAGAATTACACAAAAGACCGCAGGGTAAAGGTTCAGCAGACCCAGAACGTCCAGAAGAACCAGCAGACCATAGAGAAAACCCGTAACCTTGTAACGAAGAAAGGACAGAAGAAAAAATGAAACTGAAACATATCGCTCTCATCGGCAGTCTGTTTCCTATTCTCTTTTCTCTGGTGCTTTTCTTTGGGGTGTTGATTAGTGCGGACAGCGACGACGAGAACAGCAACTTTTCTTCTGGCATTACGGGTATGAACTTATCCGCAGAAGTCTTGAAACATCAGCCTATGGTAGAAAAGTACGCTAGAGAATACGGCATTTCCGAGTATGTCAATGTGCTACTTGCTATCATTCAAGTAGAAAGTGGCGGTACGGCAGAAGATGTTATGCAGAGTTCGGAAAGTCTTGGTTTACCGCCTAATTCTTTAGATACGGAAAGTTCAATCAAGCAGGGGTGTAAGTATTTTGCGTCCCTGCTTTCTTCCTGCAAAAATCAAGGTATCGACGATTTGAATGTAGCGATACAGTCCTATAACTATGGCGGTGGCTATGTGGGATATGTGGCAGGAAAAGGAAAGAAACACACCTTTAACCTTGCAGAGAGCTTCGCCCGTGAGAAATCGGGTGGAAAGAAAGTAACCTACACCAACCCGATAGCCGTTGCGAAGAACGGGGGCTGGCGGTATGGCTATGGAAATATGTTCTACGTCGAATTAGTCAATCAGTATTTAACTGTTCCGCAGGTATCGGGAGAGCTGGCACAAAAGGTAATGAATGAAGCATTGAAGTATCAAGGCTGGAAATATGTGTATGGTGGCAGTAACCCGAACACTTCCTTTGATTGTAGCGGACTTGTGCAATGGTGCTATGGAAAAGCTGGTATCTCCTTACCGAGAACGGCACAAGCACAGTATGACGCAACCCAACATCTTCCACTTTCGCAGGCAAAGGCTGGGGACTTGGTATTTTTTCATTCTACCTATAACGCTGGTTCGTATGTAACCCATGTGGGAATATATGTGGGAAATAACAAAATGTACCATGCAGGCGACCCGATAGGATATGCAGACCTAAGCAGTAGTTACTGGCAACAGCACTTAATCGGTGCAGGACGAGTAAAACAATAGAAAGGACTTGAAAAATATGTTTAAGAAGAATAAGAAATCGACTGAAAATGTCAAAGAAAAAAAGGTGCGTACTGTCAAGGTAGGCACACATAAGAAAACCGTGATTGCGTTGTGGGTGGTGCTTATCGCAAGCGTGAGTTTTGGGGTGTATAAGAATTTTACCGCTATCGACCAGCACACCACCCATGAAAAAGAAATCATTGAACTTCGCTTGCAGGACACCAACGGGATTGAAAATTTCGTGAAGAACTTCGCAAAGTCCTATTACTCATGGAATAACAGCAAAGAAGCGATTGAAGCAAGGACGCAGGCAATCAGCGGTTATCTGACAAAAAAATTGCAGGACTTGAATGTAGATACAATCAGAACAGATATACCGACCAGCTCCACAGTTACAGATGTGATTGTATGGCATATCGAACAGTCGGGAACGGACACTTTTTCTGCTACCTACGAAGTGGATCAGCAGATAAAAGAGGGAGAACAGACAAGCAATATAAAAGCAACCTATACCGTAAAAGTTCATGTGGACGCTGACGGGGATATAGTAATCATTCAGAATCCTACCCTTGCCCCATCAATCGAAAAATCAGACTATGAACCTAAGACGCCAGAAGCAGACGCAAGCGTGGACGCTGATACCGTGAATGACGCTACCGCATTTCTGGAAACATTCTTTAAGCTATACCCTACCGCAACGGACAAGGAGCTTGCCTACTATGTAGAGGAAAATGCCCTTGAACCGATAAACGGGGACTATCTCTTTTCCGAGCTTGTTAATCCAGTATTTACGGCTGACGGCGAAAATGTGAAAGTGAGCGTTGCGGTGAAGTTCATTGACAACCAGACAAAGGCAACACAGGTATCACAATATGAGCTGACACTTCATAAGGATAGCAACTGGAAGATTATAGGGTAAAACGATAAAACCGTAGCTGTATTTCACAATCTGTTGTGATCTACACGCTACGGTTTTTTGTTTCAGTTACGTTTTAATTATATTTATGCCTTATATTATAACTGCTTAGAAACAAGGACTTTACTGAGCAAATTTATGAATGAAGAAAGGCGGAAATAAATATGGATTATATCTTGGAAACGAGAAATTTAACAAAAAAAATCAAAAGTGAAAACATTATAAAGGGGATTTCTATAAAGATACCAAAGGGAGAAACCTATGGCTTATTAGGTCCAAATGGAGCAGGCAAAAGTACAACTATGAAACTCCTTTGCGGATTGTTAAAGCCTAGCAGTGGAGAAATTATTTTCAACGGCAAACAGTGGTCGAAAGACGCTTTAAGCAAAATAGGTGTTTTGATAGAAAATCCTGCAATTTATGGAAATTTAACTGCGAAAGAAAACATGGAAATTCATGCCTGTATGTTGGGTGTACCAGAAAAAGAAATAAGACGTGTTCTTACGCTGTTAAAAATGGATAAAACCGGGAAGAAAAAAGTATCTAATTTTTCTCTTGGAATGAAACAGCGTTTAGGGATTTCAATATCACTTTTAGGAAATCCTGATTTAGTCATTCTTGATGAACCAACAAATGGTTTAGACCCTGTCGGTATTCAAGAATTGCGAGACTTAATAAAAAGGCTAAATGACAGTGGAGTTACCGTCTTGGTTTCCAGTCATAATCTTGCGGAAATTCAACACATCGCTTCTTATGTTGGAATTATCATAAACGGAAAATTAAAATACGAGGGAAAAGTAAATAGCAATAGCAATTTAGAAGATATTTTTATGAGTGTTACAAGAGAGGAGGAATATTCTTATGTATAAGTTATTTCGTTCAGAACTGCTAAAATCAAAAAGGACTTTGCTTAGACCTGTTCTTTTCATAGGGGCTGTGATATTTGCTATTCTTCTTATGATAATAGCTAATTTAGCACCCGATACTTTGAAAAATTCATGGGAGCATTATACAAAAATGATTTTTAATATATGGACAATATCATTTAATACATTAGGTATTTCACTGCTGTGTATTTTGACAGAATATACAGAAAAGAAAAATAACACCTATCGTTCAATTTATGTAGAAGCACATTCGGCAGGAAAGGTGTGGGTAGCAAAAATATTTACTTTGGCATTTTATTCACTTATGGCAACTGCTTTACTGACTGCTTTCGTCTGCATTTTAGCACTATTTAATCATCTTGGAACGAATACGATAATTTCTGTGTTAGAAATGGGTGGGATAACATGGCTGACATCTTTATCCATTATTCCTATTGGTTTGTTCTTTGCTCATAACTTTAAAGTGACTGGAGCTTTGGGAATAGGCTTTCTAGGGTTTATTTCAGCACCTATTATGGCACCAGAAAATTACTGGATTTTTAATCCATATAGTTATGCAGTAAGAGGTATTGTACCCATTACTAAAATTCATCCAAACGGAATTGTTTTAGAAAATACGAGTAAATTACTAAATACTAATACAATTATTATGGCTATTCTATTTGCAATTATATGTTTTTCAATATTTACATTGATAACATCAGTAATTTTTTCGCAAAGAGAGGGGAATTAAGATGTACTTAATAAAAGCATTGCGTGTAGAACGCATAAAGAGTAAAAGGACTATGCTAAATATAATTCCTTTTGTATTATCTATTATAGTGGTTTCCTCTATTTTTTTTCTTTGCAGGACAAGTAGTAAAGATGAAATAGTTTCTGAAAGCATACACTATTGGATAAGTATCTCAGCTATGATTGCTCCTTTGTTAGTAGGGATTTTAGCTGGTATTATGGGAGAACAAGAACAGGAAGCTGGTAATTATCAAGTAATAAGAAGGAGTGTCCATAAAGGGCAGAATTGGCTCTTTAAATGTATCTATTTATTATTCATACTGACTTCCTTTGTCCTTGTCTCTATGGTATTATTATACATTGGTATATGGGGTATCTATCACCCAGACAACTGTACAGCTCTCCTTTTTTTGAAAACCGCAATTATCTTTTTGATAGGTTTGATTTTTCTTGTACCGTTCCAACTATGGAGTAGTTTCTATTTTAATATAGGTGCTTCAATAGGATTTGGAATTTTTGGAACAATATTGGTCGCTTATATCAGTTCCTTTCCAATAATTGAAGAAAATATCTGGAGATTTATTCCGTGGATATGGTCTTTGAAAACAACAGAGATATTCGTTGATAATAACAATTTATATGTGCAAGGGTTTAATTTACCATTAGATTTGATGATACAGATATTATCAACTGTTCTGCTTTTCGTAGGAATGATGATTTGGTTTAGAAAGTGGGAGGGAAAAACAAAAGGATAAAGGAGTAATTTGCATGGCTAAAATATTAGTAATAGATGACGATACATCTTTACTTCAACTTATAAAAAATGCTTTAGAAAATGACCATAACATAACGACGTATACTGGATTATCCAATGTATCTGTTCGAGATATAAATACACACGATCTATTGATACTTGATGTTATGATGCCAGAATTAGACGGGTTTACTTTTCTAAAAGAGAAAAGACGAGAAATAGACATACCCGTGTTATTTCTAACTGCTAAAAATTTTGAGCAGGATTTAGTAGAAGGATTTTCTGTCGGTGCAGATGATTATATGATAAAACCCTTTTCTATCAAGGAACTTCGTTATCGAATAATGGCTCATTTGCGTAGGGAAAATAGGACAAAAAGCAATCTAATTCATATCGGAAATATTTTTTGCGATTTTACAGCCAGAAAAATTTATGTAAATGAAGCAGAAATAAATTTGACTTCAACAGAATATGAAATATGCTCTTTGCTAATGCGTAATCCTAACCGTGTGTTTACAAAAGATGAGATATATGAAAAAATTTTCGGATTTGACGGTATGGGAGACGCTGAAACGACAATAAGAGAAAGGATTAAAGAAATTAGAAAAAAATTCAAAGGTTATCAAGAAGAACCGATAAAAACAATTTGGGGAGTTGGTTATCAATGGGAAAAAAATCAATAATGCGAATGTTATTGACACTAAGTATTTCTCAAATTTGCTACGCATTTATTGCAGTAATGATATTTGGCATAGGGACTTTTTTTCTGGTAGAGACAGGATTTATACTTTCACCAGATGTAATAACTAAAAATGTTGAAACTGTAAAAAATAATGCTCTTAATGGTACGCTAGATGAAGTGTCCATACCAGATTATATTGAATATACTAAACTTTCAGAGAGTGGTAATTATGTATATGGTTCTATACAAGATGAAGAACTAATAAAAGAAGTCTGCGAAAAGGGAAAAGTCAATCAATTACGATTTATGAATGGAACAACTTATGAACTTGTTAGTAATTCATCTGAAAAGTGGATTTTAGGATATAAGAGTGCTACTTCGCAGTTTTCTAACAATTTTTTGAGGAACATCTTTCCTAGTGCCGATTTAACAATTATTATCTGTTTTCTTCTTGTGGTAATCATAGGCTTTTTAGTTATTTTAAAACTATATAGAAATCGGCTAAGTAAAGAGTTAAATAAGATAACAAATATACAAAAAACCATTTTGTCTGACGATGAAGAGATTTCTGAATTATCCAGCCCATTAAAAGAGGTAAATGATATTCTTATTATTTTGAGCGAAATGGAAAAGACAGTAAAAGAAAGTACAAAAAAACAGTTGAAACAAGCACAGCTTTTAGAAAATAGTATTCAATCACTTACCCATGATATACAAACACCTGCTACTGTAGTATCTGGAAATTTAGAATTGCTAGAAGAAACAAATATGGATATAAAACAAAAAGAATATGTTAAATATGCTCAAGACGGAATTTCTAAAATATCTGAATATGTGGAAGAATTAAAAACTCTTGCAAAATTGGAACAACCTAAAACAAAATATGTTCATTTCAATGAAAAATATGTAGATAATTTGATTTCACTTGCAAATCAAATAGCCCGTTTAAAAAACGTAACCGTTTCTGTAATACAAAAAGATTTGACAGATGATTTGTTGATAGAGCCAAAAGATGTTCAAAAGGCTTTTCAAAATATCATTTCAAATGCTGTTGGATTTTCAGAAAAATCTTCTCAAATAAAATTACAGTTTATCAAGAGTAAATCAGAGTATATTGTAAGTGTAATTGATAATGGAAAAGGTTTTAGTAAGGAAAGTTTGCAAAAAGCAACTCAAAAATTTTATTCAGAAAATAAGGCGAGAAGTGGTTCTCATTATGGATTAGGACTTTCAATAGTCGAAAAAATAATGAATGAACATGGTGGATTTCTTCAAATTGAAAATTTAGAAGTTGATAATATAATTGTTGGAGCAAAAGTTTCTCTTATTTTTCCGCTTAAATCGAATGTTCATGAAAAATTAAGTTAATTTGCTACCTGCGGAGCAGATCAGCAAATAGATAATGCAAAAAGGGAAAACAAGAAGCTGATTACTTCTTGCTCTCCCTACTGTTCAAGATACCGTCAATCGTACCTTGAATAATTTTTAATTCGTTATCACTCAATAAATCAAGAGAGGTTTCTATCTGACGGCGAGCTGTGCTTTTTGCTACTTTCTCCGCTGGATAGAAATATTCATCAACTGATATATTGAACATGGTAACTAAATCATGGAATAATTGAAAACTTGGGTGTGAACCAACATTTTCAATATCTGCGATATGACGTTCCCCATAGAATACCTTATCGCCTAAATCATTACGAGAAAGTCCCGCTTTCTCACGGGCTTCTCTGATTGCCAGCCCTAGCGGTCTGAAATCAAAAGTATGTGTTTCTTTTGTTTTCCTCATTTTAAATCACCTAGCATGAGTTTATACTTCATGTTGTATATTTAGAATGTGTTAAAATTGCATATAGTATGCAGTAATAATTCGAAAGCTGTTATCGTGTGCGGTAAATAAAAAAAACCGTTCCTAGATAATATACTTTTGTGCGTCTTGAAAAATAACGGGACGGTTTTGGATATAACCAGAACTGTCCTTTTTTTCTTAGGGGTAAATAAGGTATAGCTCTGGTTAAAGGGGGCTTATACCATGATTGCATACGGAAGAACGTTCTGCCGTTCTCAACTGGATAAATATTTCAGTCCACTATTACAATCATTATACCCTTTATATGAGTTAAAAATTCATATCAATAGAATTTATAAAACAGTCCGTTTGTGTAATTACACATTATCGGGCTGTTTTTGCTTTTCAGAAAAATTTTTTTGAAAATCTTGGCAGTTTGCCACCTCTCTGGGTAGTTAGGGTGCGGAAAGGGGGAAATAAACAAAAGTTTATTTCAATCCAGCACGGAAAGGAGGTGAGCAAATGAAAACATCTTCTTTCAAACAAGCCATTGAAGCACAGTTTGATTGCCTTTCAAAAAAAGTAATTAAACGTGCAGTAAAGAAAGGCTACCGTGATATGAAAAGGCGTGAAAAACACGAATGTTTATTTTCGGATATTCCAGATTATGAACAATCACGTTTTGGAGAATTGGATAAATACGAAAGTGATTATACTGTATTCAATATCTTAGGCATTGAAGTCTGGGTTGAGGACGACCAGTTAAGCGAAGCCCTTAAAACATTGACAGAGAAGAAACGCAACATTATTTTGTTGTCCTACTTTATGGATATGTCGGATAGTGAAATCAGCGAATTTATTAAAATTCCCCGTTCTAACGTCCAGTATCACAGAACAAAAACACTTGAAGCAATGAGAAAAATTATGGAGGAACGCAAATGAAGAAATATGAACATCTGCCTTTTGAGGTTATTTTATCAGCAACAGAGGGCGACCCAGAAGCGATTGAAACTGTTATGAAATTTTATGACGGTTACATTTCTAAACTTTGCCTGCGTAAATTGTATGATGAATACGGTAACGTCTGCATGGTAGTTGACGCTGAATTAAAAAACAGAGTTCAGATAGCGTTACTTGATATGCTGATGAATTTTGAAATTGTAGTAATGTAGTACATACAAGTGAAGTCTGGCACGTCCCCCCCTTTCCTGCCACTTCACTTGTCATTCTATTAAAACCAAAATCTGAAAGTTGGTTTTAATGGGCTGGATAGCCGATAGTTCTTTGACAACTGAATAAAGCAGACAGATACGTTTGTGAGATAGCGAGCCACGGGGACTGTACGCCACGACCTTTTCAAAAGAAAGCGAGCGACCCACGCAGTGATCCGAGAGCGACTGTTGGAAAAGTCGTTTTGCCATGACCTATCCTCACAGAATAATGATACGTCCGCATGGTGCGGTTCTGCCCACAAGAATGGGAATAGTTGAGATACTAACGGAGCTTTCCAAAGCCGTCTGCCTGCTTATGTAACTTATAAAATAGACACACAGTAAAGGGGGTGTTACATTATGTTAAATACTGATGTGTTAAATGATGTGATGTTCCAGCGAGGTAAGGTGTTGGAATATGAATAAAACGAAGATAAGAGCAACGGAACAGCCGATTGCTGTTGATATAGAGGGACTGTCTGCTATGTTATCTTGTGGTCGTGCTACTGCAAGAAAGATTGGTGAGCAGGCAGGAGCAAAAATTGTGATAGGTCGCAGGGTTCTTTATTCCATAGAAAAAGTCAAGAAATACTTGTTATATTTGGAAGAATAGAGCGATTTTCTATTTATGTTCTCTGGCGTGTGTAGTATAATAAGAAAGGACAAAGCACGCTGTGAGAACAAGAAAAGAGGCTTTTTCAGAAAGGAATGGTTCTCATGGCAATTAGTAGAAAAGACCCAAAAGGAAGAAAATTAAGAGAGGGCGAAAACTGGCGTAATGATGGAAGATACAGTTATCGTTATACAGATGTAAGAACAGGCAAGAGATTGACAGTCTATGCACAAGATTTACCAGAGCTTCGAGAAAAAGAGAAGCAGATTGCAAAGGATATGGAAGATAACATATTGACAGACGGAGCAATCAAAAAAATGACGCTCAACACGTTATTTGAGCGTTATATGGCAACTCGTGAGCTGGCTGATACTACAAGAGTTAGTTATGTTCGTGCTTGGGAAAACAGAGTAAAAGACGAGATTGGAAATATTAAAGTTGTTCAGCTTTTACCCTCACATATTAAAGCGTATTATGCGAAACTTTCCAAAGCTGGATATGCTTATTCTACAATCAAGTATATTCACAACCTGCTTTATCCTGCATTAGAAATGGCTGTTGATGATAATATTATCCGAAAGAACCCTGCAAAAAGCTCCATTAGTGATTATGGAAAACCAGCAGAGGAAAAAGAAGCCTTAACAGTTTCTCAACAAGAAAAGTTTATGGAGTTTGTAAAACAGAGCAATGTCTATAACACATATTATCCTATGTTTACCATAATGATTGGTACGGGGTTAAGGTGTGGGGAGCTTATTGGTCTTACATGGAAAGATATAAACATCAAGGCAAAAACGGTTAATGTAGACCACCAGCTCATTTATAAGAATTTAGGCGACGGTTGCAAGTTCCATATCTCAACACCAAAAACGGAGTCGGGTATTCGTATTATACCTATGACACAAGAAGTTGCAAAAGCCTTTGAGGAACAAAGGAAAATCAATTTTATGCTTGCAAAGGATAAGAGCATTGAGGTGGACGGATATTCGGGTTTTGTCTTTACTGCAAAATCGGGTAGACCACTTATGCCAAATGCTGTAAATAGTGTTCTATACAACATTGTAGACGCATATAACAAAACTGAAGTAGAACGGGCAAAAAAAGAGCATAGGAAAGCAGAACTGTTACCAAAGTTTTCAGCTCATGTCATGCGTCATACCGCCTGCACCAGAATGGCAGAGTGCCGTATGGACGTAAAAGTTCTTCAATATATTATGGGACACGCTCATATAGATGTAACAATGGAAGTGTATAACCATATTGGAGAGATGACAAGGATTGAAAAAGAGATTGCAAGACTGGATAGCATGGTGTTAAACGCTTGACACCATAAAAAGAAAAATTGGTGTCAAATTGGTGTCAAAACAGAAAAAATCACAATTTCAAAAGAAATAAGATACTGCAAACCATTGATTTTAAAGGGTTTGCAAAAAAATAACAAAAAAATTAGCACTCACCTCTTGACCTGGCTAAAAACTGCGTGCTATATAATAAGTAGAACAAAGGAAGACAGAGAAAAAGAAAAGAAATGAACTTCTGAATCCTCCGAATGTTCTGACAACAACTGCGAAAGCAGCTTATATAAATTGTGAGATCTTCTCACAAAAGGCAACAAAGTTAGTTAGCATTGAAAGGAGAAATGACTTATGATGATGCCTAGTATTTTTGGAGAAAACTTATTTGATGATGATTGGATGAACTTCCCGTTTGAGCAGGACTTCTGGGGAAAGAAGAATCCGTTATACGGTAAACACGCTAAGAACTTGATGAAGACAGATATCCGTGAACATGACGCAGGATATGAAGTAGATATCGATCTTCCAGGATTCAAGAAAGATGAGATCAGCATAGAGCTTGAGAATGGTTATTTGACTGTATCAGCTGCTAAGGGTCTTGATAAGGATGAGGAAGATAAGAAAGGCAAATACATCCGTAAGGAGCGTTATGCCGGAGCAATGCAGAGAAGCTTCTATGTAGGTGAGAACCTTACACAGGAAGATATCAAAGCAAAATACGAGAATGGTATTCTGAGACTGTCAGTGCCGAAGAAAGAGGCAAAACCAGTTGAGACAAAGAAAACAATCGCAATTGAAGGATGATTTGAACACTGATGTGAGTCAGGTGTCAAATGTCGAAGGGGCTTATGTAAGCCCCTTCTTTTTGTATATAAATAAGATAAATATGAATCATAAACGCACAAAAAATCAGCCGTAAATATTTACGACTGATTTTTTGACTTTATAATACATTTATAATTTATTCGGTTTCCGCTTTGATTCCCTGATCGAAGATTTCAACAGCTTTTTTATTTGGTTCAGCAGTAAGCTTTGCTACAATAACAGCAATCAGAAGACTTGCAAAGAATCCAGGGACAATCTCGAAGATACCTGTGGCATCTGTCATTCCTGTGAGCAGCCATCCGAGATCTACAACGAATCCGGAGATTACACCTGCTACAGCACCCTGGTAGTTAAAGCGTTTCCAGAACAGAGACAGCAGGATTGTAGGTCCAAAGGAAGCACCGAAAGCGCCCCATGCATTTTCAACCATATCCATGATAGCCTGAGCACCACTTCCCTTAGAGTTTGCGATACCGAAAGCAATCAGGGAGAGGATCAGTACGAGGATACGTCCAACCATCAGCGTCTCTTTTTCAGAAGCATTTTTTCTGAAGAAAGGCTTGTACAGATCTGCTGTGAAGGAGCTGGATGCTACCAACAGCTGGGAATCTGCAGTGGAAATCGAAGCGGCGATAATCGCTGCAAGCAGAAGTCCACAGATGCCTGCCGGGAAGAATCTTCGCGCCATAGCAATGAATACAAGTTTCTGATTTCCCTGAGTGAGCAGTTCAGCGCCCATAACCATTCTGCCTAAGTAAGCAATCAGGACAGCAGAGAACAGTGAGATGATTACCCATACAATTGCTACGATAGAAGATTTCTTGATCATGGATGGTTTCTCGATAGACATAAAACGCACCAGAATATGTGGCATACCGAAGTATCCTAATCCCCAGCCAAGTCCGCTGACGATATCCTGCCAGCTGGCATCAAAGATACCGCCTCCGAAAGCACACTGTGTTACAGCGCCTGTAGCAGCATCAGTATACTCATATACTGTAGTAAGAGCAGCAGGATCCAACAGATCACTGTGACCGATGCAGACTACGAGAGGTACAAGCATCAGTGCAAGCATCATCAGTAATCCCTGGAAAAAGTCTGTCCAGCAAACTGCCGCAAAGCCACCAAAGAATGTGTAGGCAACAATGATCAGCAAGAATGCGAACATAGCAATCTTAGGAGAAACTGTCGGGAACAGTGTTGTGAATACAGAAGTACCGGCTACCAGTGCAGATGCTACATAAATTGTATAAGCAAACAGGAAGATCAGTGCACATGTCAACTGCAGTGATCTGGAGTCTGTTGCAAAACGATTTGTCAGATACTGTGGTAATGTGATTGCATCATCTGCAGCTTTAGAGAATGTACGCAGACGTTTTGCGCACAGAATCCAGTTAGCAGCTGTTCCTAATGCAAGACCGATACCAATCCACATCTGTCCGAAACCGAAAGCTAAGATCGATCCCGGAAGTCCCATCAGCAGCCACGCAGACATATCGGACGCCTGTGCGGACAGTGCTGTTACCCATGGTCCCATAGATCTTCCACCAAGGAAGAAGTCCTCGGAGTTCTTATTGGTACCGTTAAAGTAAAATACTAATGCTACGCCAAGCAAAATGACGAAATACGCAATAAAAGTAATGATTTCCCAATTCATATTCTTTTATCCTTTCCTTATATTATTTTATATGATGATATCAGGCAGGATTGTAAGAAGGCATAGCATTTGTACAATCCATAGGTATCAAAATCATAATTGAAGGCATTTTTAACCCACAATAACATTTAATTTACCGCAATTAGGCGGATATTGTCAATAGTTTGGGGGAAACTACTATTGTTTCAGGTGTTTCTTATAGTTCTGCGGTTAGTAGAAAAGGACAGAGATTTTTTCATAAATTATGAAATATTGATGGAATCTCACCTTGTATTGTGAGATAATAGAAAAGTAAGAGTTCTATTGCTGCTCGCAGGTAACTGCGAACAGTAATATATCTGTATCTGTTCAGTATCTTCACAGATACCAGTATTCTAAAAAGTAGAAAACGAGGTAGAACAACATGAAACTGATCAAGGAGAAGAAGATTTATACTGGGAACGGTGTAATCGAAAATGGCTATATCCGCTTTGATGAGAAGATTGAAGAAGTCGGTGATATGGCGGGGTTCGAGCCGAAAGAAGGGGATCTTGAGGTAAGTTGTGCAGGAACAATGGTTGTTCCTGGATTTATTGACATTCATAGTCATGGCGGTTATGGGAAAGATAACATGGATGCTACACCGGATGAGATTGATGAGATGGTTAAGCAGATGACAAAGCAGGAGGGAATCACAACTTATTTCTGTACAACTATGACTCAGACATATGAGAACATCGAGAAAGCGATGCAGAATATTCATGATGCGGCACAGAAGAACCCGGTGATCAAAGGAATCCACGTAGAGGGACCATTTATCTCAACTGTGTTTAAGGGAGCACAAGATCCTTCTTATATTAAGAAACCGGATGAAAAAACACTGGCAAAATGGAACGAGATCAGCGGCGGTCTCCTGCGTATTGTTACTTATGCGCCGGAAGAGGCAGATCCATCATTTGAGACATGGTGCAAGGAAAATGGAGTTGTCTTAAGCGCAGGACATTCGAATGCATTATACGGGGAATTGAATGCAAGCGGAGCAACACATGTGACTCATCTTTACAATGCACAGAGAGGACTGAATCACAGAGAGCCTGGTGTGACAGGATATGGTATGCTGGCAGAAGGGGTACACGCAGAGCTAATCTGTGATGGAAAGCATATCATACCGGATATGGTGAAACTCGCATGCAAAGTAAGAGGGTATGATGGAATCGAGCTGATCACAGATTCCATGCGTGCGAAAGGAATGCCGGAAGGAAAGAGCGAATTGGGCGGACAGGTCGTAATCGTAAAAGATGGTATGGCAAAACTGGAAGACGGAACGATCGCAGGAAGTATCCTTACATATATTCAGGCATTTAAGAATGTTATGGAATTTACAGGAGCTACTGTTGAAGAAGCGGTTAAGATGACATCCGGAAACCAGGCGAAAGAGTTCGGACTTGATTCTAAGGGGGCTATTGCAGCTGGAAAAGATGCAGACATGGTCGTATTAAATGAGGACTTTGATTTAGTACAGACAATCAGCTATGGTAAACTCGCATAAGGAATAAGAAGTTATAAAATATATCTACAGAAGCAGGAAGCGAATAGATTTGATCTATGAAAATATGGGGTGGCTTCCAAAGCACTCGATATAAATATAATGAAATGAGAGGGTATTAAACATGGAAGTAATTGTAAAGAAGAATTATGAAGAGATGAGCAAGGCAGCAGCAACACTGTTTGCAGCAGAGATTATGGAGAATCCGAAAACAATCCTTGGTATGGCAACAGGATCTACACCGGTTGGTCTGTACAAAGAGCTTGTTAAAATGTATGAGGCTGGAGATCTTGATTTCTCTCAGGTTACTACATTTAATCTTGACGAGTATATTGGACTGGCACCGGAGCATGATCAGAGCTATCATTATTTCATGAATGACAATCTTTTCAATCATGTAAATATCAACAAAGAGAATGTACATGTACCGGATGGGGTTGGATTTGAAGCTGGAGAGGCAGGAAAAGCTTACGAAGAACTGATGGCAAAGACAGGACAGGTAGAAATCCAGCTGCTTGGACTTGGATGCAATGGACATATCGGATTCAACGAGCCGGCAGATGAGTTTACAAAAGTAACAGGTGAGATCGATCTGACAGATAGCACAATTGAAGCGAATAAGCGTTTCTTTGAGAAAAAAGAAGATGTGCCGAGAAAAGCTGTTTCTATGGGAATCGGAACAATTATGCGTGCAAAGAAGATCGTACTTCTTGTAAACGGAGAGAATAAAGCAGAGATCCTGAAAGAAGTAGTAAACGGACCGGTTACACCAAAGGTACCTGGAAGTATCTTACAGTTCCATCCACATGTAACAGTGATCTGTGATGAAGAGGCAGCAAAGTACCTGTAAAATGCCTGCAAGAGGTCATCAACTGACATACGGTTAAAGCTTATAGTAGCTTGTGTCTAGAGAGACTTCTTAGTAAACGATAAGAACCATGAAGAAGCTGCCAACGGCAGCTTCTTCTAATATATAAAATTCTTGTAACTATTCAGAGCCAACCTCCAAAATGCTATGCATTTCGGAGGTGTGGTGTATCCGCCAAATAAAATTTCAAAAACAGTCTAAAAAATGTAAGCATTTTACACCTTTTTTTGAAATTTTGCTTGGCTCTGAACAGTTACAAATTCTTAATTATTGAAGGAAAATAGAACATATGAAAACAACAATATTAGAAGCATGCACAGATTGTGTACAATCAGCGATCAATGCGCAGAAAGGTGGCGCAGACCGAATCGAATTATGCAGCAATCTTGTGATCGGAGGACTTACTCCGGGGAAGGCATTATTTGATCTTGTCAAGAAATATACAGACATCAAGACGAGAGTTCTTCTTCGTCCGAGATATGGAGATTATTGCTATAACCAATATGAATTTGAACAGCTAAAAGAGGAAGTTCAGATGTACTGTGAGATGGGAGCTGATGGAGTTGTCATCGGAATGCTCAATCCGGATGGTACATTGGATACAGAGCGAATGGCAGAACTTATCAAGGCAGCAGGAAATAAAGAGAAAGCGCTTCACCGTGCATTTGATGTCTGTATAGATCCAATGAAAGCACTCGAAGAAGCAATTGACCTTGAGTTCGATACGATTCTGACAAGTGGACAGAAAGAAACTGCGTGGGAAGGGAAAGAGATGCTGAAAGCACTTCAGGAGAAAAGTGCAGGAAGGATTGAGATCCTTGCGGCAAGCGGAATTGGTGCGGAATCAATAGAAAAATTACTTCCGTATACAGGAATTACTTCTTATCATATGTCTGGAAAAATCGTAGTGGACAGTGCGATGAAATATAGAAAAGAAGGAATCGGACTTGGATTGTCGGAACGTGGAGATTATGCGCTCTGGCAGACTTCCGAAGAAGAAATCGTGAAAGCAGTAAAGGTTTTAAAAACAACAGGTTAACTTCAACAGACGTGTCTTGCACAGCTTCACAAAAACAGTTATACTCATAGGCAAAGGCAAAAAATATATTTATAAGACAAGAAAATTTTAATAGGAGAAAGCGGATTATGATAAAAGTAATAGCAAGTGATATGGATGGAACACTTCTTGGAGACAATCATAAAGTAGCACCGGAGACAGTAGAAGCGATCCGCGAAGCACAGGCGGCGGGAATCCGCTTTATGATAGCAACCGGAAGAAGTTATAATGGAGCAATGGAAGAATTAAAAGGTCTGGATCTTGGCTGTGATTTCATTGTGGGCTCAGGCGCAGAGATACGCAACCCAAAGGGTGAAATTCTAAAAAGCATAGGATTTACATATGAGGTCTGCAATGAGGTGGCAAAGGTATTGGAAGAATATCCAATCTCGGTATTGTATTGCGCCGGACCTTATGAGTATCGTGTGGGAACACCGGAGGAAGTAGAGGAGAGTATTGTTCGTCAGATTCAGCTGTTCCATTTATCTGAGTGCAGAGACCAAATAGAGCAGTCAGAACTTTATAAGCGAGTGAAGGCAAGTTCAAGACGAATCGATTCTGTGGACGAATTAGAGAAACAGGGAATTATGATCCATAAGATTTTCCTTTTTACAGGCGATCTGGAGATGCTTGATAAGATCAAGCGAAGACTGATGCAGAATCCGGAACTCGCAGTTGCGTCTTCCTTCTATAATAATCTGGAAATCACGGTAAAAGGAGCGGAGAAAGGACCTGCGATTCAGGAATATATTGAATCTTTAGGTTATACAAAAGAGGAAGTGATGGTGTTTGGAGACAGCCTGAACGATTACTCTATGTTGTCTATGGATTTTGGAGCAACTGTCGCGATGGAAAATGCAGATGAGGAAGTGAAGCGGGTTTCAAAATATGTTACAAAGTCAAATGAAGACTTAGGGGTGGCATATACTATTCATGAACTGTTGAAAAAGCAGGGGAAAATCAATTCAAATTGTGAATAACTTTTCAAAAAATGAAAATGCATGTTGATAACACAAAATAAAAGTGAGGCAATTAAGATGGATGTAAGACAGAAAAGAAACAAAGTACTTGGAGAACGTGTAGTGAAGGCACTTGAATCCAGAAATATGGATGCTTATTATGCTGAAACGAAGGAAGAAGCAGTGAAGAAAGCACTGGAGTGGATTCCGGAAGGAAGCACGATCAATATGGGAGGTGCCTCTTCCGTACATGAATGTGGTCTGATCGATGCGATAAAATCAGGAAATTATAATTTCTGTGACAGAGATAAAGCATCTACACCGGAAGAGAAGCAGGAAATCGCGAGAGCAGCATTTTCCTGTGACTGGTTTCTTGGAAGTGTGAATGCGATGAGTGAAGATGGAGTGTTCATCAATATTGACGGAAATGCAAACCGTGTAGCAGCATATGCATTTGGACCAAAGAATGTACTTCTAATTGTTGGTATGAACAAAGTTGTAAAGACACAGGAAGATGCAATGAGCAGGGCAAGAAATGAAGCTGCACCTGTGAATGCACAGCGTTTTGGAATTGACACACCATGTTCCAAGGCTGGAAGCTGCTTTGACTGCAAGAGCCCGGAATGTATCTGTTGTCAGATTCTGGTAACAAGATTCAGCCGTCAGAAAGGTCGTTTCAAAATTATTCTTGTAGATGAGAATCTTGGTTTCTAGTAGCCGGAGAAGGGAAAAAGAATGGGAAGAAATAGAAAGAAGCCGGTGCGCCACAGATTAGAAAAGCGACAGAAACGAAGCAGGCAAAAGAAAAAAAGCGGTTTATTTGACAAAGTAACAATGTTGATCCTGGTTGTGGCAGTCTGTGTTTTTGCATTTTCGCTTTATCAGCTGGTACGCACAATGGTGCCATATTATTCTGGTGGAAAAGAGTATGATAAGCTCAAAAATAAAGCAATCACTGTACAGGAGCAAACAGATGATCCGGGAGATGTATCGGGAGACACATTTAAAGTAGATTTTGATGTGCTTTTGCAGGAAAATCCAGATACGGTAGCCTGGATCCGGTTTGATGAACCATCAATCATCAGTTATCCGGTTGTAAAAAGTGCAGATAACAAAGAATATCTGACAAAGACGTTTTCCGCAAATGATAATAAACTGGGTGCAATTTTCATGGACATGAAAAATAAGAGTGATTTTTCAGATAGAAATACAATGATTTATGGACATAACCTGAAAGTTGGCGGAGAAATGTTTTCGCAGCTGAAAGAGTATGAGGAAGAATCTTTCTATAAAAAATATCCTAATTTCTATATTTATACACCGGATGGAAAAACAAGGACTTATACCGTGTTTTCAGCAGCTGTCGTGAAGGATACTGCAGATCAGTATAATCTGACTTATGCGACAGACGAAGCGTTTGAGAGTTATTTGAAAATGTGTAAAGAAGATTCAGCATATGACACAGGAACAGAAGTGAATGCGCAGTCTCAGATTGTCAGTCTTTCAACTTGTACCAATGTAAGAGAAGATGAGAGATTCCTTTTGCAGGGAGTATTGACGGCGACAGACGGAGGAGAAAATTAGAATGGCAGACAGATTTGATGTAGGCGACATTATTAAGATGAAGAAACCGCATCCATGCGGAAGTCAGGAGTGGGAGATTCTCCGGGTCGGAGCGGATTTCCGTCTCAAATGTATGGGCTGCGGGCACCAGATTATGGTGCCAAGAAAATTGGTAGAAAAAAATACAAGACAAATTACAAAAAAGGCTTGAAACAACAAATTCTTTATGGTATTATAAGAAACTGTGACATGCTGATGGAACAATTCCAATCAGTCATTCAATTTCCTTGTTCCCGGGAGGAACCGGGGGCCAAGAGACCATAAGGAGGTAAAATAAGATGAATAAGTATGAATTAGCTGTTGTTGTAAGCGCAAAACTCGAAGACGAAGCAAGAGCGGAAGTAATCGAGAAAGTGAAAGCAATGATCACTCGTTTCGGCGGTAATGTAACAGACGTTGATGAGTGGGGCAAGAGAAGATTCGCTTACGAGATCCAGAAAATGAAAGAAGGATTTTATTACTTCATCCACTTCGAGGCTGAAAGTACAGTTCCAGCTGAAGTAGAGCAGCGTATCCGCATTATGGACAATGTACTCAGATATTTATGCGTGAAACAGGAAGCATAAGCGGAAAGAGGTATATATGAATAAAGTAGTTTTAGTAGGACGGTTAACAAGAGACCCAGAAGTGAGATATTCACAGGGAGACAATGCTACAGCGGTTGCAAGATATACACTTGCTGTAGATCGCAGATTCAGAAGAGACGGTGAGCCGACAGCGGATTTTATTCCGTGTGTTATATTCGGACGTTCCGCAGAGTTTGCTGAGAAGTATTTCCATCAGGGAATGCGTGTCTCTATTTCCGGACGTATCCAGACAGGAAGCTACACGAACAAAGATGGTGTGAAAGTATACACAACAGAAGTGATCGTGGAAGAGCAGGAGTTTGCAGAGAGCAGAGCCGAGGCAGAAGCTAACAGAGCAAGTTTCCAGCGTCAGTCTGCACCGAGTCCGGCACCTAGCGCAGATGCAGGTGATGGCTTCATGAATATCCCGGATGGTATCGATGAGGAGTTACCGTTTAACTAAGTCGGAAAGGAGATAACCATCATGGCTTACGAAAAAGGAAGCAGACCAGAGGGTGGATTCAAAAGAAGAGGCCCAGCTCGTAGAAGAAAAAAAGTTTGCGTGTTCTGTGGTAAAGAGAACAACGAAATCGATTACAAGGACGTTGCAAAATTAAAAAAATATGTTTCTGAAAGAGGAAAAATTCTTCCTAGAAGAATTACAGGAAACTGTGCTAAGCACCAGAGAGCTCTTACAGTAGCAATCAAGAGAGCTAGACACATTTCTCTTATGCCTTACGTTCAGGACTAATTGAGATAATTAGCTAATAGCAAGATCGAATTTTTGGAGAAATTCAGAAATTCGATCTTTTTGCTTTTTCTAATTCATTTTTGCGTGTTTTTTTGCATAATACAACCTATAGCATCTTAGGGGAAAAGATGCTATAATAGATTAGCTATATTGTAATTAGTCACAGATGATGGTGATTGATAGTAGTCCCAGGTGAGGTATTAGTTATGAAAAGGAATAAAATGCAGCTGAAGGGACAGCTCAGAATGTACATGCGATGGCCGCTGATCATGACACTTCTCTTGATTGGCATGGATGTATGGATGTACATGGTGGACAAGAAAGCCGGACTTTTGATGTCAGTGATCATAATTATATATGTAGGAATCGCTTTTTCGCTGTATTTCTATAACAGATCTTTGATCCTGGCAGATCTGATCCAGTTTTCAGTACAGTATAAAGGTATTGAAAACCGGTTGCTCAAAGAACTGGCAATTCCCTATGCGATTGCGCTGGAGGATGGGAGGATTCTGTGGAAGAATGATTGCTTTTTGAATCTGACAGAGGGTCAGAGAAAAGAACGTTATCTGAACCGTATGATTCCAGAATTACATCCGGGTGTGTTTCCAAAAAATGATGTGGATCATGTAGAATTGGAAGTAACTTATCGTGAAAGAAGTTATCAGGCAGAGCTTCGAAAAGTATCATTGGAGGGATTCAGTGAGAAAGAAGAGTTGCTTCAGATTCCGGAAGAGCAGGAATATTTTGTTGCAGTTTCTTTAAGAGATGTAACAGAACTGAATGCCTACATCCGAGAGAACGAAGATCAGCGAATGATTGCCGGATTGATTTATATTGATAACTATGATGAAGTTATGGAGAGTGTTGAGGAAGTCAGACAATCCCTTCTTGTGGCATTGATCGACCGTAAGATCAATAAGTATATCGGAGATGTAGATGGTATCTTAAAGAAACTGGAGAAGGATAAATACTTTATCGTACTTCGAAAGGATGCTTATAAAAAGCTGAAAGAAGACAAGTTTTCTCTTCTGGAAGAGGTAAAACAGGTTAATATCGGTAATTCAAGATCAGCAACACTGAGTATTGGTTTGGGATTGAATACGGCAACGTATGCGTTGAGCTACCAGTATGCGCGTGTGGCAATCGATCTTGCACTTGCCAGAGGCGGAGATCAGGCAGTTATTAAGGATTGTAACGGAATAACTTATTTTGGTGGTAAGAAGGAGCAGACAGCGAAGAATACACGAGTGAAGGCGCGTGTTAAGGCTGAGGCACTTCGAGAGTTTATTGTGACCAGAGACAAAGTTATTGTTATGGGTCATAAGATTGCTGATCCGGATTCGTTTGGTGCATGTATGGGTATTTACCGTGCAGCAGTAAGTCTGGAGAAAAAGGCACATATTGTGATCAATGAAGTTACAGGATCTGTTCGTCCGTTGTATGATGAGATTTTGGAGAGCCCTGCATATGAGGATGATATTTTTATTACGTCAGAACAGGCATTGGATTATGTGGATGACAATGCAATGGTCATTGTAGTAGATACGAACAAGCCACAGATGACAGAGTGTCCGGAACTCTTGAAGAAATCAAAGATGATTGCAGTGCTGGATCATCACAGGCAGAGTAGTAATATTATTGAGAACGCGGTACTTTCTTATGTGGAGCCGTATTCTTCTTCCACTTGCGAGATGATCGCAGAAGTTCTACAGTATATGGTAGATGACATCAAATTCCCGGCACTTGAAGCAGAGTGCATGTATGCCGGAATTATGATCGATACGAGAAACTTTATGAACCGTACAGGTGTAAGAACCTTTGAAGCAGCAGCATTTTTGAGAAGATGCGGTGCAGATATTACACGAGTACGTAAGATGTTCCGTGATGATATGGCATCTTATCAGGCAAAGGCTGAGGCAGTCCGCAATGCAGAAGTTTATCGTAAGGAGTATGCGATTGCAGTATGTCCAAGCGATATTGACAGTCCTACAGTGCTTGCAGCACAAGCGGCGAATGAATTGCTGGATATTAGCGGAATAAAGGCTTCTTTTGTATTGACAGAATATGAAAATAAGATTTATATGAGTGCGCGTTCCATCGATGAAGTGAATGTTCAGATTATCGCGGAGAAGCTCGGTGGAGGCGGTCATATTAATTCTGCGGGAGCACAGTTTGACCACACGAATATGCATGAAGCAGTCAGTGCATTGAAAGAGACCATTAATAAAATGATAGAAGAAGGAGATATTTGACAATGAAAGTTATTTTATTACAGGATGTAAAATCTCTTGGAAAAAAAGGAGAGATCGTAAACGTAAATGATGGATATGCAAGAAACTTTATCCTTCCAAAGAAGCTTGGACTGGAAGCAACAGGAAAGAATCTGAATGATCTGAAGCTTCAGAAGAATAACGAGAAAAAAGTTGCGGAGGAGAACCTGGAGGCAGCGAAAGAACTTGCAGCTAAGATCGCAGAAGCTAAAATTGTAACACACATCAAAGTTGGAGAAGGCGGAAGAACTTTCGGTTCTGTATCAAGCAAAGAGATTGCAGAGGAAGTAAAAGCACAGTTGAATCTTAATGTTGATAAAAAGAAGATCCAGTTAAAAGAAGCGATCAAGACACTCGGAACACACAACGTGTCTGTAAAGCTTCATCCACAGGTTACAGCAGAACTGAAAGTAGTTGTACAGGAAGAAGCATAAGGAGACGAAATCTTTATGGATATGGAAGCAGCAATGAAACGAATTCCTCCGCACAGTGCGGAGGCAGAGCAGGCAGTGCTCGGTGCGATGCTGATGAACAAGGAGGCCATCACGGTGGCCTCCGAGATATTATCAGGGGATGATTTTTATCAGACAGCATATGGAATCTTGTTTAATTCTATGGTGGAACTGTTTCATGCGGGAAAACCGGTCGATCTGATCACCTTGCAGGAATATCTGAAAGAAAAGGATGTCCCGCCAGAGATTAGCAGCATGGAGTTTGCAAGAGATTTGCTGATGGGAACACAGACTTCTGCGAATATCAAGAGCTATGCTGAAATTGTACGTGAAAAATCAATCATGCGTCGCCTGATCAAAGTAAATGAAGAGACGGCAAATGCCTGTTATCTGCAGAATCAGCCGTTAGAGGAGATTCTGGAAGATGCACAGAAGCAGGTTTTTGCACTTGCAGAGACCGGGAATTCAGAAGAGTATGTACCGATCAAGCAGGTTGTACTCAATGCATTGGATGTAATCGAGCGTGCGTCTAAGACAAAAGGAACAGTAACAGGAATTCCGACAGGATTCATTGATCTTGATTATAAGTTGTCCGGTCTGCAGCGCTCAGACCTTGTACTGATCGCAGCCCGTCCTTCCATGGGTAAGACAGCGTTTGTATTGAATATCGCACAGCATGTGGCATTTCGTCAGAATAAAGCAGTAGCAATCTTCAGTCTCGAGATGTCCAAAGAGCAGTTGGTAAACCGTCTGTTCTCATTGGAGTCTCATGTGGATGCACAGATATTAAGAACCGGTAATCTGTCAGATACGGATTGGGAGAAGTTGATCGAAGGAGCCGGAACAATAGGATCATCAAGAATGATCATTGATGATACGTCAGGTATTACGATTTCAGAGATGCGCTCAAAGTGTAGAAAATACAAGCTGGAGATGGGACTTGACCTGATCATTATCGACTACTTACAGTTGATGAGCGGAAGCAATTCAAGAAAGAATGAGAGCCGTCAGCAGGAGATTTCTGAGATCTCACGTTCTTTGAAAGGTCTTGCCAGAGAATTGAATGTGCCGGTGCTTGCACTGTCACAGCTGAGCCGTGCGGTTGAGCAGAGAACAGATAAGCGTCCGATGCTTTCAGACCTCCGAGAGTCCGGAGCAATCGAGCAGGATGCCGATGTCTGTATGTTTATCTATCGTGATGATTATTATAATCCTGACACGGAAGATAAGAACATTGCAGAAATTATTATCGCAAAACAGAGAAACGGCCCGATCGGTACAGTGCGTCTTGCGTGGATGCCACAGTACACTCGTTTTGGAAACGAGCTGCGTCAGCAGGATCAGGAGATATAAAAAAGAAAAGGACAGGCACTTGTTGGAGAGCGCCTGTCCTTTTTCGGTATACAAATCCAATAAATCTACCGGTATGTGCAGTGTACAATTAGAAATCGCAGAAATGCTATGTAAATCTTTTTTTGAATCTCAGTACCGGACTATTCTTCACACTTTCTCTTCGGGTCGCCTGTTGCTGGCGGATCAGGCTGTCCAGTTTACGGAAATGTTCTTCTTCCTGCCGTTCTTTCGCCTGGAAAAGAAAATCCATCTCACGTATGACATCTGCGGTGACCTGAGTGCTGATTTCTTTTTCTAATGCTTTGTTATTTTCAGTAACGACTTCAGTCAGCACTTCTCCGATGAGTGAACGTACATGTTCCAGCTGTGTCTTTGTGATAACTTCGACCGGAGTAGTGGTAGTGGCCGGTTTGCACTCAGATGTCAGGTCAGGTGCGGGTGTTTTGGTAAGGGCATTCTTTTCCTTGTTTTCAGTGTGTCTCATTATCTGACGTGTAGATTTCAACTCTGGGATCAATGGCTTCAGATCGCGAAGCAGAACCCCTTCATTCTTAAGTTTTTTAATACAGCAAAAGAGCTGGATATCATCCTGGGTATAATATCGATGTCCCATCTCTGTGCGGCCAATCGGAATATGAAGTTCCTCTTCCCAGTACCTTAAGACATGGGATTCTACCTGAACTTTCTTGGCGGCTTCAGAGATCATAAATCTGACTTCACCCATTGATTTTCTATCCTCCTGTTAGAATCATTGCGATTACTGTTCTGATTTCGCTACATTTATTATAGCATAGAGAAATTATGAAAGAAGTGCTAATCGTTCGTCAAATTATGGCAAAAAATGGTAATTGAAGAAAGGTATGGAATACAAGGAAAAAAGTTGTAAAAAAAGAAATCCTGCCGCATCTGAATCAATCAGACGGGCAGGACTTCTGCGTTTTGTGATCACTTAGCGCTTATAAATTATGCTTCAGAGATAGCGCCTGTAGGACAAGCAGCCTCACAAGCTCCGCAATCTACACAAGCATCAGCATCGATCTCATATTTGCCATCTCCTTCAGAAATAGCGCCTACTGGACATTCGCCTTCGCAAGTACCACAGCTTACACATTCATCACTAATTACGTGTGCCATTGTATGTACCCTCCTTTTTTGGATTACGATAGGTTTTTCCCTTTTCGTTATCCTCATTTTAATACAAGACGGGGAAATATACAAGAGTTCCTGATGTATTTATTTGAGTAATTTGTAAGTTAGTTTCATGAAATTTGTGAACGTGGAAAATAGAAGATTTCTATATTAAATTAGTAAAAAAACGAAAATTCACGAGATTTTAAGAAATTATCTCTTCCATTTTTCAAGGATTCGTGTATCATAATGGATTGAGAGTTAAAAAGTAGAAAACATAGAGATAAAATTGTGTAAATGAGAAGAAGGAGAAAGTTATGCGGAAACGAAATGTAAGAGCAGCGATTGCGGCAGCACTTTGTATGACGGTACTTGCAGCCGGCTGCGGAAAGAAGGCAGATGATCCGGTTTTTACAGGGGATAAGACAGAAGCACCGGTATATCAGGCGAATCTGGATGCAATTAAATCTTCTGTATATGCATCGGCAGACAATCTGGATCTGGAACCTGGAACTTATATTTCTGTAATCGGAAGGGGATCTTCAACACCATATTGGAATCAGGTAAAGGCAGGGGTAGAGCAGGCAGCAACTGACTTGAATACAGCACTTGGCTATTCCGGAAATGATAAGGTGAAAGTATTATACAGTGCACCGGATGAGAATGATAATATCGATCAGCAGGTGAATATTCTGGATGAAGAGCTTGCACGTTATCCGGATGTGATCGCAATTTCCAGCGTAGATGCAAGCGCATGCTCCGTCCAGTTTGATCTTGCGATTGAGAATGGAATTCCGATCGTAGCATTTGATTCAGGAAACAGCTATCAGAATATCCAAAGTACTTGCAAAACGAATAATATAGAAGCGGCAACAACAGGAACAAAGAATTTCTGTGAGAAGATCGGTGACAGTGGGGAGATTCTGTTGCTTGTGCATGATACAGTATCAGATACGGCGAAAGAGCGTGAGGCAGGAATCAAAAATGAACTTGCAGCAAATCATCCGAATGTGACTGTTACAGAGACAATTTATCTGGATCAGCTGGAAATGTTGAAGAAACAGATTGTAGCTGAACAGGTCGGGGTAACACCAGAAGAACTGGCAGCCGCAGAAGCAGGAGAAAAGAAGGAAGAGACAACAGGAACAGGTGATGCTTCCGAGACAATTGCAGATGCAGCATCGAATGCGGCTTCTTCATCAGCAGACGAAAGTGCGAATGAGACAGCACAGGAAGTGGACAATGAATTGTCCGAGAAGATGCAGCAGGTCAACGATGGCGCGGCAAAGATGAGTGATGAAGATGCAATTCAATATTATATGGAGAAACATCCTGATTTAAAAGGATGTATTGCTACGAACGAGACAGTAACCCAGCTTGCAATTAAGACGATGGATCAGCTTGATGCAGAAAAACATATTACATTAGTGGGGTTTGATGCGGGAAAAGAGCAGGTCAATGCATTGAAAGATGGAAAGGTGGATGGACTTATTGTGCAGAATCCTTTTGGAATGGGATATGCGACAGTAGTTGCAGCGGCACGTACAGTTCTTGAGATTGGAAATGAAGCTGAGGTCAACACAGGATATGTGTGGGTGACAGCAGACAATATGAATGACGATACGATAACACCGTTCCTTTACGAATAAGTTGAAAATAAGTCGAACAATTTCATAAAAGAAAAGAGCTTGTCAGGTAAAATAAAAACATCAGGTTTTATACTTCATTCTGAAATTCAGAAATATAGAAGTAATAAAATCCTGATGTTTTTTATTTTATATTAGGAAAGTCCTTTCCTAATATAAAAAAACGCTCCGCTCAGGATGCGCACTGCGGCGTA
>OHIK01000244.1_pt1 | contig 36338 bp, 30 predicted proteins | sample 1568241 | NCBI WGS metagenome assembly OHIK01 (sample SAMEA3879567, study PRJEB24766) | human gut metagenome | biome: human-associated habitat; feature: feces | place: USA | collected 1985/1987 | reverse complement strand
CGACAAGGTAGCCGATCAAATATCGGACGCTGTGCTTGACAAACTGTTGGCTTACGACCCCAGTTCAAAAGTAGCTTGCGAAACTCTGGTAACTACCGGACAGGTGGTACTGGCAGGAGAAGTGAAAACCAAAGCGTATATTGATTTGCAGCGCGTAGCACGCGAGGTAATTAATAAGATAGGCTATACCAAGAGCGAATACATGTTCGAAGGTAATTCATGCGGTGTATTCTCTGCCATTCACGAACAGAGTCCTGACATCAACCGTGGAGTAGAACGCGAAGACCCGATGAATCAGGGAGCAGGTGACCAGGGTATGATGTTCGGTTATGCTACCAACGAAACAGAAAACTACATGCCGCTGTCGCTCGATTTGGCACACAAGCTGCTGATGGTATTGGCCGACATCCGTCGTGAAGGAAAAGTAATGACTTACCTTCGTCCGGACTCTAAGAGCCAGGTAACTATTGAATACGATGACAACCGTCGTCCGGTACGTATTGATACCATCGTAGTATCTACTCAGCACGATGAATTTATCCAGCCGGAAAATGACTCAAAAGAAGCTCAATTGAAGGCAGATGAAGAAATGCTGGCACAGATTCGCAAGGACGTAATTGAAATCCTGATGCCGCGTGTCATTGCAGAAATCCACAACCCGCAGGTACTGGCTTTGTTCAACGACCAGATTAAATACCACGTAAACCCGACAGGTAAGTTCGTGATTGGTGGTCCTCACGGTGATACCGGACTGACTGGCCGTAAGATTATTGTAGACACTTACGGTGGTGCCGGAGCTCACGGAGGAGGTGCTTTCTCAGGAAAAGACCCCAGCAAGGTAGACCGTAGTGCTGCATACGCTGCACGCCACATTGCCAAGAACCTGGTAGCTGCCGGAGTAGCAGACGAAGTATTGGTACAGGTTTCATACGCCATCGGAGTAGCACGTCCAATCAATATCTACGTAAATACTTACGGACGTAGCAATGTAGCTTTGACCGACGGAGAAATCGCTAAAAAAGTGGATGAAATCTTCGATATGCGTCCGCGTGCCATTGAAGAACGCTTGAAACTGCGCAATCCGATTTATAGTGAAACTGCTGCTTACGGACACATGGGCCGCGAACCGCAAATCGTTACCAAACATTTCGAATCGGCTTACGAAGGCAACAAAGACGTGGAAGTAGAACTCTTCACCTGGGAGAAACTGGATTATGTAGACAAAGTGAAAGAAGCTTTCGGACTGAAATAAGCCGAAACCTTCCACTAACCATACAGAGGGCTTGATACATCAGAAGATGGTCAGGCCCTTTTTGTTGGCATAACGTTTTGGCTATGCACTTACCTTTACCTATCTTTGAATCCTCGAAGATAGGATGCGGTTCGGCAATACTTACGCTCAAAAGCAAGCTTTTGGCTTGACATTGCACTCACCTTTACCTATCTTTGCAAAAACTAAAAAAGACCATGAACGATATCAAAAATATATGCGTATACAGTGCTTCCAGCACCAAAATAGATCCTATTTATTTCGAAGCAGCCGAAGAACTTGGAAAAATTCTTGCACAAAAACATATCAACCTTATTAACGGAGCCGGATGCCTGGGACTGATGTGCCGCATCAGTGACGCAGCTCTTGCTGCCGGAGGAACCGTAACCGGTGTCATTCCCCGGTTCATGGTGGAACAAGGCTGGCACCACAAAGGACTGACCCGACTGATAGAGACGGAAAGCATGCACGAACGCAAACAACTTATGGCCGATTTGTCCGACGGAGTGATTGCCCTGCCCGGGGGATGCGGTACACTGGAAGAGCTACTGGAAATCATTACCTGGAAACAGCTTGGACTATACCTGAAACCCATCGTCATACTGAATACCAACGGATTTTATAACCCGCTGTTAGAAATGCTTCAACAAGCTATTTCCCAGAACTTCATGCGAAAAGAACACGGAAATATCTGGCACGTGGCACAAACTCCCGAAGAAGCTGTAAATTTATTATATACCATCCCTCACTGGAGCAAAGAAATTCGTAAATTTGCCGCAATATGAACAAGTTTTGCCATACCGGTTTCTCACAGATTCAAGAACTCTACAACCAGCACGTAGAGCAGATAGACAGTGCACTGCAGCATTGTAAGGAAACACCGTGTACAAACGGTATGGCAGGAGAACCCATTCCTTATCAGTTACGAAATGACTTTGCGGTTACCGGAATTGTATTTCTTTGCTTTTTCCTGGCCGTATACGCCCTGAAAAACGGGAAAAAATACCTCTATCAACATATCAAAAGTTTTTTCCGCCACAAAGAAAGAGCGGGGCTTTTTGACGACACTTCTAATTTCAACATCCGCTACACCCTGAGCTTAGGAAGTATAAGCTGCATATCCGCCGGATTATTTGTATATGATTTTTTCTCTAAAACCGACCCATTTCTGTTCCAAATAGTTTCGCACTATGCCATTCTATTTATCTACATATTCTGCGTACTATTGACAGTGACAGGAAAAGCCCTTTTATATCAATTTATCAACTGGATTTTCTTTGACAAAGAAAAAAATAAAGCCTGGATTTCTGCCTATTTTGATCTGCTCTCCGGTATTTCCCTTGTCTTATTTCCTTTGTCACTGCTCGTCGTTTATTTCAATTTAGACTTTCACTTTTCTAAAACCTTCGTACTCACAGCAGTAATATCTTTCAAAATATTGTTATTTTATAAGTGTATTAGGAACTTTTTTAATCATTTTCATGGCATTTTACATTTAATTCTGTACTTTTGCACCCTCGAAATCATACCCTTACTTTTCCTCTGGAAAGGATTGATATATATAAATAACATTTTTATTTTAAAATTCTAGTAACGTTGAAAATAAAGAAAGTCCTCGTTTCTCAGCCTAAACCAACGACTGAAAAGTCCCCTTATTTTGACATTGCTGAGAAGTACGGAGTGAAGATAGATTTTCGCCCGTTTATTAAAGTAGAAAGTTTGTCAGCTAAAGAATTCAGACAGCAGAAGGTTTCTATCTTAGATCATACAGCCGTTGTGTTTACTTCACGCCATGCTATCGATCACTTCTTTAGCCTGTGTGCAGAGTTGCGCGTAACAATTCCGGAAACAATGAAATATTTCTGTACTTCGGAAACTATCGCTCTGTATATTCAGAAATACGTTCAATACCGTAAGCGTAAAGTATTCTTCGGTGCTACTGGAAAGTTTGCTGACCTGCTTCCGCAAATTATCAAGCATAATACGGAAAAATACTTTATTCCGATGTCGGATGTACACAATGACGAAGTAAAAGACTTGCTCGACAAGAACCACATCCAGCACACGGAAGCTGTAATGTACCGTACTGTCAGCAACGATTTCACTCCAGAAGAAGAATTCAACTACGACATGCTGATATTCTTCAGTCCGGCAGGTATTCAGTCGCTGATGAAGAACTTCCCGAATTTCGAACAGAAAGACATTGCTATCGGAAGCTTCGGACCGACTACTGCTAAAGCCGTAAAAGATGCAGGCTTGCGTCTTGATTTGGAAGCTCCTTCAAGTGCAGCTCCTTCCATGCCGGCAGCGTTGGATATGTTTATCCGCGAACACAACAAATAAAAAATAATTCTGACAAACAAAGCGAAGCAATCCATTTTCTCATTACTTCGCTTTGTTTCATTATATACCCCTCTATGACCGATTCTCTAAAATTAACCCTACCGAAAGTAGAACGACTGAACAGCCGGATTCTGATTGAAAGACTGTTTACAGGAGGCAGCAAATCACTACCTGCTTTTCCGTTGCGTATCGTATACATGCCGGTAGAGGGAGAGAATCTACCTGCAGCCACTATCCTGATTAGCGTACCCAAAAAAAGATTCAAGCGGGCCGTCAAACGCAATCGTGTAAAACGTCAGGTACGTGAGGCCTACCGTAAAAACAAACACATCCTGCTGGATGCGTTAAAAGACTCAGGACGGAAAATTGCCATTGCCTTTATCTGGCTCGACAATGAGTTGCATGAATCGGCCGATGTGGAAGCTAAGGTGGTTAAACTGTTGCAACTTACCGCAGAACGTCTGGCATGAAAAAGCTACTTTCTTTTCTGCTCCTGCTTCCCATTTATTTTTACCGGAACTGCATTTCACCCTTTACGCCTCCCTCCTGTCGATTCACTCCGACTTGCTCTCAATATGCCATAGAAGCGATACAAAAGCACGGACCTTTCAAAGGGCTTTACTTAGCCATACGACGCATTCTTCGTTGCCACCCTTGGGGAGGTTCGGGATATGATCCGGTTCCTTAAAAGCCTGTTTTCACATGATTGACACTCTCTTTTTCGACGCACACACACATCATTTGCCCCAACCACAGACCACTGCCATCGTGAGCTGCCGCATGGACGAGAAAACGGCTTCTTCTTACCTGCAAGCTCCATTTATCTCCGTCAGCCTGCATCCGTGGTATCTCACGGAAGAAAACATTCAGTCACAAATAGATTGGCTGGTACAGACTATCCAAAGTGATTCGCGAGTAGTCGCACTGGGAGAAGCAGGGTTAGACAAAGTATGCGATACCCCTTTCGACTTGCAAATACAAGCTTTCAGGAAAGCGATAGAGTTATCAGAGACATATCATCTCCCCTTAGTGATACATTCCGTAAAAGCCACTGAAGAGCTGTTTGCCTTGCACAAGAAATATCACCCCGCACAAGCCTGGATTATCCATGGTTTCCGAGGTAAAAAAGAACTTGCCACCGACCTGATACGACACGGATTTTATCTCTCTTTCGGAAAAAAATACCAGGAAAAAGCATTGTCCATCGTCCCTGCAGACAGATTATTATTGGAAAGCGATGAAGCAGACACAGACTTTCCGAGCTTCTATCGTCAAGTAGCCTCACTACGCGGAACCTCTTTTGACAGCTTGGTTGAAAATATCAAAGAAAATGCTAACCGTCTCTTTTTTAATCGCTAAAAATTGGTTATTCAGATAAAGTGTCGTACTTTTGCTTCTGTATTATTAAATAAATATGTTAAACTAAGAATTTCATTCGATGAATTTTGTAGAAGAACTAAGATGGCGTGGAATGGTACATACCATGATGCCGGGCACAGAAGAATTGCTGGAGAAGGAAATGGTGACAGCTTACCTGGGTATTGACCCTACAGCTGACTCGTTGCATATCGGCCACTTGTGTGGCGTGATGATGTTGCGTCATTTCCAGCGTTGCGGCCACAAACCGCTAGCTCTGGTAGGAGGTGCAACCGGTATGATTGGAGACCCTTCAGGTAAGTCACAGGAACGTAACTTGCTGGATGAGGAAACACTGCGCCACAATCAGGAGTGTATCAAGAAGCAGTTGGGCAAATTCCTCGATTTCGAATCGGATGCCCCTAACCGTGCAGAACTGGTAAACAACTACGACTGGATGAAAGACTTCTCTTTCCTGGATTTTGCCCGTACCGTAGGAAAACACATCACCGTGAACTACATGATGGCAAAGGAATCAGTTCAGAAACGTCTGAACGGAGAAGCACGCGACGGTCTTTCATTCACTGAATTTACTTATCAGCTGTTACAAGGATACGATTTCCTGCATCTGTATGAAACCAAAAACTGTAAGCTTCAGCTGGGTGGTTCTGACCAGTGGGGAAACATCACCACGGGAGCAGAATTAATCCGCCGTACCAACGGAGGTGAAGTATTTGCCCTGACTTGTCCGCTGATTACAAAAGCCGACGGTGGTAAATTTGGTAAGACAGAATCAGGAAATATCTGGCTGGACGCACGATATACCTCTCCTTACAAGTTCTATCAATTCTGGCTGAATGTAAGCGACGAAGACGCTAAGCGTTATATCAAGATATTCACTTCACTGAGCAAAGAAGAAATAGAAGGCCTGATTGCAGAACACGAACAGGCTCCTCACTTGCGTGTACTCCAGAAACGTCTGGCTAAGGAAGTAACTATCATGGTTCACTCTGAAGCTGACTACAACGCTGCTGTAGAAGCTTCCGGCATCCTGTTTGGAAACGCTACTTCTGAAGCATTGAAGAAACTGGATGAAGATACCCTGCTTTCTGTATTCGAAGGCGTTCCTCAGTTTGAAGTAGCCAAATCGGATATTGAAGCCGGCATCAAAGCGGTAGACTTATTTACTGAAAAGGCTGCTATCTTCCCGTCAAAAGGTGAGATGCGTAAGCTGGTTCAGGGCGGCGGCGTTTCTTTGAACAAAGAAAAACTGGCTGCATTTGACCAGGAAATTACCACCGCCGACTTGCTAGATGAAAAATACCTGCTCGTACAGCGCGGAAAGAAAAACTATTATCTGGTAATTGCCAAGTAAATTCTTTTAGAAAAAATACCGGAAGGCTGTCTCAATTCAATTTGGGGCAGCCTTTCTTATATCTTACAGTTCCGTCCATAACTCTTTATCCAACAGCAAGGGCCAAGTTGCCAGTACTTTCAGGCCAGTACTGCAGTACTCCCTAAGCAGTACTTTAGTACTTTCAAGGAAGTACTGAAGTACTGACTAAGAAGTACTGGCAGGAGATGGAAATCACCTCAGAAAATAAAACCTGAGAGCAAAAAAATACCGGCTGACTCCTGTAAATCAACCGGTACTTTAGGATATGTCCGGAAAGCAATCATTCCGAATATTTCAGCACTTATTTCTTTGCATCCAGCTCTTTAAGCAGTTCATCTACCGCAGCCTTCAACTGTGTATCCTCTCCTTTCACCACTGTTTCAGGCGCATTCAATACATATACATCCGGCTCCAGCTCTTTGTTTTCCAGGTAGCTTCCGTCTGGCAGACGATAACCAATCACAGGAATACCGTAAATCAAATCCGGATCCTGCATCTGTACCCAGTTTACACTGGTCATGGTTCCAGGTACCGGAGCACCTACCAGCTTACCCATCTGACGATGTTTGTACACCCACGGCGTGCCGTGTGCATTGGAATAGTTGGCTTCGCACTGTACCATGATAGAAGGCTTATTCCAGCGACGGCTCGGCATGTCGCATGCTTCACGACCACGGATTACCTGTGTCAGATACTTCTGACCACTGAACAGCACTTCAATATCTTCATGCAAACGACCTCCTCCGTTGAAACGGGTATCAATCACAATACCTTCGCGGTTGTTGTATTTACCCAAAATATCGGAATATACCGTACGGAAGCTGCCGTCGTCCATTGATTCGATATGTACATATCCCAGACGGCCATTTGACCATTTATCCACATCTGCCGCACGCTGTTTTACCCAACGTTCATACAGCAGACTGCTCAGCGTTCCACCACTGACAGGCTTCACCACCTCATCCCAGCGTTCTTTTGATTGTGCATCGTAGAATGAAACCAATATCTTCTTGCCTGCCTTTCCGTTCAGCAACGCAGAGAAATCAGCATCTACCGGCTGACCGTCAATCTTTTCAATCACCACACCCGGTTTTACCCGTGTCGTTTTCCGGTCGAACGGACCTTTTTCCACTACTTCGTCCACTTTCATGCCTTTTCCGGTATAATTCCAGTCATAAAGCAATCCCAAGCTGGCAGTTGCTTCTTTTGCTCCCGGACGATAACGGCCACCTGTATGCGATACATTCAGTTCGCCCAACAGTTCACTCAACATTTCCGCGTAATCATACTTATTATTGATATGCGGCAGGAAACGACGATAATTAGCGGTCATAGCCTTCCAGTCTACCCCGTGCATATTCACCTCATAAAAACGCTTCTGTTCCTCACGGCACATATTATCATACATATAAGCACGTTCGGCAGCCAAATCCATCTTCATTTCTGCACGATAAGAAATCGGTTTCAGCTTCTCACCTCCCAAATCCATTTTCTGCATGGAGCCTGAACCTAATACGAAAAGATTTTTTCCTTCCTTATCCATTTCCATATCAGCCCAGCCGGAACCCATCTTGTGCAACAACTTGGTATCCCGTTTGCGCAAATCCATCTTCCACATATCGAATCCACGCTCAAAAGCCGACAGATAATACAAACTTTCTCCATCCTTTGAAAGAATGGCCGAAGCGATGCTCGATGAATTCGGAGTCAGACGTACGATGCGGTCCTGAATGCCCTCCAGTTCCACCACGATGTCTTTCACCTTGTCGGCTTCCTCTTTCTTATCTTTATCTTCTTTTTTATCTTCTTTCTTTCCGTCTTTCTTGTCCGCAGCTTTTTCCTGTTCTTTTTCCAGTTCCTTCTGGAGTTCATAATCCTCCTTGCTCATGCGGAACTTGTCGTAGGCATCCTGATTGACAAATACCATCATCACATCGTCCAGTGAACCCCATGAGGCGTGATTTCTCATACCGTAACGCTCTGTAGTAAACAAAATGGCATTACCGTCCATTGTCCACTTCGGAGAACTGCTTGTATAACCACTGTTCGTCAGGTTGACTAACTCTCCCTTTCCATCTGCACTGACCAAAGCAATGTCCGTGTAAGGATCATGCTTGTTTCCGATAAATTCCAGTGTAAACCATTTGCCATCGGGCGACCAGGCATAATTAAATCCTCCACTCAATTCATACCATGTGCTTCCATCGGTAATCTGACGTACCTTATTCGTTTCCAAATTCAGCACTTTCAGGCGGATACGGTCCTCAATGAAAGCCACTTCCTTGCCATCGGGTGAGAACTTAGGATACATCCGTTCCACAGTCTTCGAAGGCAACAGCACTTCTTCTTTTATCAATGTAGCATTCGGGAAATTCAAATCCTCTTTCCGTTCAATTTCTGCCTTATAAAGCTGCCAGTTTCCATCGCGTTCGCTGGCATATACCAGTGTACGGTTATCTGCCCCGAAAGAAAGTCCTTCTTCTGCTTCAGGTGTGTGCGTAATCTGTTTGGTAGTACCATATTCCACAGAAGTCACAAATACTTCTCCACGTACAATGAAAGCCACCTGCTTGCCGTCGGGCGAAGCTACCGCTTCCGACGCTCCCCGAGTATAGCTCAATGTAACCGGAATTTCCTGATCATCCCGCGTCAATGACACATTCACCTTACTTGTCTTTCCGCCTTGTTTCTGCGTATAAATTTCTCCATTATAGGTATAGCACAGCGTACCGTCGCCTCCCAAAGAAAGGAAACGTACCGGATGTGTAGAGAATGAAGTCAGCGGTTTTACCTGTTCCGGATTATCCAGCGGGAAAGAATAGACGTTAAACGAGCCTTTGTTGCGTTCACTCAAGAAGAAAACCTCCTTACCATCCGACGAAAGCACCGGATTACGGTCCTCTCCTGCCCGCTTGGTCAGATTGGTATGCTTGCCCGATGCCATGTCGTACATCCATACATCCCGTGTGATAGAAGAAGTATGATGTTTACGCCATTCATCCTCAAATCCTTTCCGGTCCTGATAAAGGAACTTGTCGCCTGCCGCATTGAAACAAACCATTTCGGCAGGAGTACCCAGAATTTGTTCCGTTTTGCCACCTTCCGCAGGAAGCTTATACAATTCTGTCATGGCAGAAGTCGGGAACAATGCACTGCTGGCAGGGTCCTGAATGCTTGCAGAAAATACAACATACTTTCCATCCGGTGTAAACGCAGAAGGAATTTCCGAAGCAGAATTCGTAGTCAGTCTGCGGGCAGAACCGCCGTTAGCCGGCATAACAAACACATCCGTATTGCCAAAACGATCGCTGGCAAAAGCAATCTGTTTACCGTCTGGCGACCACACCGGAGACGACTCATACGAATCTTGTGTAGTCAGCTGTACCGCTTCTCCACCCTTGGCAGACACTTTGTAAATGTCGCCCTTATAACAAAATACAATTTCTTTTCCGTCTGGAGAGATACGTACATCACGCATCCATAGCGGAGTAACCGCCATGGCATGTACAAAAGTAGTCCCCAGCAACAATGTGCACAATATTTTTTTCCTCATAAGCTAAGTTGTTTTGCAAACAAAGGTAAGGATTCCCGTCAGAAACAGAAAAAAAGTCAGAAATTATTTGGAAGGTATTCATAAAAACGCTTATCTTTGCAGCGTTTTCTGAGGAAAACACCAAGAAGTTTGGACTATGGTGTAATGGTAGCACAACAGGTTTTGGTTCTGTTTGTCCAGGTTCGAATCCTGGTAGTCCAACGTTTTTCAAGACATTTATAGTCAAAAGTCCGCTAAAACGACATTTTAGCGGGCTTTTTTGTTATCCTGACAATTATAAAAAATATTAAAAATTTACTCTCAATAGATTTTATTAATTGGCATATCATTTTTTTATAAAATAATAAATATATTTGCATCGAAAAAACATCTGAAGCAGAATAATAAAAACTTCGGATATATTACAAACCAAATTAACCCAAAATCATAGTAGTATGAAAAAAGACATTTTTTTCAGAGAGGACTCCGTATGGAGAAAAAGATTATTGCAATCAATACCTGTCATAACAGGGTTATTCGTTGTCGCTAACGGTCATGCAGCCCCCATCACAACTATTGATTCGAAACTAATCGTGCAACAAACATCTACGATTACAGGTAAAGTTCTGGACAGCAATGGAGAGGCTCTAATTGGTGTAAACGTGCTGGAAAAAGGAACAACCAATGGTACCATCACTGATTTTAATGGAAATTTTACTTTAAATTTATCATCATCTAATTCCACACTGGTATTCTCTTATATCGGCTATGTAAGTCAAGAAATATCAGCAAAAGGTAAAAAAGATTTTACTATAACTCTAAAGGAAGATTCAGAAACATTAGAGGAAGTAGTAGTTGTTGGTTATGGAACACAGAAAAAAGTAAACCTTACAGGTTCTGTTTCTTCTGTTTCAGCTAAAGATATACAAGATGTACCAACCTCAAATACAGCATCTTTACTACAAGGTCGTATGCCTGGTTTGGTAATAAGCCAAAATGGAGGTCAGGCAGGTAAAGAAGATATGGAAGTTAGAGTACGCGGTGTAGGAACATTTGGAAATAATAACCCGATGGTTTTAATTGACGGAGTTGAAGGAACCCTGTCACAAATGAGTGATATTCCAGCAGCCGACATCGAGAATATTTCTGTTTTAAAAGATGCCGCCTCTGCTGCAATCTATGGTGTACGTGCAGCAAATGGTGTCATTTTAATAACCACAAAAAAAGGAAAAGCCGGAAAAATCTCTGTAAACTACTCAGGTAGCTATACCCTGCAAAAACCAATGTTGCCAACTTATATTGACAGTTATCAATGGGCTTTAATGAAAAACGATGTAGCTCCAGACACTTATGATGCAACAGCATTACAGAAACTCCAAGATGGATCAGATCCGGATCATTATGCTAACACAAACTGGCTTGACGAGGTATTCAGAAATGCAAGTATGCACCAACACCATCTTTCTGTTTCTGGAGGTAACGAACATACCCAATATATGACTTCTATCTCTTATTCTAACCAAGAAGGTATAATGAAGAAAACAGGAGCCGAGAAATTTTCATTCCGCTCAAATGTAGACAGCAATATCGGTCGTTTCAATTTTGGTCTGAACATTTCAGGGAACAAAAACAATGTAGACCAGCCCGCTTCTGTTTCCCCAAGTGGTGAGACAAGTATCATGCGTTATTTGTCATGGTTCTCACGTCCTACGGTTCCGGTGAGATACTCCAATGGCTATTATGGGTATGTGGACGGTTCTTTGAATAATGCGGAATTGGTCAAGAATCCTCAACAGTTCTTGGAACAAGGCTACCGCCTTGACGAAGCCTGGCGCTTTAACGGAAAAGCATATGCAGGCATCGATATAATTGACGGTTTAAAATTCAAAACAAGCCTTGCCTATGCATTTTACATGAATGCAACAAAAAAATATACCCCAAAAGAGCTGGCACGATATGATGCAGAAGGCAATGTATTAAAAGCAGCCGGACAAAATAACAGACTAGAAGATTACTATTGGAGAGAAGCTACCTGGACAAATGAAAATATCCTTACATACGACAAAAAATTTGGATTACACAATTTAAATGTATTATTGGGACATTCTCTTATTAGCTATACCCGTTACACCACTACGGCAGGTATAGAAGGCTTCCCCACAGAAAATATCTATGAAATGGATGGAGGGTCAAAAAATCCATCAGCGATAGGCAACAGTGATGAATACAGACTACAATCATTCTTCGGACGTGTCAACTATAGCTATGCGGATAAATACCTGCTCGAAGTAAACGTTCGCCATGACGGTTCTTCACGTATGCCTAAAAACAACAGATATGCCACCTTTCCTTCCGTATCTGCCGGATGGGTGTTTACAAATGAAGCCTTCATGGAGAATTATCAATGGCTGTTTGGTAAGCTCCGTTTTTCCTGGGGTAAATTAGGAAACCAGGAAATTGGTAGCTATGCTTACCTGGCAAGTTTAGGTGCATCCGGCAACTATTACTTCGATCAAGGTAAAGACCCTCAAACAGGAATGGTGTCTACCTCAATTCCAAATGAAAATATAAAATGGGAAACCACACGTACCTTGAATGTCGCTATTGATTTAGGTTTCCTGAACAATAAAATCCAGACAACGTTTGAATGGTTTGACAAGAAAACATCCGACATATTGATGCAGCTGGCCATGCCTAATATCTTCCTGGGTTCACTTTCTGCTCCTTATCAGAACGTGGGTACCGTAAGAAACAGAGGTTGGGAATGGAATGTGAATTACAATGACAGCAAAGGAGACTGGAGCTGGTATGCCGGATTCAACTTGTCGCATGTGAAAAATGAGATTCTCTATATGGGTGGATTGGATGAACGTATCAGCGGACAAACAATTAACCGAGTAGGTGAACCTATCGGAGCATATTATGCATACCAAGCCATTGGTTTATATAGAACAGAAGAAGATTTGAACAGAACAAATTCAAAAGGTGAGGTAATCAAGCAAAATGGAGTTGCTCCCAAATTAGGTGATATAATGTATGCTGACTTAAATGACGATGGAAATATCACTCCCGAAGACCGGACGATTATCGGTAATCCATTCCCTAAATATTCCTATGGCATCAATTTAGGAGCCAGCTGGAAAGGATTCGATCTTTCTACATTCTGGCAAGGAGTAGCAGGCATCTATCGATACAATTGGGAAACAACCACAGATATTCGTGGTAATTTCACAGACAGATGGCTGGATCGTTGGTCTACTGATAATCCTAATGGCAAGATGCCGGCATTGGGTAACACAATGAATGAACAATTCTCGTCTTTTTGGCTGGAAAATGCAAGCTATTTGAGATTGAAGAACTTTGAATTCGGCTATACATTCGGCCAGCTTCCTAAAATCGGCGTTTCAAAACTGCGCATTTATTTTGCAGGAACAAACCTGCTTACATTCACCAAACTTGACAACTGGGATCCGGAAAAAGGTGCTGGTGATACAAGAAATGACAACTATCCGAATGCCAAATCATTCTCATTCGGTGTAAACGTAACCTTCTAACTATAAAAACTACAATTATGAAACTAAAATTTAATCACTTATACAGAGGATTATTATTCTCCGGCTTAATGTTAGCCAATATTTCTTGCTCCGATAGCTTTCTGGAATTGGATAATCCCAATCAAGTATCAGACAATGCGTTCTGGCAATCTGAAAGTGATGCCTTAATGGCTCTTGCAGCATGTTATGATGCTTTACAATCCGATCATTTATACGATGACAATGTAGATGGAGGAGGATTCGGTTTCCTTATGCGTGAAACAAGTACCGATAACGGACAGCATACTTGGGGTGACTGGATGCAGGGAAGCACCGTTTCTAAAGGAACTTCCGCAACGACTGACGGATGTTTTTCAAACTATTGGAATGCAAACTATGAACTAATCAAACGTTGCAATCTACTATTATCTAAAATAGATGCTATTCCGATGGAAGACAAGGCTAAAGGTACCATCAAAGCAGAAGCTATCGCATTAAGAGCCTTGGGTTATTGCAACTTGACTTCTTTGTATAGAGATGTACCATACATCACAGCCCCTTTAACTCTTGAAAATCCGGAGGCTCCCAAAGAGCTTAAAAGTACCATTGCAGACAAAGTTTTAGCCGATTTGAAAGCTAATAATCCGAATTTGCCACCAAAGGGAACAGAACAAAAAGGAAGAATGTCACAAGAAGCAGGATATGCAATTATGGGGCGTATGGCATTATTCAATCAAAGATGGGATGACGCCATCGAAGCATATAACAATGTAATTGGTAAAGTTTCTTTATTTAAATCTGGAGATGGTACTGATTATGAAGCCAATTTCAGAGATTTGTTCAAAGAAGATAATGAGACTTGTGATGAGGTTCTTTTAAGTGTACACTACACAGGCCCTGGACTAAAAGAGGGCAGCACTTTTGGAGTCTGTTGGAATGCTCCTTTGAATGCCATTGAAGCTTCAATGAATTTATGTGATGATTTTTATTGTACAGACGGGTTACCTATTGATAAATCACCTCTCTTTCAAGGCAGCCTTGAAAAAGGTAAGCACACACAAGAGAATCCTGATTATGCGAGATACGAAAACCGTGATCCACGGTTAAAAGCAACATTAATGCTGCCCGGAATGACTTGGAATGGAAAAGAATATACAAATAATTTACCTGCCAAATCTACAGCTTGTATTCTTAAATGGTTTACCCCAGAAAATACAGCTAATGAATATGACGGCAGCCTGGATTATTACATTATTCGTTACGCTGAAGTATTGCTTTCCATGGCAGAAGCTAAGATTGAAAAAAATGCTCCACAGACAGAAGTAACACCATACATCAACGAAGTGCGTGCACGCGTAGGTATGCCTGATGTAGAAGCTGTAGAAGGAACCAGCCTTTCCCAGGATGAATTAAGAAAAATAGTCCGCCATGAACGCCGTGTAGAATTAGCTTTTGAAGATTTACGTCTGGCAGATTTATACAGATGGGGAGAGTGGGAAAATGCCGTAAAACGTATGCAAAATGATAAAGAATTCTATGGTAATAAATTCTGTGTATATGATTTTAATTATCGTGGAGCACAAGATACAGTCTGGCCTATTCCACAAGGAGAAATAGATACAAACAAGCAACTTGTTCAACACGATGAATGGAAATAACATGCTGAATAAAAAATAGGGTTGTCAATAGACAACTCTATTTTTATCTTTATCAAAGTATAGAATCTTAATAATAACAGTATGAAAAAAACATTGCATATTTTATATTATACCATTATTTCAATACTCATTCCATTACCATGTTTATCAGTTTCGCCTCAAAAAGGAAATATCTTATTTATAGATGAGTTCAACGAAAATTCTATTATACCAGATTCTTCAATATGGAAATTATGTACTTATGGTAATCACACATGGGGACAACATTTCAAGAATGTAGAAGGCTATGAAAATGTGAAAGTAGAAAATGGAGTATTAAAGCTAAAAGTTTCTAAGGATAAAAATTCTTATAAAAATGGAGGGATTCGCACGATGTCAGGATTTCCCTGTAATACCCGGTTGGAAGTCAAAGCTAAATTAACTAAATTAGTAAAAGGGGATTTCCTGCCATCTGGCAAATGCCAATGGATGCACCACAATGGCCACGTGGTGGCGAAATCGACCTAATGGAATGGGTACAAGGTACTCCAAATGATATATACCAAACTGTACACACTTATTTTATAAATGGAGATAATGGTTCCGCAGGAGCCACTAATCCAAATCGACCTACCAATTTTGATATAACCCAATATCATGTTTATGCAGCAGACAGAACGGAAGAAGCTATAATATTCTACATAGATGGAAAAGAAACATGGAGATATCCTAATCAGCATCTACCAGAAGAAAAAATGCAATATCCATTTTGCCAATACAAATACGATATTATTTTAAATTTCTCACTCGGTGGAGACTTAAACGGGAATCCGACTTGGCCAGGGAAAATCAATGACGATGACTTACCAGGAGAAATGTGGATTGATTGGGTAAAAGTTTCTTCATTATAGCTATTCAAAATAAAGTTTCTTAATTCTTTACGCCTAAACATGACATAAAGCAACTGATATAAAGTAAGTAGAATGCCTGTCACTTCTCATTCCAAATTTTTACAGATACATAATTTCACGCAAACGTAACTGCGTAGCAATCTTTCTGTAATAAAAAACACGGATCTTTGGGCAGACTTAAAAAAGGAATTTATTATGGAAACAATTGCTGACAAATATACAGTGGAGTGTACTCCCGACGGAGGATATTATGCTTATCTGTGCAATCATGAACAATGCTTTGCATACGGTGAAACTGAAGAAGAAGCGCTGGAAAATCTGGAAACCGCGGCTGAAGAATTCTACAATGAATTCAATTCTATTTTCTACATGGAGGATATAGCCTGATACTATATTGAAAAAACGCACATTGTAAATAAATTGCCGATATTTAGTCATTCTCGAAAGCCATTTCTGCGAGACACAGAAGTGGCTTTCTTCATCCTCTTCCCTCCACCTCTTGAAACAGCTTATTCATTTGACAGTCACACTCTTGTAATATACATTCCCTTCTTTTGTACAGCGTTAAGAAAAACATGAAGCATGAAAGAAAGACCTTATTACCGGACCATTGTGGTGTCGGATATTCATTTGGGAACTACCCATTCGAAAGTAAACCAAATCAGCGATTTTCTTAGTAGAGTAGACTGCGGACGACTGATTCTGAACGGTGACATCATCGACGGATGGCATCTGCAGAAATCCGGCATCAGCAAATGGAAAGCGGAACACACGCACTTTTTTAAAATCATCATGAAAATGATGGAAAAACACGGTACAGAAATCATTTATGTACGTGGCAATCATGACGATTTTCTTGACAATCTTGCTCCCCTGCAATTCGCCAACCTGACCATTACAAAAGATTACATACTGGAAAGCAACGGAAAGCATTATTTCGTAACACATGGCGACGTGTTCGATAAGGTAACTACCAGCATGAAATGGCTGGCTAAACTGGGAGATATAGGCTATACGCTCCTGCTATGGCTCAACAGCCAGTACAACCGCTATCGCGTAAGAAAAGGAAAACCTTATTATTCACTTTCACAGGCCATCAAGCAGAAAGTAAAATCTGCCGTATCCTATATTTCTGATTTTGAAAACGTATTGGTAGACTTCGCCAGAAACCGCCAGTGCGAAGGAGTTATCTGCGGCCATATCCATCACCCGGAGAACCGAATGATGGACGAAATACACTACCTGAACTCAGGCGACTGGGTAGAAACCATGTCGGCACTTACTGAAGATGAAAATGGGGAATGGAAAGTAATCTATTACACCGAATTGGAACAGCAGACTCCGAAGCCTGAAGAAAACAATGTCATACCGCTAATACCTATCGCATCATGAAAATCTTATTTATCGTTCAGGGAGAAGGAAGAGGACACCTCACGCAAGCCATCTCGATGGAGAAACTGCTTAGAAGCAACGGACACGAAGTGGTAGAAGTACTCGTCGGAAAAAGTGAATCCAGACGACTTCCAGGATTTTTTATCCGGAACATTCAGGCGCCTGTCAAACAGTTTATCAGCCCGAATTTCCTGCCTACCCATGCCAACAAACGGGTAAACCTGACACGAAGCATCTTATATAACTTGTTAAAAGTGCCGGAATATGCAGAAAGTATATGCTATATTAACCGACATATCAAAGAAACCGGTGCCGAACTGGTCATCAACTTCTATGAATTATTAACAGGATTGACTTATTTCTTTTTCCGTCCGGCAGTACCTCAAATCTGTATCGGCCATCAGTACCTGTTCCTTCACAACCAATTCAAATTACCCAAAAAGAACAAATGCAGCCTGTTTTTCCTGAATTTCTTTACGCGACTGACTGCATTAGGTTCCTCACAAAAACTGGCCCTCTCCTTCCGCTCCATGCCGGAAGACAATCATCAGCACATCAGTGTGGTTCCTCCTTTATTGCGACAAGATGTACTGCTTCAGGAAAGCAAACCAGGTGATTACATCCATGGATATATGCTGAATGCGGGATTCTCTGAAAATATTCTGAACTGGCATAAAAAACATCCGGATACTCCTCTCCGCTTTTTCTGGGACCACTGGGAAGAAGAACCTGTGAAAAAAATAGATTCCACGCTTTCTTTCTACCAGCTTGACGATATAGAGTTTCTTCGCCAGATGGCAGGTTGCAAAGCATACGCCAGCACGGCAGGATTCGAATCGGTATGCGAAGCCATGTATTTAGGAAAACCCATCCTGATGGTACCGGCACATATTGAACAAGAGTGTAATGCTTTCGATGCCATGCAGAACGGAGCAGGCATCATCGATCACAATTTTAACTTGAGTAACTTACTGCGTTTCTCTCAAAACTACAAACCCAACCGTCTGTTTGTGGAATGGGTGAAATCGGCAGAATACATCATATTGAATGAAATAGAGCGATTTGCTCCGCAAAATACCCTGCAAGGAATGTATCTGGTAGAGGAGTTTGTGTAAAAAAATCTAAATAATCGTTCTGAAATCATATTGTAACATAAAATCATTTTCTTTGCAAAAAAAGTGATTTTATGGTAACAAGAAATAGAAAAAAAGAAAAGCCTTATTTGGAAAGAGACATCAGTTGGATGTACTTTAACCGCAGAATCCTGCAGGAAGCAACCCGAAGTCATGTGCCATTGCTGGAACGAATGGCCTTTCTTGGCATCTATTCCAACAACTTGGATGAGTTTTTCCGTGTCAGAGTAGCTTCTCAAAGCCGCATTGCTGAGTGCATGGATAAATCGGCTGCCAAGGAAAGAGAAAAAGCCAAAAAACTGCTTAAGCAAATCGGAAAACTGAACGCACGTTACGTAAAGGATTACGAAGAAGCTGTAAGCACTGTGACAGAGGATCTGAAAAAAGAAAATATCTATCTTGTATCCAATTCGGAAGTTACTCCCGAACAGCTACAGTTCATCCAGTCTTTCTATAAAGAAAAGCTGAATGGACTTATTGTGCCCGTATGGTTCTCAGCCGTTAAGTTATTGGATTACGAAAACGATGAAAATATCTACCTGGCCGTAAAGGTAAGCAAGAACGGCAACAAGCCGATGGCGGACTATGCTTTTCTGGAACTTCCGGTAAATATTTGCGGACGTTTTGTGCAACTACCGGATCATGAAAACAAAAGTTACCTGATGTATCTGGACGACGTCATCCGCTGCTGTCTTCCGCTGGTGTTCGAAGGACTGGGATACGACAAATACGAAGCCTATGCCTTTAAGTTTACCCGCGACGCGGAAATGGAAATTGACAACGACCTGCGCACCGGTACACTTCAAAAGATTTCAAAAGGGGTAAAGAGCCGTAAAAAAGGAGAACCTCTTCGCGTAATATATGATAACAACATGCCGAAAGACCTGTTGAAAAGGGTGTTGAAAAAGCTTGAACTCGACAGCCTGGACACGGTAATTGAAAGTGGACGTTACCAGAACCACAAGGACTTAATGAAATTTCCGGACTGTGGACACAGCAACTTGAAATATCCGAAATGGCCTCCTATCCTGAAAAAAGAACTTGACGGACCAGAGAGTCTGTTGAAAAAGATTCAGGAAAAAGACCGCTTTATCCATGTGCCTTATCATAATTTCGACTCCTTCATCCGTGTGCTTCAGGAAGCAGCTGTCAGCAAACAGGTAACCAGCATTAAAATTACGCTCTACCGTCTGGCCAAGGAGTCAAAGGTAGTAAAGGCCCTTATCGGAGCTGCCCGTAACGGAAAGAAGGTAACCGTAGTCATTGAATTGCTGGCTCGTTTCGATGAAGCATCCAACATCAACTGGTCAAAGAAAATGCAGGATGCCGGCATCAAGGTGATTTTTGGTGTAGAAGGCTTGAAGGTTCACTCCAAGATTACGCACATCGAAATGAAAAGCGGACCGGATATTGCTTGTATCAGTACCGGAAACTTCCACGAAGGAAACGCCAAGATGTACACAGACTGCATGTTGATGACAGCTTATCCCAAAATCGTGAAGGATGTAAATCAGGTGTTCGAATTCATTGAGCGTCCTTACACTCAGATACGATTCAAAGAACTGCTTGTTTCACCTAATGAGATGAAAAACAAGTTTGTGACACTAATCAACAACGAAATAAAGAACAAGAAAGCCGGAAAACCTGCTTACATCAAGATAAAGATCAATCACATCACCGACCCGATTATGGTGGAAAAACTGTATGAAGCTTCGGAAGCAGGCGTAGATATTGACCTGGTAGTACGTGGCAACTGTTCGCTGATTACCAATGTACCCGATGTCAGCACACACATCCGGATTCATGGCATCATCGACCGCTATCTGGAACATTCACGCATTTTCATCTTCGCCAACGGAGGAGAAGAAAAGATATACTTAGGTTCTGCCGACTGGATGCCTCGCAACCTGGATCACCGCATTGAAGTGATTACTCCGGTCTACGATCCGGCCATTAAGGGAGAAATGAAACGCATTGTAGAATACGGTCTGAAGGATACCCTGCAGGGACGTATAGTAGACGGCGCAGGCGACAATCTGTTCTGGAGTGAAGAAACGGAAGAAGCTCCTTTCCGCTCACAAGAAGCGCTCTACAATTATTACCTGGCCGAAAATGAACAATAACTTAAAGTGATATTATGGACAATATGCTAAAAGACTGCAAGACGTACTATGGAGCCATTGATATTGGTTCGAATGCAGTGAGATTGCTCATCAAATGTGTAGAAGAAGACGAACAAGGAAAGGTTTTCTTTTCAAAAGTGCTTCTTTTGCGTGTCCCTCTGCGTCTGGGATTTGACGTATTTGCGATGGGGAAAATATCCGAAACCAAGGAAAAGAACATGCTCCGTCTGATGAAAGTGTTCCATCACCTGATGAAAATCTACGATGTGGAAGACTACCGTGCATGTGCCACCTCTGCCATGCGTGATGCAAAGAACGGAAAAGATATTATCAAACGCATCAAAAAGAAAACAGGAATCCGTATTGAAATCATTGACGGACAGGAAGAAGCCAAGATGATATACAACAACCACATTGAATGCATGGAAGACCGTAACGGAAACTATATGTACGTAGATGTGGGTGGAGGTAGTACCGAAATCAACCTGCTTTCACAAGGAGAACTCGTATGCAGCCGTTCGTACAACATCGGTACGGTGCGTATTCTGAACAATGCCGTAAAGGAAACTGAATGGGAACGACTGAAAAAAGATATGCAGGAACTGGCTATTTCGTATCCCGGTACGAACATCATCGGTTCGGGTGGAAACATCAACAAACTTTATCGTCTGGCTGAAAAGAAAGATAAGAAAAAACAGCGAATTACGGTGGAAGTACTGCATAAACTGCATGAAAGCCTGAACAAGCTATCTGTAGAAGAACGAATGGAAAAATACCAGCTCAAGCCCGACCGAGCCGACGTAATCGTTCCGGCTGGCAATATATTCCTGACCATTGCAGACATTATTCATGCTACGCATATTTATGTACCTGTAATCGGACTTGCCGACGGTATCATCGACGGACTGTACGCCAGTCACCTGGAAGAGAAACAGAAGATCTTAGGCATTCTTCCAAGTAAAAAAGATGTTTCGGGCACACCTGAAGATGCGGAAGAATAAGTCTTATTTTTCTAACAAGAAAAACCGCTTTATGAGCAAATTTCTCATAAAGCGGTTTTTTATTATTCACAACCTGTTTATAAACTGTTATTTCACATAAACATGTTGTATTTCAAGAATATACATCTTATGTAAATTACCATGCCCTTCACCATACCAACGGTTTATTAACAGCTTATCCACAAACTTATCCTCCTGAATCATGTCTGCATATAATTTCTTGCACACCAAAACCAGACGCGCCTGTTCGTACGAAATGGTTCCATCTTCCATCACATAAGGTTTCAAGCCTGAAGCAGCTACTTTATCCATATCTCGGCCTGATTTGGAACCACAAATTTTATGTATATCTTTATGCTCTTCTCCTAAAAAAGACAAGGTCAGCTTATCTCCTTCTTCAATAAATTCGTATGTATAACGTTCCGGACGAATAAAGATGAAAGCAACTGGTTTTCCCCATAAAATACCGGTTCCTCCCCAGCTGGCGGTCATCATATTAAATTTTTCCTGCGTACCGGCCGTCACCAGCATCCACTCTTTGCCAATGGCATCAAACATATTGTCCTGCAATTCAGACACACTAATTTCCTTCATATCCATTCATATTTAGTTTCTGCAAAACTAAATATTTTTCCTCTTTCCGCCTTTCCCCTTTTTTTATTTTTTAAGCCGAATTAAAATCCTATCCCCTCAAAATATCTTTTCCTATCTCGGCCTTTTAAAGTATCTTTGCAAGGAATATCATTAACTAAAAAAGAAAGGACTGAACCGTGGCAAAAGACAATGAGGTTGTACTGACCCCGATGATGAAGCAATATTTCGACTTGAAAGCAAAACACCCGGATGCCATCATGCTATTCAGGTGTGGTGACTTTTATGAGACTTACTCGGAAGATGCTGTAGCAGCTGCTGAGATTTTAGGAATCACCTTGACAAAACGTGCCAACGGTCAAAGCAAAACGGTGGAGATGGCGGGGTTCCCCCATCATGCACTCGATACCTACCTGCCTAAACTGATTCGTGCGGGACGAAGAGTCGCTATCTGCGACCAGCTGGAAGATCCGAAGACAACTAAAAAGCTTGTCAAACGCGGAATTACGGAACTGGTTACACCGGGAGTAGCCATCAACGATAATGTACTTTCTTACAAGGAAAACAACTTTCTGGCTGCCGTGTATTTCGGAAAAACAGCTTGTGGTATATCTTTCCTGGATATTTCTACCGGTGAATTTCTTACCGCCGAAGGACCTACTGACTATATCGACAAACTATTGAATAATTTTGCGCCTAAAGAAGTGCTTTTTGAACGCGGAAAGAAACCCATGTTCGAAGGAAACTTCGGCAGCAAATTCTTTACGTTCGAACTAGAAGACTGGGTATTCAATGAAACATCTGCAAAGGAAAAGTTACTGAAGCATTTCGAAACCAAAAACCTCAAAGGTTTCGGAGTGGAAAATCTTCATAACGGCATCATTGCTTCCGGAGCCATCCTGCAGTATCTTGACATGACCCAGCACTACCAGATTGGACACATCACTTCTTTGTCACGCATTGAAGAAGACCGCTTCGTACGCCTGGATAAATTTACGGTACGCAGCCTGGAACTTGTGGGCAGCATGAACGAAGGCGGTACCTGCCTGCTGGATATTATCGACCACACCATCAGCCCGATGGGAGCCAGAATGCTGAAACGCTGGATTGTATTTCCGTTGAAAGAAATCAAACCTATCAACGAGCGTCTGGATGTGGTGGAATTCTTTTTCCGGGAGCCGGAATTCAAGGAATTCGTCGAAGAGAAACTTCATCTAATTGGCGATTTGGAGCGTATTTGTTCCAAGGCTGCCGTAGGACGTATTTCTCCTCGAGAAGTCGTACAGCTGAAAACGGCCTTACAAGCTATTGAGCCCATCAAAAATGCCTGCCTGAATGCAGATAACGAGAGCTTGCGCCGTATCGGTGAGCAACTCAACCTATGCGCATCTATTCGTGATAAAATAGCTAAAGAAATTCAGAACGACCCTCCCCTGCTGGTCAACAAAGGGGGCGTGATTGCCGACGGAGTAAATGCCGAACTGGATGAGCTTCGTAAAATTGCGTATTCCGGAAAAGATTACCTGTTGCAGATACAGCAGAGAGAAAGCGAACTGACCGGCATTCCCAGCCTGAAGATTGCCTATAACAACGTATTCGGATATTATATCGAAGTACGTAACACCCATAAGGATAAAGTTCCTGCAGAATGGATTCGTAAGCAGACACTGGTCAATGCGGAACGTTATATTACCCAGGAACTGAAAGAATACGAAGAAAAGATTCTGGGAGCAGAAGACAAGATTCTGATTCTGGAAACCAAGTTATACAACGAACTGGTTTGTGAACTGGCCGAATTTATACCTGCCATCCAGATCAATGCCACACAGATAGCACGTCTGGACTGCCTGCTGTCGTTTGCCAACGTGGCTCGCGCCAATAAATACATCCGTCCGAATGTGGTGGATGATGATGTGCTTGACATTCGTCAGGGACGTCATCCGGTTATTGAGAAACAATTGCCGCCAGGAGAAAAGTACATCGCCAACGATGTGTATCTCGACACGGAAGAGCAGCAAATCATTATTATCACCGGACCGAACATGGCCGGTAAGTCGGCTTTGCTCCGACAGACTGCCCTCATCACCCTGATGGCGCAGATTGGATGCTTTGTCCCTGCCGAAAGTGCACACATTGGCCTTGTAGATAAAATCTTTACCCGTGTAGGTGCCAGCGACAACATTTCAGTAGGAGAATCTACGTTCATGGTTGAAATGAACGAGGCAGCCAATATCCTCAACAACATTTCTCCGAGAAGCCTGGTGCTTTTTGATGAATTGGGAAGAGGAACTTCCACCTACGACGGTATTTCCATTGCATGGGCTATCGTGGAACATATTCATGAACATAAGAAAGCCCGCGCACGTACCCTCTTTGCGACGCACTACCATGAACTGAACGACATGGAAGCTCAGTTCAAACGCATAAAGAATTACAACGTATCGGTCAAAGAAGTGGACAACAAAGTCATTTTCCTTCGCAAGCTGGAAAGAGGCGGAAGTGCACATTCCTTTGGTATCCACGTAGCCAAAATGGCCGGTATGCCGAAATCCATTGTCAAACGTGCCGACGAAATATTGCACCAGCTGGAAGCGGAAAACCGTCAGGAAGGTATTTCAGTCAAAGGACAGCCCAGCAAACAGTCTGCATCCGACGGAATACAACTTAGTTTCTTCCAGTTGGATGACCCCGTACTCTGCCAGATAAGGGATGAGATTCTGAACCTGGATGTAAACAACCTGACACCGCTGGAAGCCCTGAACAAACTGAATGACATCAAAAAAATTGTAAGAGGAAGATAATTTGTAACGCTTATGTCAACTATTATTTATCCGGCCCCTATATTCGGCCCCGTCCATAGCCGCCGACTTGGCGTATCCCTCGGAATCAACCTGCTTCCGGGAGACGGTAAATTCTGTACATTCGACTGTATCTATTGCGAGTGTGGATACAACAAGGATTTCCGTCCCAAACAAAAGGTACAGACACGTGAAGCCGTACGTGAAGCACTCGAAAAGCGTCTGGCTGAGATGAAAGAAAACGGTCCTTTTCCAGACGTACTGACTTTTGCCGGCAACGGAGAGCCGACCGCCAACCCTTATTTTCCAGAGATTATTGAGGATACACTGGCCCTGCGCGACAAATATTTCCCCAATGCCAAAGTCAGCGTACTAAGCAACGCTACCCTTATCCACAACCCGAAAGTGTTTGCCGCACTCAACAAAGTGGACAACAATATTCTGAAACTGGATACCGTGGACATGGACTACATCCGGACAGTGGACTGCCCTACCGGACACTATGAGGTGGAAAACATCATTGAAGGCCTGAAAGCATTCAAAGGGAACCTGATTATTCAGACTATTTTCATGAAAGGTACCACGGAAGACGGAAAAGATGTGGATAACACCTCCGATAAATACGTACTTCCCTGGCTGGAAGTAGTCAAGCAAATAAATCCCCGCCAGGTAATGATTTATACCATCGACCGGGAAACTCCCGACCAAAAGCTTAAAAAAGCGACAAAGGAAGAATTAGACCGCATAGCAAGCCTCGTAGAAGAAGCAGGTATCAAAGCCAGCGCTTCGTATTAAAAAACAACAGCGTGTACGAACTCACAAGGAAATTCGTACACGCTGTAATTTTTTTAATATGACTTATTCAGGACTTTTCTTCTATCTTGGAGTGATAGCCTTCATAAGAGCCCCATTTCGCTTTATAGGCCTCCGATTTGCCTGAGGGGACCACTATTTTTAGTATATTCTCCTTAAATGGAAATGGATTACCTGTAAGTTCCGGAGCTTCCTCTCCCTCAAAAGTAATTGTTTCTACAGTAGAGTTTGTTCTTAACGCCTGGTCTCCCACTTTCTTCACCGATTTAGGAAGGGTTATTTCTTTCAACTTTCTGCAACCTACAAAAGTCCATCCTTGGCACTTCAGAAAGACTTTGAGGAAATGTAAAGGAAGTCAAAGACGTACAATTCTGAAACGCTCCTATTTCTACCATACAATCAGCTGTTTTCATTTCACCCACATAGGCAACTTTATTTAATTGTTCACAGTCACTGAAAGCCCGATAACCTATTCGCTGTATATTATTCGAAAGAGTTACAGACGTTAATTCCGCCACTCCAGTGAAAGCTTCGTCACCTATCTCCTGCAATTCTGCAGAAAATACAACCTCTTCCAGATGTGTACCTAAAAAGGCCTGCGAACCTATTTTTTTCAATGAAGCAGGAAAAGCAACCTTTTTCAATCCTGTTTCACGAAAAGCATCGGAACTGATTTCCTGCAGAGCCGTTTTAGACAGGTCTATTTCTGTCAAAGCCACACAATCTTCAAATGCATGCTCACCTATCTCCTTTAAAGAAGCGGGAAACACGACAGAGGCCAATTTCTGGCTTCCAGAGAACGCTTGAAGCTCTATAGACTCCAATCCCTCATTAAGCACTAAAGATTCGATATGAGAGTTCCAGAAAGCTCCAGAAGCGATACTTTTCACTTCTGCCGGGAGTAGGGAGTACAACCTGAGTCAAAGAAGGATCTTTTATACCGGTTAATATTCCATTTTCTATCACAAAAGGAGATTCTACATTCTCACCGGCATCTTCACCGGGTTTTTCTTCCGTTGTTTCATCTCCCCCTGCACCATCTTGATAAACGACTTCTATTTTAAAGGAATGTGCTTTCCCAAGCGTAACTGTTCCTCCTCTACTCCACCATTTATAATTTGAAGCATCCTGCAATTCCTGCACCACAAACATCAGCTCAGCAGATGTTCCTTTCAAAAACCATGGACGACTTTCCAACACAAAATGAGCTATTCCTTTTTGATTGGTAATAACCTTGGCCAATGGCTTTACGGTATGATCTTTCTGAAAATCTGTATAACGACTTTCATCGTATAAACCAACTGTTTTTATAAGTGTATCTATTATTAGTTGATTATCAATGTTATACGCTCTAAACGGTAGAAAAGTGGCAATATGGATTCTGTGTATATACGAAAAGCATGAGATTTAACGCATTTAACTTTCGATTACATTAAAAACTACAGAATAGTGATCGGATGGGGCGTTTCAACCGCACCCATAATGTGACAAACAAGAGTTATCCAATGATATTTCAGGGGGTACGGTTGAAACTACTCCCTCAAAGGATGTGATTGCCAATCATCCCCTTTTATTCTATAAGTAAACATCGCACCATTCTTATCATATATTGTCTGAGCATCCATTGTGTTACTCGTTAGCAATATGAGAACGAGTAACACAATGGATTTATATTTATTTGTATATGTTCTGAACACATTCATAAATCGCTGTTAATTCTTCGCATTGTTTATCTTGTGGTATTGATTAGTGCTTGTTCTGCATTGATGAGACCATAACCATAATAACTATTCCAAGTACCGTTTTTACGTGTCTCATTGTATTTATTTGGCCCAACTTTCTTTGTATTGTTTTCTATGATGTCATTAACTTGTGTTACGGTAAGACGGGGATTTCGTTCAAGAATGAGAGCCGCCAAACCTGCTACATGTGGACAGGCCATTGATGTACCATCCTTAAGGCCGGTTTCGTTATTAGGCAGTGTAGACAACACATCAACACCAGGAGCAACCACATCTAGCTTATCTCCGGTTTGAGAAAAATAAGAAATATTTCCATTTGAACAAAGTGCGCCAACAGTAATTACTAAAGTTTCCCACCCCTTTATTTAGGGGTGGGAAACTTTAGTAACTTAACTGCGATCTTATACGTTTTACCATTTATAGACAGAAGATAAACTCCAAATGTCGGTACAGAAATAGAGACGTTTCCTTCCGATGTTTTTGTGTTGTATATCATTGTCCCATCAAGGGAGAACAGTTTTATATTACATCCCTTAAAAAATTGTCCTATTGATATGACACCATTTGCTGAGTTTATCGATACTTCACGGTTCTCAATCTCAATAATGCCACTGCTGCTCCCAATCTCCATTACATTGCGTTGATTGACAACAACATCTCCTTCTTTGGAAACGATTGTTCCTTCGGGTATAATTATAGTATATCCCTTTTCCGAGATAAGCGGAATGTTCTCGAAATCCGCAGCCAACACCCAGTCCCCATTTTCTTCCGAAATTGTCGGTACAACTTCCTTGACTGTGAGATTTTCATTCTCGATGTTAAGCTTGATAATCGGATTTGCGGAAAGGGCAATCGGACGGTCATAATAGAATTTTACTTCCCCAAGCACATCCGTGGTATGGTTGTCAAAGAGACTGCACCAAGTGTACTGGATTGGCTTCACCGGCTCTGTGTAACCGCCTATGAAGTTGACGATTGCTTCTTCATTTACAATATCCGTACGGTATAGGGCACTTGTACTACCCGCAGGCAATTGAATCGAGTATCTCACTCCATTCTCGAAATTTATGTTTTCGCCAAAATCAATTCCTGCATAACCGAGATTCCAATCCCAGCTTACATCGCAGTCATATTCTCTAACAGGAACCCCTTCACGAAGGAGTATCGCCTTCCCGCCATCGACGGGTGCAGTTTCGCCCATGGTGCAGACGACGGTGACGGTGTGTTTGCCTGGGTGCACAGCCGCAACGACTACGGCAAGACCAAGGTATCGACCCAATACCTCATCGACAACAACAGCATGTTGGCGGCATACAAGACGGACGATGCGTTCACCAAGGCTTGCAAGAGCTACGGCAGCAGCGCCGATGTGTTCCTCACTCCCGACGATAACGGTTCGGTAGCTCCCGTCGCTCCTGCTGTTCCCGATGTACTCCCTACCGATGGGAAGTTTGAGGTCAAGCTCATCGCCAATCCCTCTATCGGTGGTTCGGTGACCGGTGCCGGTCGCTGCCCTGCCGGTCAGTCGGTGGAGATCAGCGCCTCGCCAGCCGAAGGTTACCAGTTCAACCGATGGAGCGATGGCAACACCAATGCCTCACGTAGCGTAACGCTCAATTCCAACACCACCCTCACTGCCTACTTCAAGTCGGACAGCGACACTGGAGATCAGAATCCCAGTGGTTCATTGGAGGGCTGAACCACAGAGTCCTGCGGCACGTCCGCGGGACTCTTTAACACCCACTTTTAGCGTATAAAAATATACTCAATAAACTTACATTCATTTCGCTATTACCATCTGCTTATCAGCGAAAGCGCTACAAGCGTCAACCAAAGCCAACAGTTTGCTCCAGTTTGAGACAGGTTCCACTCTATGAGCAAAACATTTGCGCACATACACTTTTACACTTTCATTTCCAGCGGTAGCCTTAACCGTGAATTCTCCACACTCATTAGCCACCGAAGTCTCAATCTTCTTTAATGCTTCAGCAGAGACCTTATATCCTTGCGGCAACGGAATCTCTATATTCCATTCATCAGCAAACGCCATCTTGCGCCAAACATCATCGATACGCTCTCGATCCTTGCCTTCTATTTTCAACGAACTTCCTATTAACTTACCTACCGACAACAAATAGTTATTTCCAGCGCGTTTCACCATTCCATCCATCACATAATCTACATGATAAACAAAGTTAGAACTATCTCGACGGATTCCCACGCAATCTACTCCATAGCCACCGACTTGCACAGGATTACCATCGTGATAACTACTGATTTCAGCCTTAAACGGATCTATGGCATTTTTCCGAAATTCATTGAAAGCTCCTTTTAATTCAGCAGATTCCTTCTTAGTATAACAAGAGTACGGATCTTTGTCGTCGTATTTCAAATATCGCCAATAAGCTTCAAGTTGGCTTGAACCAAAAAGCGTGTTATCAGGACTCACCAAAGACTGACCGTACATTTTCTGTTCACCCGAATAAGTTACCTTCCTACTGATATCAAGTTTAGTACCATCAAGTTTAACCACCATATCAGTCACCGACTTATTGTCTTCAGCTTGACTCACAGGTATCGTTATTTGTTCCTCGGAATCTTGCATATACGCCTTTCTTCCTTGATATATATAAGGTATCTCGGAAGCAACCTTAGGATAAGTACCAGGGAAATAATACAAGTTAGTTCCCTTGAGACGGAAGAACCAAGTGGTGGAATTGTAATTGATCAACTGATCCACTGGAAGTGCTCCGAGAGGTGTCGTGATGCCCATCTCCAATTCTACTCCTAACTTACGCAAGTAGTTGGGTACTTTATTAAAAGCCCTCTGAGAAGATCCCCAACTAATATACTCAAAAGAATAAATACGGTCAGCTTTCTCCTCGGCAGACATCCCCTCTTTTTTGGCAGACTTGAAGACGCTCTTATACGTACTAGGAAGACCAGCAGGAGAATATCCCCCCTTAGACACATAAGTCTTCATCAGTTTCCAGTCATCCTGCAGAATAGGTGCCACATCCGGATTGGCACGAACACCCTTCTGGCGCATGGCCTTCTCTACGATGACCGTTTTGGTCTTGGTAGGAGTAATAAACATCATGATGTAAGGCGACTGAACGGTTGCATTGTACCATACGGAAGGTTCTGCATCCACAGGCTGGTCCATAGTCAGGTCGAGCACGGCATTCTTGTCCTTATCCGTTGTCTGCTTAAACTCGGGAGCACCATTCATGGAACGATAAACTGTGGCAAGACTCTGATCTAACACACAATGAATACGGCTATAGAGCACTGGCTCACTTTGGCGCAAGAAAAATACAAACGGATCCAACTGCTGTTCCTGAGTGTCTATCTGGTCTAACGAAAAGACATCAATACAGTCGCCAATCTCCAAACCTGGCACCGCAATCTTCTGACTGAGTTCCTTGCCTTTCTTACCTTCCTTCACATCTACGTAATCGTCGAAATCCACCACCTGCACCGTGCCGTCTTTCTTCAACACACGAATTCCCAAGATGGTATTGGTCGTATGATGATATCCGCCCTGCCATTTCTTCGATTTTGTAAGAAAAGAGAATTCTGAATAGTCCTTCAGGGCTTTCTTGTCGTTGATTTGTATCAGCATACGCTCCATATCCTCGCAATCTATCTGGCGTGTCAGTCTTCCACTGATAAACAACTCTGTCGTAGCCTTGCGATGGTAATCGGTACTCAGTTCCTTGTAATAAGATAGAATCACCGCCGATTCCTTCTTGAATTTCTCGGGCACAGCACGTTTCTTGAAATCAACAGGCGTATTGTCCCATACTTCCTGGCGTACTTTTTGCGCCAACTTGAGATAATCAGCCTTGTTGTCGGCCTTAACCGACAAACATACGAGTTGCATTATCAATAAGAAGAAAGCAACTCCCGCCATTCTTACATTCTTCATAATCTCAACCTTTTAAAATATCAATTACTTATTTTGTTAATATAACTACTTGCTGATTGCAGGCATCATTCCATTCGGAAACCATTTTGTTCCATGCCGGAATATCCTTCAAGGCTACTCGCCTGTTCTTGATAACATATTCCTTTTTCATGACGACACGATTGCCTTGTTTGGAAAACGTACAAGACAAGTCAGCCCAATGGGAATGCGACGCAAAAGGAGCAGGGAGTTCCTGCACACGCATACCTTTTGGTATAGAGAGACTGACCTTACGCACATTTTTGACTTTCATACTTATCATATAATCGGAAACCCGTTTGGTTGTATCCACTGGAGTCAGAAAAAGGCTCTCATCGAGATTGGCATCTAAATAAACACTACCGTCAACCAGTTGCCCAGCTCCCTTTTTCATAAAAAAAGCAGTGATATTCAAAGACTCATCCCGAGGACTATTTCCCGTCATCACAATATCCCCAATCTTATCCAATCGTTCATCACCCCCCATCGCTGCCACCAAGGCCTTCTCTTTTTCATCTTGTGCCGTAGCGTCAATCCCCACTAGTATCCAAGACTTCATATCGCCCTTCCATTTAGAGTACAATTTTCCCTTTATATCATAGTTTCCATCATCCCCAGATTCCAAGGTTGCCTGATATGTTATAGAAGAAAAGCAAGAATCAGCAGCCAGCTCAGGTAACTTATTCATACTAAAGCTATCTGCGTCTTCTACCAAAGCCATCCTTCCTTGTATATTGTCTGGCACATAGCCTAAAGGAATATATGGATTCGTAGCATCCAGATAATATGGCTTTCCCTGATAGAAAACCGTACATATCGCATGATCAATAGATGCAATAGAAGGATTTTCCTGCAAAGAATAAGGTACATCCCATGTCCCTATATCCGTTTGACGAGCATCAAAGCCTTGAGCCTTGAGCAAGGTTTTGAGCAAAAGAGCCATGGCCTTGCAATCACCATAACGCTTACGAATAGTTTCAGCAGGTGTTGCCGGTTGATGGGCAGAAATGCCTGCCTCAAAAGCCAAATATCTGATATTCTGCTGTACCCAGGCATAAGTATTGGCTATCTTGTCATAATCGTTTTTTGCCCCTTTCTGTATCTCTCTTAGTATTTCTTCTTGATTAGGAATAGAGCAATCCACATTAGCCAACTGATGAGACCAGACAAACATATCTTGCAGACTTTGGAATGCTCCCAACACCAAGAGATGAGGAGCACTATATCCCCAAGATGGAGAATTAGGTTCTATCAGCTGTGCAGGTAAGGAATGAATCACATAAGTAAAAACGGAATCTCCCTCTGCATTACATGTAGTACTTTTTTCTATACCAGCAGGAAGATTATATTCTTTTATCCGAAACTGCTGGAAGGCTTTTGGCTTGATTACCTCTATCTTCTTATGCTCTACATAATTAGCTTCACACAAAGGAATAGTTGTGAAATAAATAGGATTGAGATAGGTTCGAGTAAAAGAAGCCTTCAGAGTCTTGCCAACCTTTGGAATCTGCTAGCTAAAGTAGCAAATCTTGGTATCATCGTAAAAGACATTACGAGGGATGGCTGACTTGTATTGTGCATACCCCTTACACTGTGCCTTGTCCAAACGAATAAATTCTCCGTAATAAGCACATGGTTGAACTATAGCGGAATATTGGGTTACACCATACTCATAATCCGTAGTGTTAACAACAATAGTCTTACCTGCGTCATCAGTTTTGAAGACGTATCTATCATTGCATTGCAATATATGCACATTGTCATCAGCTTTTTGAGCCGAGATGGGTTGCAAAAAAGCGAAGAGCAATACCAGCATACTATCTAAATCAGCAAGTCTGTATTGGAGCATTTTTCTCATTTTCATTATACTCTGCTTCTTTTATTTATTCTGTTTGCAAAAATAAGGAAAAAAAACGAGAACAAAGGATAAGAAAAGAAATTATTTTGTTTTTTGATGTCATGGGGACTGGTCCATGGCATCACCCCCAAACGTTACAATATAACAATTTAACAGTTTCCTAAAACCGCACACATAAGACTAGAGTGTCCGTATCGGCTCAACCACAAGGACTGGAAGCCGACATTCATTCCGTTTGCAAAGGCAAGAAAGAGGATTGAGACAATATTCTCACAACTTACAGACCAGTTCTTGGCAATCAGGAACTATGCGAAAATAACGAATGGTTTGTTTGCCAGAATCATTGGCAAAATTAGTGCACTTACCATTCTGCAATACGTAAACTTCATTAACAACAAGCCCATTGGCAGAATTAAGTATGCACTAAATTAATTCCGCCAACAGGTAAGTTCTTATGCTCATTATCTTAAACTATAGCGAGAAACCTTTTTCCTTTTTTCTTTGAACAGCTCCCAATCCCACTTTTTGTGTTCCGTCCCAATTTGTAAGTTGGTCAGCGCACCCATTTGAGCCACCAAGTGAAACGTATGTGTCTGCGCTGCATGACATGTGGTCAACAAAAGTGAGAAAGTTGTCAATGGCGTTGTCTGTGAATTGAACTTCATTCGTGGCGAAGAGTTTTGTCCAGTTGGTGACACATTCCTGCTTGAAGTCTGTAAAACCTTTCCACGACATACTAGATAAGAAACTTTTTGCTGCCGATTCTATACAGGCTTTAAAGTCCAATCCAATATTATGCTTTACAGCAGATGCCATAATGCCATAGTATATGAAAGCCGATTCTTTCTCGTTGAAGTTGACTCTGTCTGTTTTTGCAAAGGATGATAAAGTTTCATGCCCCTCATGGATGAACTTGTCAAGCACTCCTATGTATCTGTTTTGCCGAGCCATGCTTTCACGTTTAGCTTCGGTTTCTTGCCGAGCCTTTTCTTTTGCTTCTCTTTCTTTGCGTACTTCCACTCGTCTCCATGCGTCTGTCATTTCAGGCTCTTGCCAAATGACATTCCAACGAGCCTTCAAATCATTGTACATTTCCATAAGTGTAGTATTATAACTTTTGGCACAGGCGAGTTCTTCCTTCGCACAGACAAGTTGAGTAGTCACTCGCTCCACAGCCTTCTCGTCAAGTTGAGAGATGTGTTGTTTGACTTTGTTGTTTTCTGCCTTTAGCGCATCATTCTCGGCACGAAGCGACTTGTTCTCCTCTATCTGCTTATTGAGGTTCTGCATATAGTAAGTGTACGTCTTGTTGACAGACTTGCGTACACCTTCATTCTGCTTGTCACGTTCTGCATTGATGGCTGCTACAAGAGCTTTGATAGCATCATTGATGTTTGTTGTCCGCTCCTCACGCCACGCCTTTTGCCCGATAATAGTAGGAATAGGGATGGCAAGTTCTTTCTTTACGGCATTCATCGCTTCTTGAACTGGAGCCTTGATGTTGAGTAAAGGAATGGTCAGCTCCTTCTTGTCGATTGTGGCAAGCACTGCATATTTCTCCACTTTGTCAAGAGCGACTTTCGCCTGACGTTCAGCTTCAAGCACCACCTTGTTCTTATGCTTGCGTCCTCGCTTTTCTTCCTCTGAAAGTTCATCATAGGAGAAGCCTCTTGCCAAGCCATACTTATGCCCTACCTTGTTGTAATAGTCAGTATGCAGTTGGGAAAGGTATTGTGATTTGTCCTTTGCTCGCTCTCCCCACACTTTGGCATAAGAGACCCTTTCAACAACACCCTTTGCCGCTTCCGATTTTGTGTAGTTGTCACGTTCTTCTTTTGGAAGTGCTCTCCATTCCTTGGTAGAGAGAACCTTTTCTGGATTATCCTTGTGAATGTACTTGCTTCCGATGCGCCCACGTTTCCTTACTTGTTCAACAGGCACGGTCTGCACATGGGCATGGATGCTTGTCTCGTCACAATGCACATCAAAGCCGATGACATTCTCTTCTCCCCATTTCTCACATGCAAAGCGGTAGGTGTCCAATGCCCAGTCATAGATGCCTTTTTGCAATACGACCTTGCTGTGGTCAGCATTTGGATCTGATGTATTGAGTTTCTGTCCACCAAAGGCAAGCCTGTTAAGCACATCATGGTCACCACTGAAGATGATGCCGACAGTGCAGTTCGGACTGTTCCTTGAAACTTGGTCGGGACGCTTGGCATCCATATACGGCTTGAAGCCAAGTTCATCAAGTCTATGCTGCAAGCGTTCATGCAACGGCACAGACTGGGAACCAAGAGGCACTATCTTTCCATCCTTGACTATCTCAAAGTTGAGTCTCTTGCGTGTGTAGTTATAATGGTTGTTCTTGTCTATGTCCGCGTTTTTGAGTTGGTAACGCTTCTCGTCCCAACCTCTGCGTTCCGCCTCGTTGCCAACTTGGGACGAGAACGATTTCTTGTCTGTGCCTACATGGATGGCGGCACGTGGTATGTTTCTTTCCATAAGAATTTCATTTGAGCTTGTAACGTAGTTCTTGTATAATTGGAGACAGGTCTCGGGCAGAGCCTGAGCATAATAGAAGGACTTTTTAAGTGAACAGCGTCAGCAGGTGAATCTAAAAGTCCCTATTATGTTTAGGACTTTTGTAAAAGTCCGTCACGCAAGCGTGCTCGCAGATCCTTACCCACTCTGCTATGACTCTTCCACCAACACCAACCCAAGACTGTCTATTAGATGCAGGAGTGGCGGATGTTGCTTTATCAGCCTTTGTAGCGCCATCTGCGGTGTTTCCGCCATCAGTAGGAAGTCTGCAATGTCAAGACCTTTGGTCTTTTGTTCATCGGTGGCATTGTCTTCCAAGATGTTGCTGACAAGAACTTGCTTGCATATTGATTGTAACAATGGAAGTTTGCTTTTCCACTTATCCGTTGCCCCAAGGTCTGGAACCAAAACAACCT
>OHIK01000241.1_pt1 | contig 36436 bp, 24 predicted proteins | sample 1568241 | NCBI WGS metagenome assembly OHIK01 (sample SAMEA3879567, study PRJEB24766) | human gut metagenome | biome: human-associated habitat; feature: feces | place: USA | collected 1985/1987 | reverse complement strand
AAAGGCGAAAGCCAATGGAGAGGAGTCAGTCCGTAAGGGGTGACTCCTTTTTTTATATTAAATTTGATGTATAAAATCTATTATCTAATATCATGAAGAAAATCTATTTATTTCTATTTAGTCTGTTTATCTGTAATATCCTTGCGGCGCAAGATCAAGACTATAAAATAGTCAGAGATATCTCTTATACCCAATCGAAAGATCCATATGCGGTGGAACGTTGTAAATTGGATCTTTATTATCCTGAGAACGCAAAAGACTTCCCTACGGTAGTCTGGTTTCACGGAGGCGGCTTGTCGGGAGGTAGCAAATTCATCCCGGAAGAATTGAAGAACTGCGGATTAGCCGTTATCGCAGTAAATTACCGTCTGCTACCCAAAGCCACGTTGAGCGATTGTATCGATGATGCCGCCACTGCTGTCGCTTGGACATTCAACGAGATTGAGAAGTATGGTGGGGATAGGCGTAAAATCTTTGTCTCAGGTCATTCCGCCGGAGGTTATTTAACGAATATGGTCGGACTGGATAAGAAGTGGTTGACTAAGTACCGGATAGATGCTGATTCCATCGCCGCATTAATCCCTTTCAGCGGTCATGCGATCAGCCATTTCGCTTATCGGCAGGCGAAGGGGATGAAAGATACCCAACCGAGTATCGATGAGTTCGCTCCTTTGTTTTACGTACGTCCTGACGCTCCTCCATTGATTATCGTCTCGGGCGACCGGGAGATGGAGATGCTGGGCCGCTATGAGGAGAACGCCTATTTTTGGCGTATGATGAAAGTGGCCGGACATAAAAATACTTATATCTATGAGTTGGACGGATATGATCATGGATCGATGGCCGCTCCTGCCTTCCACATCTTAAAGAATCACGTGAGGATGATCTTGAAGGGTTCAGAAACCCGGTAATTTGATTAACTATTAATTTAATACGTATGGTTCTCTTTTCTTTATTAATGGTCTTGATTTGCTTGAACGCATGTTCTGGAGCGAAGACCTCGGACAATGTAACGGTGTATGTCACGACAAACGATCGTGCGAAAGATTTTGTGAGAAGTGAGATCGCCTTGGGGGACAAACAAGCCGCCTCGCCTTCCGTGATAACGATAGACCCTTCGGTGCGCTATCAGACGATGGATGGATTTGGCGCCGCCGTGACGGGCTCTACCTGCTATAACTTGATGCGGATGGCTCCCGAGGATCGGACAGCTTTCCTGAAAGAGACTTTCTCTGATACGGAGGGGATGGGGTATAGCTATATCCGTATCTCGATCGGCTGCTCGGACTTTTCTTTAAGTGAGTATACTTGTTGTGACACGAAGGGTGTCGAGAATTTCGCCTTGCAGAGCGAGGAGAAGGAGTATGTGATACCGATCTTGAAGGAGATTTTGGCGATCAGCCCTTCTATAAAAATCTTGGGATCGCCTTGGACTTGTCCAAGATGGATGAAGGTGGATAACTTAAAGGATTTGCGCCCATTCGAGTCGTGGACTAGCGGACAGTTGAATCCCGCCTATTATCAAGATTACGCTACCTATTTCGTGAAATGGATACAGGCGATGGAGGCCGAGGGGATTCCTATCGAGGCGATAACTCCCCAAAACGAACCTTTGAACCGAGGAAATTCCGCTTCCTTATTTATGGGATGGGAGGAGCAGCTCTCTTTCGTGCGTGACGCTCTAGGCCCTAAACTGAAAGAGACTGGCCTCAAGACGAAGATCTACGCTTTCGACCATAATTACAATTACGATAATATGTTGGAGCAGCAAGGCTATCCGATGAAAATCTACGAGGATGAGAATGCCGCTTCTTTCCTGACAGGTGCCGCTTACCATAATTACGGGGGCGACCGGGAGGAGTTGAATAACGTAAACGGCAAGTTTCCTGATAAGGAATTAATATTTACGGAAACTTCTATCGGCATGTGGAATGATGGACGTAACTTGGAGAAACGCTTGATGGAAGATATGGAGGAGACGGCCTTGGGGACGGTGAATAACTGGTGTAAGGCAGTTATCGTATGGAACTTGATGCTGGATAACGAGAGGGGACCGAACCGAGATGGGGGGTGCCAGACTTGTTATGGTGCCGTGGATATCGATCGCTCGGATTATAAGACGATTACCCGGAATTCTCATTATTATATTATCGGTCATTTATCCTCTGTGGTGAAGCCGGGGGCAGTACGGATCGGCTCTAAAGGGTATACGGCCGATGGGATTATGTATTTGGTCTTCGAAAATTTAGATGGAACAGAAGCACTCGTATTACTAAATAATATAGACGAGGCTAAAAATATAACGGTAAACAGCGGCGAATGTTCGTTTACCTACGAGGTTCCCGCTAAAGCAGTCGCTTCTTTCCGTTGGAACCCTTATTAATATGTATCCATTTGTAGAGACGGGGCGTGCCCCGTCTCTACAACATAAATGGGTACAAATGCCCAACGACCTTATCTATAGTGGCAACAAGCCGGTAGTTTATCATATACGGTTTTATCCGCCTTATCCATATCCGTGTCATGGCCTACTTTGGCGATCGCCTTGCTGATCGCTTTCGGGGAGGTCTTTTTCGGATCGTACTGGAGATGGATCATCTGGGCATCTTTGTCCCAATGAGCGGATAACACGCCATTTACGCCTTTGGCCGCTTTCTCGATACGTTCCTTGCACATATCGCAAGAACCTTTGACACCGAACATGGCATGCTCGGAGGCTACTTCCGTAGTGTTCGCATGTGCCGCATGATTATGTGTGCCCTGCGTATGTCCCTCGTGTCCGGTCATAGGCTTGGCGGGCTCGTCGCCGTTATTCATCATGGAAGTTTTTCCCTCAAGCTGTGCGCTGGCATCTATGGCGAAGACTCCGTTGGTTACGATTTCCTCACCTTCTCGCAAGCCATTCAAAATAACATAAGAGTTACCAAGGGAAGGGCCTAGCTCCACCTCACGCATCAAGAAAGCGGAGGTATTCGTATCCGGTTGCTTTACGTACACGATAGCACGTTTACCCGTCCAGAGCACAGCGGTTTGCGGTACGACGATCTCGTTCTTATAGTTGCGGAGCGGGGCGCTTACGTTTGCCGTGGCGTACATCTCGGGCTTGAGCTCCAAAGAGGCGTTCGGTACCTCTACACGGACCTTGGCGGTACGGGTCGTCGTGTTCAAGATCGGGTCGATGAAAGAGATCTTACCCGAGAACTTCTTGCCGGGTAACGCTTGCAGGGTAAATTCCACCGGATCACCTTTGCTAAGGAAAGGGAGATCCACCTCGAAAGCGTCGAACAAGGCCCATACCTTCGTGAGGTTCGCCACGTCGAAAAGGATAGCTCCTTGGGATACATAATCGCCTTGGCTTACCCGCTTGGACAGGACGATACCGCTCGTGTTCGACTTGATCTCTACAACCGGGGAGATAGAGCCGGACTTCTCGATAGCGGCGATCTGGGCGTCTGTCATCTTCCATAAATATAGTTTTTCACGGGCGGCCTGTATCAATTGAGGTTGTCCCATGCGGATCGCTTCCAACAATTCTTGCTGGGCGGTGAAAAGCTCGGGGGAGTAGAGGGTAGCGAGGGTTTGTCCGGCACGCACCGTCTCACCTGTGAAATCAACGTTCAAGCTCTCGATGCGTCCGCTTACATGGGCTGTTTGAGATTGCAGGCTACGCTCGTCCGGTACGATCTTGCCGTATAAACGGACTTGCTTGACCGGATTCTGGCGGGATACCTTGGAGGTTTGTACGTCCGCTAAGGCTGCTGCTTCTTCCGAAAGCTGAATGGCGTTGGGATCGATGGCCTCGTCCGAGAAAGAGCTCTTACGTACGGGGATCAAATCCATGGCGCAGATAGGGCATTTACCCGGCTTGTCTTGGCGAATTTGGGGATGCATGGAACAAGTCCACTCGCCGGCCTCGTTCTGTTGGAGGTCGTGGCCATGCGTAGGGTCGTGAACTTCCGTGCCGGTCTCGCTCGCTTGTGACGCATGGCTGTCGGTATCGGAGTTATGGAACAGGAGCCAGCCCAACAAGAGGCCGCCCGCTAGGAACAGGATATATATCAGGTACTTGGATTTTACGGTTTCATTTATATTTTTCATTTTCTTATTCGTTTACAGAGGTGGATATTAATTTCTCGATTCCGGCGATTTGGGTATTATATTCCGCTATCGCTTCGCTTTTCTTTAAGTGATAGTCCAACATTTGTCGCTCCACTTGGATCACGTCGGTCAAGGTCGTTCTTCCTGTCGAGAATTCCCGGACGATCAGTTGGTAGGTGGCCAACGATAGATCGTATTGTTTCTGGTACAAATCGATTTTCCGTGCGGCATCTTCCAATTGCTGGGTAATACGGATATACTCGGCTTGCAGTTGGTTCATCGTGTTCTCGTACTTCAACTCGCTGGATTTCCAATAATGCTTGCTTTCCCGTTGCTGTGCGTTATATTTCTTACGGAAGATAGGAAGGCTGATCTTTAGCATGGGCATGAACATATCCTTTCCGTTCATACCGGACATAGAGCCCATAGACATATCCTCCGGTTTCTTCCCGATCAAGGAATACTGGAGGCCGATACCTAGCATGGGGTAACTCATTTTCTTGTCCATCTCCGCCTTGGCCCGGTAAGCGTTTCCTTCCGCCTCCAGCATGGTAAGCATGGGGTTGTTGGAGATGACGCTGTCGAGAGCCATCGACTCACTCCATGAGAGAGGAAGCCGTTCCAACGAGTCGGGGACGGAAATCGGGGTAGCTAGCGACTGATTGAGCAACGTATTAAAAGCAGCCTCGGCCGTTTTCCGTTGCGATAACAAGGAGGCTAGCGTATTCTCCAGTTCTACCTTCTCCATCTGGATTCGCAGTACGTCCGACATTCCGCCTATGGAGTTGCCACTTCCCATAGAGCCTCCACCCATAGGGCTATCGCCGGACATTCCGGACATCGTACTACCGGATGCTCCCGTGCTTTGTACCGTAGGGCTTCCCATGCTACTGCCTCCCATACCCGACATACCTCCACCGGATACGGGGGAGGGTAGGACGGAGGAACCGCCCGCCTTCGCCGACGGAGCGGAGAAGCGGTTCAATGCCAACTGTTCCAACTGGTCTAGCAGACGAAGGTTCGCCTGCGTATTTTTATATTGCTCGCTGATATTGCAAAGCTGGTACCATTGACTCTTCACCTCGTAATACAGGTTGTTGCGACTGTTACGGAATTGTTCGTAAGCCATCCGGGCCATCTCGGTCGCCTCGTTGCGGGCCGCCTTCCGGGTACCGAACCAAGGGAACATTTGCATCAAGGTGAAATCCGCTATTTGCTTTCCTGACAAGATCTCCATCGGTTTTAGGAAGAAACCGATCTCCAGTTCCGGGTCCGGATAGGCTCCGGCTTGCGGGACTTTCTCCAAAGATGCCTTATACAGGGAGAAGTCGGCGTTGATCTGCGGATTGTTACGTGCCGCCAGTTCCAGATAATAGCCTAAACTATCGGCCGGCTGGGAGTAAGCGAAAAGGACGTTTAGCATCCCCAGTACACCTGCCATGATGATTGATCTGATTCTTTTATATCTCATAAGTCGTTACCTCCTCTTGAATTTTATTCTTTTGTTCTTTCTTTATAGCGTTCTCCCGCCACCAGCATTGCAGGACGGGAACGACAAACATGGTCATGCTCTGGATCAGCATACCCCCGAACGTAGGGATAGCCATCGGTACCATGATATCCGCCCCCTTACCGGTAGAGGTAAGTACGGGGAGTAAAGCGATCAGGGTAGTGGCTGTAGTCATGGCCGCTGGGCGTACCCGTTTCAGTCCGGCGGCTACTACCGCTTCCCGGATATCGTGCTTGGTGCGGGGGGCTCGCTCGAGGAATACATGATGGATGTAGGTTCCCATCAATACCCCATCATCCGTAGCCACGCCGAACAGGGCGATGAAGCCGACCCAAACCGCCACGCTCAGATTGATCGTATGCATCTGGAAAAGATCCCGCATATTCTCTCCGGCGATGGAGAAGTTCATGAACCAATCCTGACCGTAAAGCCATAGCAAGATAAAGCCTCCGGCGAAGGCCACGAATACCCCCGAGAAATGGATCAGTGAGGCAGTGACCGTCTTGAACTGGAAGTATAGAACCAGCAGGACGATCAACAAGGCGAGGGGAACGACGATCATCAGCCGGCTGGTGGCACGCTCCTGCTGCTCGTAATTGCCGGCGAACTTATAGGATACGCCGGGATCAAGGTTTAACCCTCCCTCCTTTATCTGTTGCTCAAGGATGCAGGAAGCCTCTTTCACGACATCTACTTCCGCCTTCCCCGCCAGTTTGTCGAAAATGACGTAGCCTACCAAGAAAGTGTTCTCGCTTTGGATCATCTGCGCTCCACGGGTATAGTTGATATCGGCAAGCTCTTTAAGCGGGACTTGCGCCCCAGTGGCGGTCGGTACGAGGATCATGCCCAGCGCCTCTGGATTATCTCGAAGCTCACGAGCGTAGCGTAGGCGCACCGGGAAACGTTCCCTGCCTTCCACGGTGCGGGTCAGTACCATGCCACCGACAGCGGCACTTAATATTTCTTGCAAGTCCTCCACGTTTACGCCGTAACGGGCCATATTCTCACGGTTCAGCTCGATCTCCAGATAAGGGGCGCCTACCGCACGGTCGTAAAATACGGAAGAGGGGATAACGGAGGGTACCTCTTTCAATGCCTTCTCGATCGCCTTTCCGGCTTTCTCGATCGTCTCCAGATCCGGGCCATACACCTTGATACCCATCGGGGCACGCATACCGGTGGACAACATGACGAGACGGGCCTCGATAGGTTGCAGCTTCGGGGCTGAAGTCAATCCCGGCAGATGGGTGACGTTCACGATCTGTTGCCAGATATCGTTCGTGTTCTTGATCTCCGTTCGCCATTGGCGGAAGTAATCGCCTTTAGCGTCTGGAATCAGGCTGTCTGAGGGAATCAGCCGGAAACCGTCCTCGGGGTTATATACGCCTCCATCTTTTAGGAGATACTCCCCTTGCCGGTTTACCTTGAAACGTTCCCTTTTCCCGTCCTCATTCAGGATATATTCCGGACGGTAGTTGATCGTATTCTCGAACATCTGTACCGGCGCAGGATCGAGGGCGGAGTTTACACGGCCCCATTTACCGATGGCGGTCTCCACCTCGGGGATAGCGGCCAGCCGTTTGTCGAGCGCCTCTATATAATCAAGGTTTTGCTCGATACCGGAATGCGGCATGCTAGTCGGCATCAGTAGGAAAGAACCTTCGTTCAGGCTAGGCATAAACTCCTGTCCGATGCCTCTCCATATCCAGAAACCGAATACGATGGTAGCTCCCGGAATCAACATGAATTTCCAGCGGTTATCCAAGCACCAGCGCAATATCCTCTCATAATAGATAACGAGCAGCCACAGGATGCTTAGGATGATGGCTACGCAACCCGCCACGAACAGGATATTGGCGAGCATCCCTTTTTGCGGCCCCATCGGCAACCATTCCTCGGACAGGTAATAGATCGAGACAAAGAGGGTGATACCGATATTGATATAAGTGCTCATCTGAGGCTTCTTCCAATACCCGGACAATAGATTATTCAACCCGACTGCCGTTAGCCCGATAGCGGGAATACTGCCATAGATAATAAGTAAGGCGATTCCGGCCACGATCAACAGGTAATTCAGTATTTTCCGTATCTGCCTTGAATGGATCTTTATCGAGAACAACCAATACGATAGGGAAGGAAGCAAGATCAATCCCAGCACGAAGGCGGAAGCCAAAGCATACGTCTTGGTGTAGGCCAAGGGCGAGAACATCTTCCCTTCCTGCGCCTCCATGGTGAAGACGGGGAGGAAGCTGACGATCGTCGTGATCATCGCCGTACTGATCGCCCCGGATACCTCGCTTACCGCCTTATAAATAAGGTTGACAAACGCCTTTCCCCCCTGTATATGTCTGTTCTCTGGCATCTCCCGGTAACGGATGATACTTTCCACGAAGACGACCCCTACATCCACCATCACGCCAATGGCGATCGCTATACCCGATAAAGCCACGATATTCGCCGCTATCCCCGTATAACGCATGATGATGAACGTGGCGAGCACTGCTATCGGTAGCATACTGGCGATAACGATAGAGGCCCTCAGATTGAGCACCAGCACGATGATAACGATCACGCAGATCAATATCTCGTGGGAGAGGGCGGTCTCCAACGTCCCGATCGTCTCCTTGATAAGCCCCGTACGGTCGTAGAACGGCACGACGGTTACCTTGGAGACCGTCCCGTCCGCCAGTACCTTCTGGGGCAATCCCGATTCCATCTCCTTGATCTTCGCCTTTACGTTATTGATAACCTCCAAGGGGTTGGAGCCATAGCGGGCTACGACCACTCCGCCCACGGCCTCCACACCCTCCTTGTCCAGCCCTCCCCGTCGGGTTCCCGGACCGATATTCACGAACGCCACGTCCGATATGCGGACTGGCACGCCTTCCCGCACGGTGACGACGGCATTCTCTATATCCTTTACATTCTTGATATACCCCAAGCCCCGGATCAGGTACTCCACCTTGTTGATCTCCATCGTCTCGGCGCCGATATCGAGGTTGCTTTTCTTGATGGCGCTCATGATGTCCATCACGGAGACGTTGAAGGCGTACATGGCATCCGGGTTCAGCTCGATCTGGTATTCCTTCACGAAACCGCCCGCCGAAGCGACCTCGGATACCCCCTCGGCGGAGGATAAGGTGTACTTGACGTAGAAATCCTGTATCGTACGCAACTCCTCGGCGTTCCAGCCTCCGGTAGGTTTACCGGTCTTGGGGTCCCGTCCTTCCAGCGTATACCAATAGATCTGCCCGAGGGCGGTAGCGTCCGGCCCCAAGGTAGGCTGCACGCCTTCCGGCAAGGTTCCCGGAGGCAGGGAGTTCAGTTTTTCCAATATACGAGAACGGCTCCAGTAGAACTCTATATCGTCATCGAAGATAATGTATATGAAGGACATCCCGAACATGGAGGAACTACGGATCGTCTTCACTCCCGGGATACCTAAAAGAGAGGTGGTCAGCGGATAGGTGATCTGGTCTTGTATATCCTTCGGTGAGCGGCCCATCCATTCCGTGGCCACGATCTGCTGGTTATCGCCGATATCGGGGATGGCGTCTACCGGAATCGGATTCCGGGGAATGATCCCCCCGTGCCAATTGAAGGGGGACGTGGAGATGCCCCATACGATAATCAGCACTAGTAAAAGTAAGGTTACCACCCTGTTCTCAAGGAAGTAACGAATGATTCTGTTTAACATTTGAATGAGCTTTTATGATTTGAAAACATATGAGAACGCTTATTTGTTCGTCTTTGAAGGCAAGCGATCACATGAGTACTCGTGATGCTTTACGCCAGTACTCGTGCGTAAACAGACGTAAATCGCCTTTTAAAAAGGAAGCCTATACGCTAAATCAAAAAAGTACAATGATGGACGAATAACGGGATAGCGCTATTCTCCTTGGGTGGATTAATAAAGGGATTGGAACGTGTTGTCTCGTCTCGCCCAGCGATCTTATAGGAGTCGAGTAGATCGAACAACAAAACTACAGCGACAGGAGCGGACAATTGCACGAGCGTATTCACCATCTCCTGATCCACGGATAATTTAACATATTCCGTCTCGGTAGAGCAGCACTTATGGGACGTGCCCGTATCACCGCAACTGGGGCAAGTGTCAAGATACTGCAAGCTCACTTCCGCCAACTTACCCATGCAATAATGGTAATTCAGCGCAAACCCGGAGGAAACCCCGAGGTAAAGAATAGCGAGTATGAACAATACAAATCTTCTCATCCCAAGTAATGTATTCCGCAAATATAGGAATATTTTTTGAATTGGCAATAGGATGGAAAGAGCTCGTAGGGTTGTTAAAATCAGAACATTTTCTTTATAACCTTGTTCAAGGTAGGTAATTAATCTAAACAAAACACATTTATGAGACTATTTGTACAAGGAGCAGTCTTACTGCTAGGTATGGGATTCTTATCGGCTCCCGCTAAGGCTCAAAAGGTGGTCATCGAGGATGACGTACCAAATTCGATAGTCCTTGTCAGCCAAGACAAGGCAGGTGATGAAATCGTGAGGATAATGAATGAGACGCAGAGCCCTCGTTTCCACGACCCGAAAGCCCCCCGCTTCGTATTGACCGATCGTAAGGGACGTTTCGCCTTGGGTATCGGCGGTTACGTGAAGGCTACGGCGGAGTATGATTTCGGCGGGATCTCGGATGATGTCGATTTCTATCCGTCCATGATCCCGAATGGTGGGCAGAACTACGTCCGTAACCAGTTCCAGATGGACGCCACTACCAGTACGATATTCTTGAAATTGGTGGGCCGTACCAAACGCCTCGGGGATTTCGTCGTGTATACGGCGGGTAACTTCCGGGGAGGCAGCAAGGTCTTCGAGCTCCAGAACGCCTATGTATCTTTCCTTGGTTTTACGATGGGTTACGATTACAGTACCTTCATGGATCTGGCCGCCCTTCCGCCCTCGATCGATTATGCGGGGCCTGCCGGACAGGTTTTCAGCCGTGCTACCCTGTTACGCTATGAGCGTGCTTTCGGTAAGGGATGGAAAGCGGGGGTAGGTATCGAGATGCCAGTGGTGGATGGCATCACGAACCAAAGCGTGAATATCAGTAACCAGCGTATGCCGAACTTCCCGGCCTATATCCAATATGCTTGGAATAAGAGCAGCCATATCCGTGTAGCCGGTATCGTGCGTAATATGACGTACGAGAACTTGGTGGCGCAACGTGCCGAGTCTAAGGCCGGATGGGGCGTGTTCGCCGCCTCTACGTTCAATGTGACGAGCAAGCTGAACTTCTATGGTCAGGCTACTTACGGCCGGGGTATCAGTCAGTTCTTGAATGATATCAGTAATCTGGACGTGGATCTGGTTCCGGACCCCGAGGCCAAAGGCAAGATGCAAGTGCTTCCGATGATGGGTTGGTATGCTGGCTTGCAGTATAATATCACGCCGAAGGTATTCGTCTCCAGCACCTATAGCCAGACTCGTTTATACAGCGAGAATGATTACCCGGTTACTCCGTCGGATCAATACCGCTACGGTCAATACTTGGTAGCCAACATTTTCTGGAACGTGAACGCCAATCTGCAAGTCGGCGCCGAGTACTTGAGAGGCTGGCGTACCGATTTCAACGATATGACCCGCCACGCCAACCGACTTAATGTTTCCGCTCAATATAACTTCTGATAATGTAGCGTTTTGTAAATGTGCCACACCGGGGGATTCTTGGTGTGGCATTTCTTTTCGAGGCGATTGGCAGATCAGCGATTAATAGATGTTCGCCATGCTAACCAGCGGCTCATATAGCTTCTCGATATCCTGCGAATCGATCTCGATCTCTACCTGATCGCCGGGGATAAGGGTCTGTCCAGCAGGAGCCAAGTCCTTGCGATCCCGGTGAATAGTCTTGATGATACAACGTTGGGGGAGGGTGAGGTGATCTACCTCCTTCCCGTCGAAATAGGCACCTGTCATGATCTCGACGAACAGGCTGGAACGCCCTTCGGTACGGAAGGCTGGAGTCGAGATCATCTCGTCATAGAGAACCACGTTAAAGGGCTTTATCTGTAGTATTTCCGTGAAGTAATACGTAAGCCCTCCGACAATGATAGAGGGGTAGAATACATCCAGATGCCCGGTTATCTCCGTAATCAAGACGATACCCGTCAGTGGTGTCCGGACTACCGCCACCAAGAAACCTACCATGCTGATTAACATGATATAGCTGATGCTCTCCGTCTCAATGAAACCATACTTCACCAATAATAAGGCGATGATCTGCCCGAACAATCCCCCGGTAACTAGTGTAGGGATGAAATTCCCTCCCGGCAGTCCGGAGGAGAAAGAGAGAGACGTGAATATCAAGTGGATGAGCATCATCGCCGCTATCCATAAAACGGGGTGATATCCATGCATCGCTTGCATGATAAGGAATTGCTCGCCTCCTCCTGTCAAGTCGATCTCCGTCAATGAGATCGTATACGCTATGATAAGCAGGTACAACATCTTCATATAAGGAGGATGCTTCAGTCTGGTAAAGAAATCCTTGCACCAAAGGGTAAACATCGAGTAAATTTTCCCGAAGACGGAAATAACCACAGCCAGAAATAAGAACAACTTCAGTTGATCTATAAAAGTAGCCTGCGGGGCAATAGCGCTAATCTGCGAGTAGGGGTTGAAGGGAAAAATCAAGCTCGCTACGCCTCCCGCCACGACCCCTGCCAGCAAGGTGGTAATGGCGGTCTTGGGAGCGTCGAACCGTTCGATGGACTCGATCACCAAAAGTGAGGAAGCGAGGGGAGCGGCGAAAGCGGCGGCCAATCCGGCACCTGCGCCGGCGGCCAAAAGTTGCTTGCGCTCTCCAGCCAATACGTGTCCCCATTTGGAAATGATATTCCCCACGTAAGATCCGATCTGTACGCACGGCCCCTCACGACCAAGGGACAGGCCGGCGCTGATCGCTAATATCCCTCCCGTGAACTTGGCGATTAATTGTGTCAACGGGTTCTTATAAGTGATCCTGCCATTGATAACCGCCCGTGTCTGGGGAATGCCCCCTCCGGTAATCAGCGGCATCTTCTTGACCATCCAATTCACACAAAGCAATATACCCCATAGCGTGAAGAAGAACAAGACATGGAAATACCAAGGGTAATGACCGTCGAAAAAAAGTTTCCGGCTATTGAATAACTGCTGGAGCAGATAGTGATAAGGTACCGCTACCAACCCGGTCAGCAATCCCACGAAAATGCTTACAAAATAAAGTCTGGCGTCAATAAGTTTCAATTTCCAGATCCGCCAGCGCCTCAATTTTGTTATATCTAAGAGATCATTATCCATCGGACTCACCTTGTTTTCGTTTCCTGTTACAACAACCAAGGTAAATAAGAGGTTTAAAATCTCATTCCATTGAACCTTTTTTAAAAAGCCTTGTTATTAAGATATAGTGTTTTTCATGGTATTAGAATTAAGTTAGATTAGGTTATCCGTCTTGTTCGTGAGAATAGGGCGGTTTTCCTGTTTATAGGGGTTTGTATTTTGAGGCGGTCAGGATTTCTTGGGCGTCGTTGTTTTGCATCAACGCCTCCGGGGTAGATCCCGTCTCCTTCATGTACTGGTTGATGATCTGCCAGCCTATCCAAGTCCCGATATTCCCGGGAGCGTCGTTCTCGGGGAAAATGGCCGGGGTATCCTCGAAATACTGGGAAGTTGTCAGTTGATCCGGGGTATAAAGATGCTTGCGCTCGATGATTGCTTTCCAGATTGTTCCTTCGTTGTCCTTGCACCAGTTGTAGGCCTGTTCGGTGTATCCCATTAGCTCGGCGGCATCGGGAACGCCTAGTGCCTGCGAGAGCAGGTATTTGATTTTTCCCTCGTAAATCATCCGGTCCAGCAATACGTTCTCTTTTCCCACGAAAGGATATTCGGACATGAGCCAACCCGCCAGATAATCCGGGACTACAAGTCCACGTTGCATTTTCAATTTCTGGGAGTCATAGAAGAAATCCTGATACAAGGGATAGTCCTTTCCCATATACTTATCGATGGAAAGGGAAAGCAGGCTATCGCCTACCAATACGTTCTGGTTGAAACCAGATACATGCATATAGATAGCAGGGATCTGCATCGAGGGGAAATTCTCCTTTAGATAGGCGAATCCGTACCTCAAGGATTTCTCGATATCCTCCACGGAATCATATTGGGTGATGGCGTCACGATACAAGCCTTTCAAGGTAGGCTCCGAGTAATAATTCCGCATTTTCTCGAAGAAGCCGGGAGTCTCGATGGTTTGCAGGTTTAATATGCCTTTCCCGATGATATCCAGCATTTCCGGGTATTGTTTAATTAGTTCGGGTTGCAAGGTGGTATCTCCCGTATCGATCAGCCGGAATAAATCCTTGTCAAAGCGATTGATATGCAGGGGTTCGACAGTAGCGTAGTTGATCGTATTTGAGTTTTGCCCGTTGCAGCTCAATAGCGTAGCGGACAAGATACAGGCCATGATGAGTTTTGTAACCATATCTCTTCGTATAATTAATGTAATATGATAAGAAACGGATCGCATGGGGTAATATTGTGTGACTGGCATCTTATTACTACCTTTGCCTCCCTTTTATTTAAGATTCAATCATGCGATATACGAACAAACAAATTCTAAAGATTACGTATCCGGTATTGATCAGCTTGCTCATGGAGCATATGATCGGATTGACGGATACCGCTTATCTGGGGCGTGTCGGCGAGGTCGAGCTGGGTGCCTCCGCCTTGGCAGGAGTCTATTATCTTGTGATTTATATGCTGGGGTTCGGCTTCAGCGTGGGCGCTCAGGTGTTGATGGCGCGTCGTAACGGTGAGGGGGAGTATAAACGAATCGGCGAGGTTTTCACGCAAGGCGGATTGTTCCTTTTTCTGCTGGCGGCGGTGTTGTTTACAGCCTCTAATTTGTTTACGCCCTATCTGCTCCACCGGATGATCGGCTCGGAAGAGGTGTATCGGGCGACGATGAGCTATCTGGACTGGCGGGTGTACGGGTTCTTCTTTTCTTTTATAGCGGTGATGTTTCGTGCGTTTTACGTGAGTACGACGAATACGAAGATCTTGACGGCCAATTCGGTGGTGATGGTACTAACCAACGTAGTCTTGAACTATATCTTGATATTCGGTAAGTTCGGTTTTCCCACCTTGGGGATAGCGGGTGCCGCTATCGCTTCTTCGATCTCGGAAGGCGTCTCCGTAATGTTCTTCGTGATTTATACGTGGAAGAAGGTAGACTATAGGAAATACGGCCTGTTCCGTTTTACGAGAGTGGATTTCAGGATGTTGGGACAAATACTGAGTGTCTCTATCTGGGTGATGATCCAGCACGGGATCGCTTTTGGGGGGTGGTTTGTCTTCTTTATCGCTATGGAACATCTGGGAGAGCGGCCGTTGGCGATTACGAATGTGGTACGTAGCATCTCCTCGTTCCTGTTTATGTTCGTGAACGCTTTCGCCTCCACGAATAGCTCGCTGGTAAGTAACTTGATCGGTGCCGGGGAGTCGGACCGGGTGCTTCCGCTTTGCCGGAGGATGATCGGGTTATGCTATGCGTTCGTGCTACCGATCGGTATCTTGATCGCTATGTTTCCGTCTGCGGTATTGCGTATTTATACGGATAACCCGGATCTGATCGCTAGCTCGATCCTCTCGTTGTGGGTGATGCTGTCCTCTTATCTTTTCGCCGTTCCCGGTTTTATTTATTTCTTTAGCGTATCGGGGACAGGCAATACCCGCCGTGCGTTGGAAATCGATATGGCTAGTATATTCGTGTACGTATTATATATATTGTATGTCGCCGTATGGTTGCGTGCGGACGTGGCGGTCTGCTGGACTACGGAGTATGTATATAATATCATGATCCTTTCTTCTTTCTTCTATCTATGGAAAGGAAATTGGCGTAGTAAGAAAATATAGCTTTTTTAACGAATTTAACACGCCTATCGTTCGATTGGCATATTATTTGAGGAAATGAGGCTGAGCAGTTCAGCTATCTTTTGAATAACCGACTACTCTCATATTTATAAACTTAATTGTAAACTTAATTTTATTATAGGAGATTTTGTTATGGGAGCTGCAGGAAACAAAAAGCCTAAAAAGCCGGGCAAGAAACACGGTCCTTCTTATATGGAAGAGGAGCATGAGATTCCTTTGAAGAATACTAAGAAGAAAGGCAATTAATTAAAAATTGAGAATTGAAAATTAGCGATGTACAAGCTTGATTTTCAATTCTCAATTTTTTAGTTATCTTTTGATCAGTACGGTAATTCGTAAGGATAAATCAAAAAAGACCATCTTGGCATTCACGTTCTGTGTGATATGGCGTTCCGCTTTTGCCAATTCTTCCATCAAATCGATCACGTTTCTCTCGTTCACGAAAGGTGAGAACTTAACGGAGAAGCTTGCCTCGTCTAGATTCATATAATTAAGTTCCGGTGATTGGAACCGGTACATGAAGTTCTCCCGGATCAAGTGCTGGCAATAGGAGAGGAAGTTCTTCTGTCTCTCACGTCCGATCCCTGCCATGACGTCTGCCATCGCTTTCATGCCTTTTACGTTTCGTGCCCATGAGTTTCGCATCATGGCCTTGAATTGCTCCAGAAAGAATTTATTTTCCTCGCCCAAGCTGATCGCCTCCATCGCCTTGATGAAACTTCCGGAGGAGAGGTGAGCGACGTGTTTAGCGTCCTCGGCCGAAAGTCCGAAACGGGATACCATGGCATTCATGATCGCGTCGGTCTCAATGGGACGGATGTGGATGCGTTGCGCACGGGATTGGATGGTCCCGAGGATAAGATCCGGAGTCTCGGATACCATAAGGATAACCGTTTTCATAGGAGGCTCCTCTATGATTTTCAGAAGCTTATTGGCACAAGTAGGATGCAGTTTCTCCGGCAACCAAACCATCAAGATACGATATTCCGCCTCATAAATCTTTAGGCTCAGTTTATGGATAATCTCATCGCTTTCCTTGGAATAGATGATGGCTTGTGAGTTTCCGGCCTCGATATAATCCAGCCATTCATCCATATTGAAATAGGGATGTTCTTTGAGGAACCCACGCCATTCACTGAGATAATCATCGCAGACCTCTTTCTTTTTCTCTTTCTTGGCTACGATCGGGAATACGAAATGTAAATCGGGATGTGCCAATTCATCATATTTAAGGCATGACGGGCAACGTCCACAAGCATCCGTGTCCGTTCGGTTCGTACAATTGAGGTAACGGGCATAGGCCAAAGCCAGCGGAAACGCTCCGGCTCCCCCTTGTTCCGTGAATAACTGCGCATGGGGTACGATCCCAGTCCGAGCCGATTGTCTCAACCGTTCCTTTACTTCCTCTTGCCCGATGATATCTTTAAAATACATGAGATATTTCCTTTTCTATAATAAGAAACGAAGTTACGGAAAAGTATTCAGATATCAAAAAGTGCGGGGTTTTGTAAATATCAATTGACATATGTAGAGTAAAACTAAGAACGGATACAATACCAAGTCAAGTCCAATAAAGAATATGTATTTCATTACCTTAAAATTTTAAAAATAACCATACTTAGTACATGATTGTTCAATCATGTACTTCTATTAGACAACTCAGCGTACAAAAACCCCTATTGTATTTTAATAAATTTCTTTCGCTATTTTGTAAACGCTGTCCGAGGCCATCATTGTGTAGAAGTGTAAGCTCGGTACGCCATGAGCGATCAGATCTCTGCACTGCTGTATACACCATTCCACACCCACTTCTTTCGCTTCTGCGTCATCTTTACATTTACGTAATTCTGCGGCGAAAGGCTCTGGGATATCCGCGCGGAATATCTTCGGAAGAACCGTTAATTGGTTCTTGAAAACGATCGGTTTGATACCGGGAATGATGGGAACCGTGATACCTTCTGCACGGCAACGATCCACGAACGCATAATATTTGTCATTATCGAAAAACATCTGGGTAACCAGATATTCAGCGCCATTTTTTACTTTCTCCTTTAAGTAATAGATATCAGATTCCATATTGGGTGCTTCCTCGTGCTTCTCCGGATAGCAAGCCATGCCGTACGAGAAAGGAGTCTCTATACCATCTATCTTGGAACCGTCTAATGCGATACCTTCGTTGAAATGATTGACCTGCTGTTGTAAATCAGTCGCATGATCGTGATATAGCTCCGGGCTTTGTTGGGAGGCCTCTAAGGTTTTTATATCTCCCCTTAATATTAAGAGGTTGTTTACTCCTAGGAAGTTCAAATCGATCAAAGCGTATTCTGTCTCGTCTTTCGTAAAACCTTTACATATAATATGGGGTACGGCAGGGATACCATACTTATTTTGGATAGCCGAAGCGATCGCTACGGAGCCCGGACGTTTACGGATGTTTACTTTCTGGAAACTTCCGTCTGGTAAGGTTTTATAGACGAACTCGCTATGATGGGAGGTGATATTGATGTATTTAGGGTCAAATTCCTTCAACTTGTCAATCACATTATATACCTTCTGGATACTGTTACCTTTTAACGGCGGTAATATCTCGAAAGAAAAAGCGGTACTCTTACTATTCCTTATCAGATCAATGACTTTCATATTTTAAATATTTTTGACGCGAATGTAGCAAATATACTTCGAAATAGCTTACATTTACGACCATTAATCTAACAAAGCGGCTAACCGGGCGCTTTCGTGTAAACTAAGGTTTTTAAAGCATGGACTTAACTTACTTAAAAACGCTATTGGGCTTTGCCTCGAATCGTACCCATGATACAACAACTAGTATTCTGGCTTACTGGGAAGTGTTGGAATATTTTCAAGAGCTGTCATTCCCTCAGGCTTCTAAATCTGGTTTACCGGAGGATGAGGTACGGGTAAGATATGTGAGATCGGAGGATGAGTTGAAGTATTTCATATATGCTCCATACAGGGATGCGGATAGCTTCCGTCTGTATGTGGGAGGTGTTCCTAAATATGATCTTTTGTCCGAGCTATATCGTTTGATTCCGGCGGATAAGGATAATGAGCGTTTTTGTAAGCTGTTGGAGAAGAATAAATCTGTAAGCGTGCTCTATACGATTGATTTATCCCCGTCCGGAGAGTACATCGAAGGTTCGTTCCAACTTTCGCCTTATATCTGGGCGATCAGCTGCTTAATTCATGACCGGGAGGTTGATGAGGAGTGGTTGGAGGAACTACTGGAGGATGGAAATGACTTCTTTATGACAATTGAGGAGGAGGAAGGGATAGAGTTCTTCTCTCTTTTGCGGCAGAAGACGATAGAGTTGCTAGATCAACTGCGGATCCGGAGTCTATTTACTGTAAATGATGGATTTAGAAGGAATGATCTGGAGCGGGTTTGTGCCCGTGCGCTAAAATCGGATGATACGGACTTAAGCATAAGCTTCTATGCGAAAGATCTAAGCAGGGTTCGTAAAAGTCTGCTGGATAAAAGGCCCAATCGTTTACTGGTGAACTATATAAATGCTCCCTTGATGAGCGGGGAGAACCGCCAGAGTATATGCTCAATAGAGAATTATAGAAAGTGGTTAGGTCCGGAAAGATATCCGATGGGCCGTTGGCCTTCAGAGTTCAGCCCGGCGTTGATGCAACAGATGGCTATTAATATAGCGTTGGCCGACGAGGATGCGGGAGGCTGTGGTATTTTCTCCGTGAATGGTCCTCCGGGTACGGGTAAGACGACATTGCTGAAAGATATTATCGCCGAGTACGTGGTACGGCGTGCTCGGTTATTAGCTGATTTGAAACAGCCGGATGATGCTTTTACGGAGACTCCGCTTTTAGTGAAGTCTTTGGAGGCAGGTAAAAGTCAGAAGACATTTGGTTTACAGACGGGACGGGGACTAGCCGATTATGGAATTCTAGTGACATCCTGTAATAATACGGCTGTAGAGAATATTACCTTCGAGCTACCCGAAATAAATAAACTACCTGCTATTGAAGCCATGTCAAAAGCCGGACACTCTCTAATCTTTAGCGAAGGGAAGGATCTATTCTTCGGAGATTTGGCTTCCAATATGCTCAATGGAAATACCGACCCTGAAAAACATACGAAACAAGCTTGGGGATTGATATCCGCCCGTTTAGGAAAAGGAGATAATATCCGTTCTTTCAACGAAATGGTATTGAGGCCGTTTGTTTCCAAGATGAGTCCTAAAAGAGACAATGAGAAGGTCATGCGGGAGTTCAAGAGCCGTTTCCCTTCCTTTGATATCGCGAAACAAGAGTTCTTGAAGCAATATCGACTCGTGGAGCGATTGAGGCGGTCGGTCTCTTGTAACGAAGAAGTATTTAGGATGGAGGATGAGAAGATGCAATCCTCGAATCCTTTGATGAACGCTGAATTAGACAAGGCAAGGGAAGAGTTATTTTATCAAGCTTTGGTACTGCATGGCTCTTTTGTGATCAATTCCTACAAATGGCGTTGCAACCTTTATTCGCTGCTGGCCTTCTGGGATAATAAATATATGCCGGAGGAGAAAGAGTTGATATTCTCACATGTATTGAACAGTTTGTTTTTCTTGGTACCTGTCGTATCTACCACATTCGCTTCCGTACAGAAAATGCTGGAGTACATGGGTAGGGAGCAATTGGGCTTGTTGATCGTGGATGAGGCTGGGCAAGCCGCTCCCCAATGTGCGGTAGGCGCTTTGTGGCGGGCGAAGAAAGCGATCATCGTGGGAGACCCAAAACAAGTGGAACCGGTAGTCACCACCGATGAGACCTTGATGACCCTCTATCAGAAGAAATGCGGTATCGCATCCTTGTCTTCTTATCTCTCGAAATCCCATTCCGTACAAGGTTTCGCCGATCAGATAAATCGTTATGGGTCTTGGATTGGCGAGACGTGGGTAGGCTGTCCGTTGGTCGTGCATCGTCGTTGTATCAATCCTATGTTTGGTATCTCCAACCGGGTGTCGTACGACGATACGATGATTCTAGGAATGAAAGATGCGGTGAAAGACGAGGAGAAAAGTCAATTGCTGCTTGACCATTCCTTATGGATCGATGTGCCCGGTAAGAAAGGTACTAGCGCGAAAGGGAATACTGATCATTACGTGGCGGAGCAAGGCGAGGTATGCTTGCGCTTGATATTGGCGTGGATGGGAAAACACCGGGAGAAAGAGGATACCCGGAAATTATATGTGATTTCCCCCTTCACCACGGTTGTGAAAGGCATTAAGGCTGCGGTTAAAGCCGCCTTGAATACGGAGGAGCATAGTGGGCTTAAAGGTAAATTTAAGGGGTGGGAGACTGTCAACTGCGGGACAGTCCATAAATTCCAAGGAAAAGAAGCCGAGGAGGTTATCTTCCTGTTGGGATGCCAACCCTCTTCAACGGGTGCGATAGGCTGGGTAAATAGCAATATCCTGAACGTGGCGGTTACCCGGGCAAAGAAGCGGGTGTATTTTATCGGGGATTATGAGGTGTGGTCTCGCCAGAATCGGAATTTCAGTCAGGAGATTGTCTGTTTTTCCGAGGAGGATACAGGGCTTCAACGGATGCATTTCTCGGAACTTCCGGATTTCGGGGAGATCGAGGCCGTGGAGGATACTCCGGACTTGGAAATCCCGGGAGCAGAGGATATCCAAGAAGAAGATTTATTGGAAGAGGATGAGATCGATCCGGAAACAACGGAACCGGAGGATAGGAAGCAAGAAGTACGCCCCATCCCGAGATACTCATTCTTGACCGGTCCGGAATACCATCACCGTTACCGGGTGATTTACTCGCATCCCTATCAACTGATCTTCGAGGTCTTGATAACCGATCCGGTGGAGACCTTACCGGACTTGCCGGTTTCTTTTTACCGTAAGTTGTCCGATTCGCCTTCCTTGTGGATGTGCCTGATCTATCCGGTCGCCCTTGATTTCCCGGCGCAAGAGTTGGAAAAAGAGTTCGACCAAGTAATAGATTGGTATAACTCGTTATAGGCTGAAATGTAGCCTTCCGCTTGCTTTTTTTAGTTTATAGGCTGAACTATATATAAATTAGCGTATATTTGCGGTACACAAAATCTCCCATAGCGACGGCTATGGGCGTTTTTGCTTTTGAGCGATATTATTAACAGTGTAATTTGTTAATTTTAAACTAATTACAGCAAATTGTATAGATATGGAAAATTTAAATTGGTCTGAGCTGGGATTTGGTTATATCAAGACAGACTACAATGTAAGATGCTACTATCGTGACGGCAAATGGGGTGAGTTGGAAGTTTCTTCATCCGAGATTATCAATATTCACATGGCCGCTACTTGCTTGCATTACGGACAAGAGTCTTTCGAGGGCTTGAAGGCCTTCCGTGGAAAAGACGGTAAGATCCGTGTATTCCGTATGGATGAGAACGCTAAACGTATGCAATCTTCCAGCCGGGGTATCAAGATGGCTGAGTTGCCTGTAGAAATGTTTGAGGAGGCTGTACGTAAGGTCGTGAAATTGAACGAGCGTTTCGTTCCTCCTTATGAGAGCGGTGCCGCTTTATATATCCGTCCGCTGATGATCGGCTTGGGCGCTCAGGTGGGGGCGAAGCCGGCTCCCGAATATATGTTTATGATATTTGTCACTCCGGTAGGTCCGTATTTCAAGGGGGGATTCCAGCCCTCGAAGGTATGCGTACTTCGTGAGTACGATCGTGCGGCTCCTAACGGGACAGGTACGATCAAGGTGGGTGGTAACTATGCCGCTAGCTTGGTAGCCGGCGAGATCGCTCATTCCAAGGGATACGCCGCCGTATTGTATCTGGATCCGAAAGAGAAGAAATATCTGGATGAGTGCGGTCCGGCTAACTTCTTCGGAATCCGTGGTAATAGCTATATCACTCCGCAATCCCACTCGATCTTGCCTTCGATCACGAACAAGAGCTTGCAGCAATTGGCCGAGGATATGGGCTTGACGGTAGAGCGCCGTCCGGTTCCTTTCGAGGAGATCGCTACGTTCGACGAGGCTGCCGAGTGTGGTACCGCCGCCGTTATCGCCCCGATCTCACAAATCGACGATTTGGACGAGAACAAATCTTTTGTTATCGCCAAAGACGGCAAACCGGGGCCTGTTTGCGAGAAACTATATCATAAGCTACGTGCCATCCAGTATGGCGACGAGCCGGATACTTACGGATGGATCTCGGTAATTGAAAATTGAGAATTGAAAATTGAAAATTAGATTGGCGGTCTTTTGTTATAAAACTGGAAACTATGAAAGAGAATGTGGTGATGAGCAAGGCTATGGCTTTTGCTATTCGGATCGTGAATTTGCGTAAGGTGTTGTTGGGAAGAAAGGAGTTTGTTCTTTCTAAGCAACTGCTAAGGAGTGGGACGGCTGTTGGGGCGTTGTTGAAAGAAAGCGAACATGCGCAATCCCGTGCTGATTTTGTCAGTAAGATGAGTATAGCGTTAAAGGAAACGAATGAAACGGCATATTGGCTGGAGTTGCTATATCGAACAGACTATCTCGATCAGAAAGAATTCAGGTCTATAATGGAAGACTGCGAAGAATTATTGAAATTACTGGCAAGTATCGTAAAAACAATACGATCCTCATGATTTGTTAGCTTGAACTTTGCTTTTTAAATAAAAATTGCAATCTCTGCATTACAAATAAGAAAAGATGTTTATCTTTGTGCCGGTAATTTTCAATTTTCAATTATCAATTTTCAATTACCAAGTGGACGCATTCTTTAAAACACATAAATATCTGGTAGAGCATCTGTATTCTCCGGTACGAAGGGGATTGATGGATGAGATCAATTGGGAGGATCGGTTGATCGGTATTAAAGGTTCGCGAGGAGTCGGAAAGACCACTTTCTTGTTAGACTATGCCCGTGAACGTTTTGGTGCCGATAATAAGGAATGCTTATACATTAATTTAAATCATTTCTATTTTACGGAACGCACACTCGTTGATTTCGCCGCCGAGTTTCGGGCAAAGGGCGGAAAGGTGCTGTTGATAGACCAAGTGTTTAAGTATTCCAACTGGTCGAGAGAGTTGCGGTATTGCTATGATAATTTCGAGGACTTGAAGATCGTTTTCTCCGGTTCGTCGGTGATGCGTCTGAAAGAGGAGAACCCGGACCTGTCCGGCAAGGTGGTATCGTATAACCTCAGGGGGTTCTCGTTCCGTGAGTTCTTGAACTTGATGTCGGGGAACCAGTTTCCCGCGTACACGTTCGATGAGGTAGTAGAGAATCATCAGGAAATCGCCAAACGTATTTGCTCGGTCGTAAGGCCGATGGCTTATTTCCAAGATTATCTCCATCATGGTTTCTATCCGTTCTTCTTGGAAAAGCGTAACTTCTCCGAGAACCTGCTGAAGACCATGAACATGATGCTAGAGGTAGACGTGTTATACATAAAACAAATCGAACAAAGCTATCTGCCAAAGCTACGCAAACTACTCTACTTATTGGCTACGAGTGCCCCTTGTACCCCAAACGTGAGTCAGTTGAGCAAGGATATCGAGACATCCCGGGCTACCGTGATGAACTATATCAAGTATTTGACAGATGCCCGTTTGATGAATATGCTGTATCCGGTGGGCGAATCCTTTCCTAAGAAACCCTCCAAGGTATATATGTATAACTCGAACCTGATGTACCCCATCCGTCCGATGGAGGTAAATGCCGGGGCGGTGCGTGAGTCGTTCTTTTATAACCAACTATTGAAAGACAATAAGCTGAATGAAGGAATCAAGAACGCCCACTTTCTGGTGAATACGATGTATAATTTCCGGATCGAGGAAAACATGAAAGTGAAGAACAATCCGGATATGTATTATGCTGTCGATAAGACCGAGATCGGGGAGGGGAACATGATCCCGCTTTGGTTGTTCGGTTTTCTATATTAAGTAAGAATCTTTTTTAATACTAATAGTTTTATAGGTCTATGACAAAACAGAAGAAATTTTTAACCTGTGATGGTAATCAGGCCGCTGCTCATATCTCGTATATGTTCAGCGAGGTAGCCGCGATTTACCCCATCACTCCGTCGTCTACAATGGCTGAATATGTAGATGAATGGGCTGCAGCCGGACGTAAGAATATTTTCGGCGAGACTGTAATGGTACAGGAAATGCAATCAGAGGGTGGTGCCGCAGGTGCTGTTCACGGTTCATTGCAAGCTGGTGCCTTGACAACAACCTACACTGCTTCTCAAGGTTTGTTGCTTATGATCCCTAATATGTACAAGATCGCCGGAGAGTTGCTTCCTTGCGTTTTCCACGTATCCGCTCGTACATTGGCTTCTCATGCGTTGTGTATCTTCGGTGACCATCAAGACGTGATGTCTGCCCGTCAGACAGGTTTCGCCATGTTGGCCGAGGGTTCCGTACAGGAGGTTATGGACTTGGCCGGTGTCGCTCACTTGGCTACGATCAAGTCTCGTGTGCCGTTCGTGAACTTCTTCGACGGTTTCCGTACCTCTCACGAGATCCAGAAGATCGAGGCTTTGGAGAATGAGGACTTGGCTCCGCTTATCGACCAGAAAGCTTTGGCTGAGTTCCGTGCCCGTGCCTTGAACCCGGAGAGACCGGTCGCTCGCGGTATGGCCGAGAACCCGGATCATTTCTTCCAACACAGAGAATCTTCCAACACGTACTACGAGGCAGTTCCCGCTATCGTAGAAGAATATATGAACGAGGTTTCCAAGATCACGGGCCGTAAATACGGTTTGTTCGATTATTATGGAGCTGAGGACGCTGAGCGTGTGATCATCGCCATGGGTTCTGTTACGGAGGCCGCTCGTGAGGCTATCGACCACTTGATCGCTAAGGGCGAGAAGGTAGGTTTGGTATCCGTTCACTTGTATCGTCCGTTCTCCGCTAAGCATTTCTTGGCTGCCGTGCCTAAGACCGCTAAGCGTATCGCCGTATTGGATCGCACGAAAGAGCCGGGTGCTAACGGTGAGCCGTTGTATCTGGACGTAAAAGACTGCTTCTATGGCCAGGAGGATGCTCCGGTTATCGTAGGTGGCCGTTATGGTCTGGGTTCTAAGGATACGACTCCGGCTCAGATCCTGTCCGTATTCGAGAACTTGGCGTTGCCGATGCCGAAGAACCAGTTCACGATCGGTATCGTGGATGACGTAACTTTCACTTCTCTGCCTCAGAAGGAAGAGATCGCCTTGGGCGGTGAGGGTATGTTCGAGGCTAAGTTCTACGGTTTGGGTGCCGACGGTACGGTAGGCGCTAACAAGAACTCGGTTAAGATTATCGGTGATAACACGGATAAATACTGTCAGGCTTATTTCTCTTACGACTCTAAGAAATCCGGCGGTTTCACTTGTTCTCACTTACGTTTCGGAGATCATCCGATCCGTTCCACTTATTTGGTGAATACCCCGAACTTCGTGGCTTGCCACGTTCAGGCTTATTTGCGCATGTACGACGTGACTCGTGGTTTGCGTGAGAACGGCACCTTCTTGTTGAATACCGTTTGGGGCGCTGAGGAGTTGGCTAAGCACTTGCCTAATAAGGTAAAACGTTACTTCGCTCAAAAGAATATCACTGTATATTATATCAACGCTACACAGATCGCCTTGGAGATCGGTTTAGGTAACCGTACCAATACGATCCTTCAGTCCGCTTTCTTCCGTATCACGGGCGTTATCCCTGTAGACTTGGCTATCGAGCAGATGAAGAAATTCATCGTTAAGTCTTACGGTAAGAAGGGCGAGGACGTGGTTAACAAGAACTACGCGGCTGTAGACCGTGGTGGCGAGTATAACCAATTGACGGTTGATCCCGCTTGGGCTAACCTTCCGGATGATGAGGCTGTCGTAAACAACGATCCCGCTTTCATCAACGAGGTAGTTCGTCCGATCAACGCTCAGGATGGCGACTTATTGAAGGTTTCCGCGTTCAAGGGTATCGAGGATGGTACTTGGGCGCAAGGAACCGCTAAATACGAGAAACGTGGCGTGGCCGCTTTCGTTCCGGTTTGGAATGAGGCGAACTGTATCCAGTGTAACCAATGCGCTTACGTTTGTCCTCACGCTTCTATCCGTCCGTTCGTATTGAACGACGAGGAGCAGAAGGGCGCTAGCTTCGCTATGTTGGACGTGAAGGCTCCGGCCGCTATGAAGGGTATGAAGTTCCGTATGCAGGTAGACGTTCTCGACTGTCTGGGTTGCGGTAACTGCGCGGATATCTGTCCGGGATTCAAGGGCAACAAGGCGTTGTCTATGGTTCCGCTGGAAGGCCAGTTGGCTGAGGCCGATAACTGGAACTACTGCGTGGCTAACGTTTCTTCTAAGCAAAACTTGGTAGATGTTAAGTCTAACGTGAAGAACTCACAGTTCGCTACTCCGTTGTTTGAGTTCTCCGGCGCTTGCTCCGGTTGTGGCGAGACTCCGTACGTGAAGTTGATCACTCAGTTGTTCGGCGACCGCGAGATGGTGGCTAACGCTACCGGATGTTCTTCTATCTACTCCGGTTCCGTTCCTTCCACTCCTTATACGACGAACGAGAAGGGTCAAGGTCCTGCTTGGGCAAACTCTTTGTTCGAGGACTTCTGTGAGTTCGGCTTGGGTATGGAGTTGGCGAACGAGAAGATGCGTAAACGTCTGGAAGGCTTGTTGCAACAGATCACCGTGGGCGAGCATGCTCCGGCTGAGGCGAAAGAAATAGCCGCCGCTTGGATCGCTAACCAGAACGACGCCGAGAAGACGAAGGAATTGGCTCCGCAAATCATGGCGTTCGTTGAGCAAGGCATCAAGGAGGGTTGTCCGGTTTGCGCTCAGATCAAGGAATTGTCTCACTTCTTGGTAAAACGTTCTCAATGGATTATCGGTGGTGACGGTGCTTCTTACGATATCGGTTACGGTGGTTTGGATCACGTGATCGCTTCCGGCAAGAACGTAAATATCTTGGTATTGGATACGGAGGTTTACTCTAACACGGGTGGTCAGTCCTCGAAGGCTACTCCGGTGGGCGCTATCGCTAAGTTCGCCGCTTCCGGTAAGAGGGTACGTAAGAAAGACCTTGGCTTGATGGCTACTACTTATGGTTACGTATATGTGGCTCAGATCGCTATGGGCGCCGACCAAGCCCAGACATTGAAGGCGATCCGCGAGGCCGAGGCTTACGACGGTCCTTCGTTGATCATCGCCTACGCTCCTTGTATCAACCACGGTTTGAAGAAGGGTATGGGCAAATCTCAGGCTGAAGAAAAAGAAGCTGTTGCATGTGGTTACTGGCACTTGTGGCGCTACAATCCTGCTCTGGAAGCTGAAGGCAAGAACCCGTTCACATTGGATTCTAAAGAACCGGATTGGAGTAAGTTCCAAGACTTCCTGAAAGGTGAAGTTCGTTTCGCATCTGTAATGAAACAATACCCGACAGAAGCTGCTGACTTGTTCGCTGCTTGCGAAGACATGGCTAAGAAACGCTATGCTTCTTACAAGCGTATGGCTGCAATGGACTGGAGCGACGAAAAAGCTGAATAATTTATTTTAGCATATAATCAACGAAAAACGGCTGCCTGCAAAGGTGGCCGTTTTTTTGATTACAAGCTTTTTCTTATGTTTGCATTGAATTATCAATAACGAAAAGCTTTATGAAATACTTAATTGTTTCCGACATACACGGATGCCTTCCTGCATTAGAAAAAGTCCTGCAGTTTTACCAGGCACATCACTTTGATATGCTCATTATTTTGGGAGATATATTGAATTACGGGCCACGTAACGGACTTCCTGAGGGACTCAATCCAAAAGGTATTGCAGAGAAACTAAATGAAATGGCAGGAGAAATCGTAGCAATACGAGGAAATTGTGATTCTGAAGTAGACCAGATGTTGCTGAACTTCCCTATTTTATCAGATTACACATTAATCGTAGATAATGGCAAGAAGTTATTCCTCACCCACGGGCACATCTACAATGAAGAAAAACGCCCGCAAAATGGATATGATGCCTTTTTCTACGGACATACCCATTTATGGAAACTGGAAAGAACGGCAAACGGCATCATCTGTAACACGGGCTCCATTACTTTCCCCAAAGGAGGCAACCCTCCCACTTTTGCTAGCTATGAAAATGGGAAAATCACTATATACCATCTAAATGGCGAAATACTGAAAGAACTTCCACTATAACAACCAAAAGGGCATAAAAAAGGCTGCCAACCTATCGTAACCCATAACAGACAATACATACATTACGATTCGGAAGGCAGCCACTCCCCATCTTATTGAATTATAGCAATAGACAAGATATATTACAGTTCAGAAAATGGCTTTGGTTTTCCACCCAAAGGGAAAGAAATTCCCAAGAAACCATTCACTGATTTAGAATTACCTCCAAAGAACATATAGTCGGTTCCTACAAACAACGGACCCAACTTCACCGCTAGACCAATTGACTTACCACTTGCTTGAATCGGAGAGTAACTAATAGCTGCATTCAGCCAGTTCTTTGGACGGAATGTGGCCAAGAAAGTCAATTCATTCAATGTTTTGGGCTCTGCAAAACGAGCGGTGTACATAGCACCTACACTCAACTTATTATTCAACAATCCATATTCTCCAGCCAATAACAGTGTAGAATACAAACGGGTTTTTGTTTTTACCTTTTCAGGTGAACCTTCTTCAAAATCAAAACGTTCGAACGACAAGAAATCACCGCCAATATAACGATCATAATTCTCTGAATTAATGGTCACTTCATCTCCTCCACTCACCGTAGCTACAGTTGTTTCGCTTTCCTTCCATTTCAGGAAACCTAAATCGAGAATAGAAGCTGATACGGTCAGGTTATCCCATACTTTATAACTTGCTCCTAAATCAATACCAAAACCTGAACCTGCAATACCTAAGTCGCCTGCATCCAAGTCAAAGTTATCAATCATTCCATTGTTATCAAAAGTCATACCTCCACCTTTCAAGGTAGTAATTACGTTACCATTCGCAGAATAATCGTAATGTGCTCCATACCAATCAGAAGGAGAAAGTTCGCCACGAGACTCATAATCTGCATAATTTGTATATTGAGGATTCGGAACATCCAAATTCAAATCAAACTGATTGATGTTCATTTCTGCACGAGCCAGACCTAACAACACTTTTACACGTCCACCTACAGTCAATTTTTCTGTAATACGGCGTGAGTATCCCAAACCAACTTCAGCGTATGCCTTCATGTTCAGTGTCTGATTTGATAAGCTATAGCTTTGATTGGTTCCTGCCACATCCTCCAATGCAAAACCATTCATCGTGCGCATCATAGAGAACATGTCCTTTGCCAATGCCGCACCGAAATCTGCACGCAAGCCTACATTTACACTCCAGAATCCTTTACCTCTATACCAGCCAAAAGAAAGAATGTCTGTGTTCAAGTTTACATTCAAACGGTTATCAGCCTTTAAACGGTCAAACAACTTGTCATTTGAATATAAGTCACTTCCAGAATCCATAAGGTCAATAATGTCACTTGTTCCCAACACATTAGAAGAAGCAGACATGTTAAATGAGCCAATAATCGGCATTTGGTAGGCTGCAAACCCGGATTCAATTGTAAACGGGCACTTGTTCCCTCCATAAAATAAGAAGAACGTAAATACTGAGCTTGTGCCGCTCCCCCCAACATCATCATGCCCCCCAAAAGAAGCAAACCTTTATATCCCAATTTTCCCATAATGAATTTTATTTAGTAAATTTTAATGCAAAAATAAAAATATCTATATCAAAGAAGAAACAAGGAAACAGGACTTGCCGACCAAATATCACATCTTCCACACTAAACAAACGTTTTTTGCTACTAAGTGGTCAAAAAACATTTTATTACAATTGGCAAAAACGCTCCATCATTTCCTTACGATACTTTTTGGAGACCTGAAGTTCATCCACATTATTAAACGGAGGATACATCACACACTGGCAACCCTGCACCATCAGTAAATAATTCATATTGATAATATACGACTGATGAATTTGCACAAAAGCAGTATCATACGCACACAAATTCTCAGCTCTGGTATTTCGCTTTAAAGGAATAAAAGTACCATTTGCCAAAGCTACCTCCCAGATTTTACGTTCGGAAATATAACGGAAATATCCTATATCAGATACACGCAATACACGTAAATCTCCGACCGGAGTGACTACCATAAATGATTTCTCAGCTCCATGACCTGTATCTGCCAGAAAAGTGGTTGAATTTTTCATATTGCCTTCACCACGTAAACGTCCCAACACAACAGAAAGCTCTTCTGAAGCAACAGGCTTCAACAGGAAATCAAAGGCATAACTACGCAAGGCATCTATCAGATACTTGTTGTATGCGGTATAAAAAACAATATGCATATCCCAATTTTGCTGTTCATGCACTTTTATGGCCAAATCCATTCCTAACATATCCGGAAGTTCTACATCCAGAAATAACAAATCCGGACGTTCTTTTTCAAGCAAACGGATTCCGGCCTTTCCATTATAGGCTATTCCCTCTACAGAGATCCATGGATATTTCTTCAGCTCAAAGCAAAGATTATCAATGGCAGTTTCCTCGTCATCTATAATGACAGCTCTTATTTTATCATTCATGTTTTTCTAGTTTTTCTTTAGTTGATATGAATAATTCAAAGGAATCACAAAGCGTACCTCACACCCCATTTCTTTTTCTTCCCCGACTAATACATTATTAATTTTCATTTGAATAGGGCGTGAATTATATGTGTTTAGCAATTGAATGGTCTGTGTAATAACTTTCATTCCAGTGCCAGTTCCATGGTTTACACTTACCTTACGATAACCTCCACCATTATCAGACACCACAATTTCAACCTGATTATCAAGCAGCAGACGTATCTGTATGCGCAACAATCGTTTTCCTTCTTTTAATCTCAGTCCATGCTTTATAGCATTCTCTACAGGAATCTGCAGCAACATGGATGGAACTTTCACCACCTTCAAATCTATCTTGCAGTCCAAATCCAACTGGTAGTCAAAATCTTTTCCCAAGGATTCCTTTTCCAGTCCCACATACGTATCCACAAACTCCAATTCATCTGCCAACGATACAGCCAGGCAATCGGTCAGTTCCAGATTCCGGCGTATCAGTTTGGTCAATCCAATCAGATTTTGGCTTTCCTCCTCTCCTTTATGAAGATTCATTTCACGATTCAGCACATTAAAAATGAAATGGGGAGAAATCCGGTTTCGTACATTCTCCAGTCGCAAGGAAGTTATGGCATTTTGCATACGCCACTGTTCCCTGTCACGCAACCGCTTCCTATACAACACGATGACAGAAACGACAGCTACCAACAGGAAACCTCCGCCCACAATCATATACAGCCATTGATAGAGCTGAAGTACCTGATTCTCCTTTTCCCGAATAGAAATCTCCTTCTTCATCAAGGTGCTATCCTGTGTATACTTCAATTTAAGTTCTGCTGCCCGCATCTTCACTCTTTCATTACGAATGGAGTCATCTATATGATGATTTTCTTCCAAATAGTGATATGCACGTTCATAATCTCCCACCTTCTCAAAATAACGTTGCAAATAACGATTACGCACGTGAATCATATTAGGTTCTACATTATCATATTTTACAGCATGTTTCAATCGCTCTCTGGCCAATGCCACATTTCCCTGCTTCAATGCCAGCTCCATAAGCTGCGTATCTATGCAATACAAAGCTGTAGCATGATGAATAGAATCAAAGAATCCCCGACATTCCTGCAAATAGTAAGAAGCAGAATCCGTGCAATCCAGCATCAGGAAAATTTCTCCCAGATTTATCATGGTCAGATTTCTCTCAAAAGTCATATCCGGATACTGGTTTACCACTTCAAGCGAGCGGCGGAAATACCCTAACGCTGTTTCATAGTCCTGCCGGTAATAATAAGAATTTCCCCTGTTGTTCAAATAAATATGTTTCTCAAAAGGATGCATTTTATCATAATAGTGCGATGCCAAATCATAATAATAATCGCACAGCGCAAAATCTCTTAATTCCATATTCACTTGAGCCAAGCCGTAATAAGCAGGGAATCGTTGCTCATCGGGCATATTCAGAGAATCCGAAATTGACAAGGAACGGTTATACCAGAAAGAGCCCAAATCATAACGTCCTTGCTTCACAAACACATCTGCCAGATTCAGACAAATGTCCGGAAGAGATTCTCTTTTTCCTCCCCGACTGGCGTATTCAAAAGCTCTCTGAAAACAGAAACTGGCAGAATCTATCTGCGAAGTACGGACAAACAAATTTCCCCGGGCATTATAAATCAATGCATACAGCTGATAAACATCTTTATTTTTCTCTGTTCTGTCACAAAAAGCAGTAACCTTGTCAAGCAAATAAGATGCAGAATCAAGCTTAAAAGACAAAAAGTACCCTCTTACTTTCAAAAAAAGCAAGCGATAATACATCATACTGTCTTTTAACGATGGAAGCGCACTATCTACCATCTGGGAAACTTGTTCCGGAGATTCAACGGAAGCTTGTTCCATTTGCTGATAAAGCATTTCAAAAGAGTCTTTCGAGCTCTTTTTCTCCTCGCGCATACAACCCATCATAATGGGTAACACAAAGCAAAAACTCCATATACCCACTATATAGTAATATCTCATTTTTAAACTCATACCTCCAACCCTTATTTCATAAAAACAAAAATACGTAAAACAATTTATGAGAGCAAAAAACTCATTTTTTTTCATTGAAGCCTCAAAAAGAGTTTTACGGATAGACAAAATATCGACATAAATATACGTTTTTTATTCCAATTAATCTATGAGAAATGTCCGATAAATTACTTAATTCTTACCTGAATTCCCCCACATTTGCAGAGAAATATGTACATTTGCAGTAGAATCAAGAACTATTATACGCAAATGAACGGTAAATCCTCTTACGAATTGCCAGACTTATCCTGCTCCATGGGAGCACATTTAGGCATTCAGTTCCTCGAAATGGAAGAGGGATATGTGAAAGCACAAATGCCGGTAGATGAAAGAACTTGCCAGCCATTTGGCATACTTAACGGAGGAGCGTCTCTGGCTCTTGCAGAAATCGTAGCCGGACATGGCTCCATTCCATTGTGCAGTGCAAATGAAATGCCTTGCGGCATCCAGGTAAGTGCCAACCACCTCCAGATGGTTCCGAAAGGAGAATTTGTAATTGCCACCGGACGCCTCATCCACCGCGGACGCACATCTCACCTGTGGAATGTAGATATCACCAATCAGGAAGGAAAGTTAATTTCCACCGCACGCATTGTCAATCAAATAGTCAAAAAACGGCCATGAATACACCGGAAACCATATATCATCAGCTCCTTGATTCATTTACCAGCAGCCATGTCTGCTTTGCATTATACCGTCTTCCCTGGACAGACGACCCCATTCTCGTCATGCAGGAAGAAGGAGAGCCTGAATATATCCACAGTCTGAATGAGCTGAACCAAAAAAAAGGATTTCTTCTTTCTCCGTTTCAGTTTACTCCAGCGCATCCGGCCGTACTCATCCGCCCGGACATACAGGCACACGACTGGGAAGATATTAAATCTGCCTTGCAAAGATGGATGACACGCCACCCGCAGCAAGCCGCTCCGTCTCATTCTATAGACGCATCCACAGATTCGCATATTAGTTCCGAAAAAGAAGAAAAAGACTTGTACACTGAAACATTCAGCCGCTTCATCCTGCCACTCAAGGAGAAGCAGTTCCGTAAACTTGTACTGTCCCGCAGTACAACTCACACGCTGAATGATCAGTTTTCTCCGCTATCGGCTTTCATACAGGCCTGCAACAGCTATCCTCGCATGATGATTTCGCTATGTCACACCCCTTCCACCGGTACGTGGATAGGCAGTACACCTGAAATTATCCTCAGCGGTCACGAAAAAGACTGGCACACAGTAGCACTGGCAGGAACTATGCCCATGCAAGGAGAAGTTATGCCCACCGAATGGAGCAAAAAGAACAAAGAAGAACAAGCTTTTGTAGGAGACTACATCCGTAAAGCCATCAAGAAATTCGGCAGCAAAATCACGGAAAAGGGACCATATACAGCCCGTGCCGGCCAGTTGGTTCATCTGAAAACCGATTTCCATTTCTGCCTGAAAGATACAGCTCATTTAGGCGATGTACTGCAAGAATTACATCCCACCCCGGCAGTGTGCGGCTTACCCAAAGAGGAAGCCTACCAGTTCATCCTACAGACGGAACCTCACAACCGCCTTTTCTATTCCGGCGTCATCGGATGGATAGTTCCGGAAGGAGACACTACCCTCTATGTCAACCTGCGGTGCATGCATATTGAGGGGAAAACCGCTACGTTGTATGCCGGAGGAGGTATCCTTCCAGAATCCACAGCTGATACTGAATGGGAAGAAACGCAGCAAAAAATGAATACCATGCGAAATATCCTGTAAATCTAACATATTTAGAAATCATGTATACTGACAAAAAAAATATACTTCAGCTTGTAGCTTTACTAAAAGCGCACCGGATACAAAAAATTGTGCTCTGCCCCGGAAGCCGAAACATTCCTATCGTACAAACGCTGGTCAATATTCCGGAATTTACCTGCTATCCCGTGACAGACGAACGAAGTGCAGGATTTTTTGCCTTGGGACTGGCACTGAACGGAGGTAGCCCGGCTGCCATCTGCTGCACATCAGGTACAGCCTTGCTCAATATCCACCCAGCCGTAGCCGAAGCATTCTACCAGCAGGTGCCGCTTGTCGTCATTTCGGCCGACCGCCCTGCCGCATGGATCGGACAGATGGACGGGCAGACACTCCCTCAGCCTGGTGTATTCGGAAGCCTGGTGAAAAAATCTGTCAACCTGCCGGAAGTGCAGAGTGAAGAAGACGAATGGTACTGCAACCGCCTCATCAATGAGGCACTCATGGAACTTGACCATCACGGGAAAGGACCTGTACACATCAATGTACCTATCAGCGAACCGTTTTTCAAGCTACCGGTCACGGAGCTTCCCGAAGCACGCGTCATTACCCGCTATCAGGGACTGAACGTGTACAACAAGGATTACCAGCCACTCATCGACCGCTTGAACCGCTACCAGCGACGGATGGTCGTAGTGGGACAAATGAACCTGATTTATTTGTTCGACAAGAAATACACCAAGATGCTCTACAAGCATTTTGCCTGGTTTACCGAAAACATCAGCAACCAGACGATTCCGGGCATGCCTATCCGCAACATCGAGCCACTGCTCTGCTCCATGGACTTCGAAGCCCAGCAGAAGATGCGTCCGGAGTTACTGATTACTTACGGAGGTCATATCATCTCCAAACGATTGAAGAAATTCCTTCGCCGTCATCCGCCGGTAGAACACTGGCACGTGGCTAGTGACGGACAGGTGGCCGACCTTTTCGGCTCACTGACCACCGTGATTGAGATGGACCCGTTTGAGTTCTTAGAAAAGATTGCCCCGATGATGGACAGCCGCACACCGGAATACCCCCGCACATGGGAAGCTCTGTCGAAGAATATTCCGCAAGCCGTATTCCCCTACTCCGAAATGAGCGCCATCGGGAAAGTCATCAATCACCTGCCGACTTCTTGTTCCCTTCACCTGGCCAACAGCTCCACTGTGCGCTACGCCCAACTTTTCCCTCTCCCGAACGACGTGGAGGTTTTATCCAACCGAGGAACTAACGGTATAGAAGGTTCTTTGTCTACTGCCATCGGCTACGCTACGGCGTCCGACAAACTCAATTTCATCTTCATCGGCGACCTGAGTTTCTTCTACGACATGAACGCCCTCTGGAATGCCAACTACGGAAGCAATGTACGCATCCTGCTCCTCAATAACGAAGGGGGAGAAATATTCCATGCGCTTCCGGGACTGGAAATGGCAG
>OHIK01000224.1_pt1 | contig 38136 bp, 28 predicted proteins | sample 1568241 | NCBI WGS metagenome assembly OHIK01 (sample SAMEA3879567, study PRJEB24766) | human gut metagenome | biome: human-associated habitat; feature: feces | place: USA | collected 1985/1987 | reverse complement strand
TGGATGAGCTGCCGTGAACCATCAAGAGTTATCCACAATCATTATATTATATTCTTATTAATCTTTAATTTTAAAAATAAATATGATGAATATGATAGGCTGTTGAAATGGTTCATACATTTTTGTTACAATCTTTGGTTATTGACTTATTAAAGTCTGTGAACGATTTATCAAAAGGATACCAACAGCATGGATGTCTATCTATAGATTGTAATTCTTATAGTTATAGACTTTATAAATATTTAGCTGTTTATTGTTGATAACCTTGATTGTGAAAAAATAGATCCTCCCGCAAGGCTGTTAATTGGTGTATAAGGGCTGTTGATAGCGCGTAATAAATAAGTGGCTTATTCATTTGCTAATTTGAGAAAGGGGGGTGTATGGACAAGTATTTGAATAAAGCAAGAACTATTTTTCATTTTGTGTCCACGACTTATTAATAGCTTTTCAACGGCATATCCACGGATATTCGTTACTTTCGCGGTCAAAGATATTTGTTATGCGAAAATTAAAAGTAACCGAATTGAACCGCCTGACTCCCGAGGCTTTTAAGGAAAGTAAGAAGATACCTTTAATCGTTGTTTTAGACCATATTAGAAGTCTTAACAACGTGGGTTCCGTGTTCCGTACCTCCGATGCTTTCCGGGTAGAGGCTATTTATCTTTGTGGCATTACGGCTTGCCCTCCGAATGCGGAGATCCATAAGACAGCCTTAGGAGCGGAAGAGACCGTAGATTGGGAATATTTCAAGGATACCCCGGAGGCTGTTGATAAACTGCGCCAAGAGGGGTATACGGTATGTGCCGTGGAGCAAGCGGAAGGTAGTGTCATGTTAGATAACTTGCAGCTAGACAAGACAAAGAAATACGCTATCGTCATGGGTAACGAGGTAAAAGGCGTTCAACAAAATGTGGTTGATAACTGTGATATATGTATTGAAATACCTCAATACGGTACAAAGCATTCCTTGAACGTATCGGTCACTACCGGTATCGTGATCTGGGATTTCTTCAAGCAACTATCAGATTAAACCATTCTCAACCAATACGACGACCCGTTCGGTCATGGCATCTTTACCTTTCGGGTCGTATTCCGATTTAAGGCTGGCTCCGAACATGCCTGCGAAGAAATTCCAAAAGCCCGCACGGAAACTTCCCAGATAGGCTTTCAATAAATTGTAACTGGATTGATTACATTCCCTGTCTATCAGTTTGATAAGTAGCTTACCTTGCGAGAAGGATAATTTTTTTAGTTCCGGTTTATATTGGGCGAACAACTCTTTTTCCATCCGTTTCAAATGGGCTTGGCGGGCCTTGTCATTCGGTAAGGTTTCCATGTATTCGTAGGTCTCTATCAACGTATCATACACCATCTTGGCATAGGGCAAAGTACGCTTTACGTCTCGTACCAACTTATTGTACTTCGCTTGTTCACGCTTATTCTTAAACTTAACTTGAGGATATATGAAAACTTCCCGAAGGTTGACGACAGCCATTGTATCACCTTCATACAGTTGAGCTTTCTGATAACCTTCCGGAAGAATATTTGTCTTTACCGTCTGTGCCATCCCTTTAAAGTTACAGAGAACAAGTAGAGCCAAAATCCAATATATCCCTTTTCGTATCATATACCGCAAAAATATAAATACTGCGTGACTCTCAGCATCATTTATCTGTTAATAACTTGATAAATGAATATAAAACATTACATTTGCGCAATTGACAACAACTTAAGAATATATTAACTATGAAGAAAGAAGAGATTACCGCCCTATTCGGAAAATTCGAATCCATTTCATGTGAGGTAGAAGGCATAGAATGCTGGAGTGCCAGAGAGTTACAACCCCTATTAGGATATGCCAAATGGGATAACTTTATCAATAATGTAGTGGTGAAAGCCAAAGAAGCGTGCCGGAATGCGGGAGAAGATGTACAAAACCATTTTCCCGACGTCGGGAAAATGGTTTCAATAGGTTATGGTGTTGAAAAACAAATAGATGACATCTTATTAACACGCTACGCATGCTATTTAATCGCACAAAATGGTGATAGTCGTAAACCACAAGTAGCTTTCGCTCAGACTTATTTTGCGGTACAAACCCGTAAGGCCGAGGTAATTGAACAACGCCTATTGGATTGTGAACGCTTAAAGGCTAGAGAAAAATTGAGTCAGACTGAAAAACAATTATCCGGAATCTTATACGAAAGAGGCATTGATAATAAAGGATTCGCGATTATTCGTTCTAAGGGAGATCAAGCTTTATTCAATTTAAGTACACAGATGTTGAAAAAGAGAATGAACGTCCCCACGAATAGACCTATCGCTGATTTTTTACCGACTATCAGTATAAAAGCTAAAGACCTAGCGGCTGAAATGACAAACGTAAATGTGCAAACGAAGGATCTATATGGACAATCTCCTATTGAAAAAGAACATATTGATAATAACACCGCTGTTCGTGATATGCTATTGCAAAGGGGAATTAAGCCTGAACGACTCTCCCCTGATGAGGATATTAAAAAGGTACAGCGTAGGATAAATAAGGATAATAAGAAAAACTTGAAGAATAAGTAGAAACCATACAAAATCTTAACTATGAAATATCTATTGTTATCCCTGTTTGCGGGGGTATTTTCATTGTATGTACATGGTGTTGATAACTTACGTTTACCGGATGTCCGTAGCGTGGGAATGGGAGGGAATGTGGCGACGCAATCTGTTTTATTCAATCCGGCCCTTATTGTCGATAGAGAGAAAACATCCATTCACTTAGAATACTTTAATCGGTACATGTTGAAAGAACTGGGTACGATGTCCGGTAGTTTTTATTATCCGAATCAACTATTATCCGCAGGTGTTGATATCTCTGTTTTCGGGTTTGACGGATATAGAGAAATGATGGTTCGTGTGCTGGGAGGAAAGCGTTTGGGGGATCAATGGGCGTTAGGGCTTGGGGTTCACTATAGTTTCTTGCAAACTGATCTATTGGAAAATACAAGATCCAGACTGTCAACAGATATTGGAATCACTTTCTCTCCGATTGATAAGTTGTTAATAGGAATGTTAATAATGAATTTACCATCTGTTTCTATAGGAGATAAAGATATTGAAATAGAAGATTTTAATTATTACTTAATTCAAATAAGTTTTCAATGGGAGATTATAAACAGTCTGTTAATTACAGGAAGTGTAGGAACGGAAAATGAAAACCTAGTTGTTGGAAACTTGGGTCTTGAATACACCGCTTTCGATTCTTTTTTTATTCGTGCCGGAATACAGACCGCTCCTCTCCTGCCCTCTTTAGGAATTGGTTATAACTTTTCTTGCTTTACGATAGATGTAGCCTCTATTTACCATCCGATTTTAGGGATGAGCACTGGTCTTGGTTTATCATTCTCTTTTTAAATGATACTTAGCTATGAAACGATTGTTTATAATCTTGTCGATAATCCTGTTGATAAATAGTTATTACGCTAATTCCCAGATAGAATATTCTGTTGATAAGTGGATGGAGTATGTAGAGGAACTAGCCTTGGAAACTGAGGATACGGAACGTATTGAAAGTCTGTATGCCGATTTATCTTATTTAACCGAGTACCCGTTTGATTTGAATACCGTGACGGGAGAGCAACTGAAGCGATTACCTTTCCTATCCGATCGTCAAATCGAGCAGCTCCTCTCCTACCGGAAACGATACGGAAATATGGTTAGCATTTATGAGCTGAAGAATATAGAGGATCTGGATTTTCAGACGATCTCTTTTCTCCTTCCCTTTGTTTATATAGGTGATAATCTTGTTGAAAAACGGTTATTTACGGTTAAGAATCTGTTGAAATATGGTCGTAATGAATTACAAATCAGATATGATCAATGTTTTCAACAGAAAAAGGGATATGGTGAACAAACGGACAGCATACTCTCGTTGTATCCGAATCGTAAATACAGAGGAGAGCCCTTCTATCACTCCTTACGTTATTCCTATACTTTCGAGGATCGTTTACAAGCAGGTTTTGTAGCCGAGAAAGATGCGGGCGAACCTTTTTGGAACGCATATCATAAAGGATATGACTTTTATTCCGCGCATCTATTCCTAAAAGATATCAACTGGTTAAAAAGCTTGGCTATCGGAGATTACAAGATGTCTTTCGGACAAGGTCTGGTGATTAGCAATGACTTCTCTCCTAGCCGTACGGCAGTAGTCGCTCAAGCGGAACGAAGGACAAACGGCTTCCGTAGGCACTTTTCCACCAATGAACAGGATTTCTTCCGAGGAGTAGCCGGTACGATCACGATTAGAAACTTGGATATAAGTGTTTTCTATTCGTACCGGAAAATGGATGCAGCCGTAGATAGCTTGACGTTCACCTCATTGAAAACAGACGGACTTCATCGCTTGCAACGGGACTGGGAAAAGAGGAAAACGATAACGATGCAAGCATATGGAGGAAATATTCGTTATGCTACGCCTCATTTTCATATAGGTTTAACGGCTCTCTCCTATTCGTTCGGTAAGTTTAAGATGGACCCCGATCCAAAACCTTATAATTTGTTCTATTTCAGAGGTTCCAACAATTTCAACATGGGTGTTGACTATATGTTGAAAACGAAGCGTATCAAGTTGTATGGCGAGACCGCTCTTTCGAAAAACGGAGCTGTTTCTACCTTGAATGCCTTGCAATTAACACCAGCCTCGTATATATCTTTCTTGGTATTATACCGTTATTACGACCGCCGTTATCAAGCTTTGTTTGGAAATGCTTTCTCACAGGGATCTACGGTTCAGAACGAGCAAGGGGTTTATATGGGATTTCAGTTAACCCCGATCGCCCGCTGGAAATTATCCGTTTATGTGGACTTATTCCGTTTTCCTTGGTTGAAATACGGGATAGACGCTCCTTCCGGAGGACAGGAATATATGGCTCAGATAGATTATACCCCTAGTAGAAACTATTCAGCTTATCTTCGTTATAAATACCGGCAAAAAGAAAAGAATGGAACCTATGAAAATGATAATTTATTGAGAATCAATCCGTATAAACAACATCGTATTCGTTTTCAACAGGTTTATAACTTTTCTTCTCCTTTTATTTTTAAGACTTCCTTGGATGGCATTCTATTCGATGAGCCTACCAAGGAACTTAGTAAAGGAATGATGATCTCCCAAAGTATAGGTTGGAAACCCACTACCCTACCTCTTCAATTGGATGGTTATCTGGCGTGGTTTCATACGGATGATTACAATAGCCGGGTCAGTTCGTATGAGAAGAATATATTATATGCCTTTAATATGCCCTCTTTTTATGGGGATGGGATGCGGTTTGCCCTTACCTTTCGTTTGGATATTTGGAAACGTTTATCTTTATCCGCGAAACTGGCTCACACCCATTATTGGGACAGGGATTTGATAGGTACTGATACGGAGGAGATAAGCGGTTCTGATAAAACAGATCTTTATGCTTTGCTTCGCTGGAAATTTTAGAGTAGATTTGCGTGGGTAAAAACAAACAGCGCTATGTCTACAATTCTTTTTGATAAAATAGTATTTGGCCCGATACATAGTCGGCGTCTAGGTGTCTCTTTAGGGATGAATTTACTTCCTACAGACGGGAAATTATGCTCTTTTAATTGCATTTATTGCGAATGTGGATTGAATGAGAATCATAGGACCCATAGTAAACTGCCTACTCGTACGGAAGTGAGGGAAGCCTTGGAGCAAAAACTAAGTTCCATGAAAGCGGAAGGGATCGCTCCGGATGTAATTACATTCGCCGGAAACGGAGAGCCTACGATACACCCGGAATTCGGTGGAATCATTGATGATACGGTCGCTATCCGGGATCGGTTTTTCCCTGACGCTAAAATCGCCGTGCTTTCTAATTCTACGATGCTCCAGAAAGAGGAGGTCTTTCAAGCCTTGAATAAAATAGAGGATAACATATTGAAACTGGATTCTGTATTAGACAGTCGGATTCGGCAGATAGACGTACCTAATTCTCCGGCGTTTAATTTCGAGTCTTTATTAAAACAATTATGTCGTTTTAACGGAAACTTGATTATACAGACCATGTTCTTGAAGGGGGAAGTGAATGGGAAATCGGTTAATAATATGACAGAAGAGGAGATAACGGGCTGGATCTCCGCCTTAAAACAAATCCGTCCGAAACAAGTCATGATTTATACGATAGATAGGGAGACCCCGGTTAAAGCTTTGAAAAAAGCTACTAAAGAAGAATTAGATGCGATTGCGGAACGGGCCCGGAAGGAGGGTTTTGACGTGACGGTATCTTATTAAACTAACTAATTTAGAGAAACACAATAAGTAGTATGAGAACATTCAGTAAAAAGAAAAAATTGCCTCGACTCTTGACGCTTTGTGGAGCGGTAGCGGTCTCAGCATTGCTAGGAGGATGTGGGCAGAGCGGTGTTCCGGCGGAATCTTTCGATCGGTCGGATTATTATACCAGAGGTATCGGTTCGTATCCGGGAGATCCGGGGGAGGATTTTTCTCCTTCATTACGTCCGGATTATTCCACGTATCGTAACATAGCTCTTTTGCGTAGCGCTTACAACTCCTCCAGTTATGATTACAATCTAACGGCTCAACTGGTGACGGATGGTGTTATTAGCGATAAACAACCTCAGTATCTCGATCTCTCCACGCAAAATGGGGATATAGCTCGTCGTGAGCGTGAGTGGATGATCGATCAAGGTCCTTATTCTCGTAATGCGGTTACAGGCGAGGATGCCTATTTCCTGTTCACGCTGAATAACTGGAAAGAGAAAGCCGACAAGGTACAATTCCGCGGCAGCGTGGCTTATGACGAGAATAAGATTAAGGATGGATATGAGATTGTTTGCGAGGGATCGAATGATGGAAATACTTGGACGGAATTGGCTGCCTTAAAGGGTAAAGGTATGCCGGGTAAGGCCAGCAAATATAAAGCCCATTCAGACCCGAACAAGAATAGCTGGGATCCGGGTACGTTGCCCACCCGTATGTTGAATGAGACTTTGACATTCGATCAACCGGGTGAATATGCTTATTATCGGATGCGATTGAAAATGGAAGGTGCCGCTTATTGGGCATTCTTCGAGATGAATTTCTATAACCAAGATAAGTTGATAGATTTGCTTCCTTCCAAATTCTTTAATAGCGCCTGGATGAGCGCTACGACAGGAGAGGAGTGGGTCTATGTGGACTTGGGTAGCCAATTCGAATTCGACCAAGTAAAATTACATTGGATCAATAAAGCGGTTAAGGGTAAGATTCAAGTTTCCGACGACGCTAAACAATGGGTTGATATAGCGAACCTTCCGGGTGGAGATGCTAATCTGGATGAGATCAAGCTAAAAGGAAAGGGCCGCTACGTACGGGTATGGATGGAGCAACCGGCTAATGACGGACGCTATATATTAAGCGAGATAGAGGTGATGGGTAAAGGTGGCTTGCTTGCCCAACCGGCTGCCGCTCCGGCTGTTACAAAAGACGAGATCCGTTTGTCGGGCGGAAACTGGAAAGTACAACGAGCTTCCGAGGTAACCGCTTCTGGTGAGGAAATATCGAAACCTTCTTTCTCTCCGGAGAATTGGATCGTGGCGACCGTACCGGGAACGGTATTGAGCAGTTATAAGAATATCGGAGCTATCCCGAATCCGAATTACGCGGATAACTTGATGCAGATATCCGAGTCATTCTTCAACTCTAATTTCTGGTATAGGGATGAGTTTGAGGTGCCGGAAGGATTCAAGCAAGACCGTTTGTTCTTGAATTTCGATGGTATCAACTGGAAGGCCAATGTATATTTGAACGGTAACAAGATCGGCCGTATCGAGGGAGCGTTTATCCGGGGTGTATTCGACGTGACGGATGTGGTCGTACCGGGTAAGAACGTTGTTGCGGTGGAGATCATCAAGAATGAGCATATTGGCGCTATCAAGGAGAAATGTGAGAAGAATACGGATTTCAACGGTGGTATCTTAGGCGCTGATAACCCGACCTTCCATGCTACGATCGGTTGGGATTGGATCTCGACGATCCGTGGTCGTAATATCGGTATTTGGAATGACGTGTACTTGACTTCCACAGGCAAGGTGACAATTAAGGATCCGTTCGTACAGGCTGTGTTGCCATTGCCGGATACGACTTCCGCTACCTTGACTCCGGAGGTGATCGTGAAGAACCATGATGCCGCTCCTGTAAAGGGTATATTGACAGGAAAGATCGATGATATCACTTTTGAGCAGCCAGTGGAATTGGCAGCCAACGAGGAAAAGACGGTTATTTTCGATCCGAATACCTTTAGCCAATTAAAGGTTCAGAATCCACGTCTGTGGTGGCCTAAAGGATATGGTTCCCCTTATTTATACGACGCTAATTTCACGTTCAAGGTAGGTGACAAGGTATCAGACTCGGAAGACTTCAAGGTAGGTATCCGTCAGATGACGTTCAATGAGGATAATAGTATCTTGAGTCTCTTTATCAACGGCCGTCGTTTTATCGGCCGTGGCGGTAACTGGGGATTCGGTGAGTCTAATCTGAATTACCGGGGTCGTGAGTACGACATCGCCGTGGCTTACCATGCCGATATGAACTTTACGATGATGCGTAACTGGGTAGGACAGATTGGCGACAAGGAATTGTATGAGGCTTGCGACCGTCATGGTATCATGATCTGGCAAGATTTTTGGTTGGCGAATCCTTCCGACGGACCCGATCCTTATGATCCGGAGATGTTTATCGCTAACGCGGAGGATTATGTGAAACGTTTCCGTAACCATGCCTCTATCGGTATTTATTGCGGGCGCAACGAGGGCTTCCCGCCGGAGCAGATCGACAAGGCTTTACGCCGTATCGTGAAAGAGGATCATCCGGGCTTACATTATATCTCCAGCTCGGCAGATGAGGTAGTGAGTGGCCATGGCCCGTACCGTGCGCTTCCTGCCAAAGAATACTTTAGCTTGAAGAATGGTAGCGATAAGTTCCATAGCGAGCGAGGTATGCCTAACGTGATGAATTACGAGAGCTTGGTTCGTACTTTCTCTCCGGATGCCCTTTGGCCACAAAACGCTCAATGGGGACAGCACGATTATACGATGGAGGGTGCCCAGTCTTGCGCTTCTTTCAACGCGATCATCGAGAAGGGCTTCGGTAAGCCGAACAACGCCAAGGAATTCGCCGATCTGGCCCAATGGGTGAACTATGATGGCTATAGAGCGCTATTCGAGTCGAGAAGCTTGAACCGTAAGGGATTATTGCTGTGGATGACGCATCCGGCATGGCCTTCTATGGTATGGCAGACCTATGACTATTATTTCGAGCCTACCGCGGCTTACTTTGGCTGTAAGAAAGCTTCCGAGCCTTTGCATATCCAATGGAATCCGGTTACGGACGAGATCGAGGTAGTGAACTATAGCGCCGGCGTACGTGATGGTTTGACGGCGAAGGCGCAAATCATCAATATGGACGGTTCTATCTCGTGGGAAAACGAGGTATCCGTGGACAGCAAGGAGGATACGACAAATAAATGTATGAAATTAGATTTTCCCGCTAGTGTGTCCAATACTCATTTCGTGAAGCTTACATTGACCGAGAACGGCAAGATCGTATCGGATAACTTCTATCTGCGTGGCGTAGAGGAAGGCAACTACCAAGCTTTGCGTGAGATGCCAAAGGTTACTTTACAATCCAACGTGACAACTAATAAGGGTAATGACGGTACTTGGACCGCTACCGCTACCTTAGAGAATACTTCATCCACCCCGGCCTTGATGATCCGTGTGAATGTAGTGGGAGAGAAGGATGGCGAGCAATTCCTTCCGGTCTTCTATAGTGACAACTACTTCTCCTTGCTTCCGGGCGAGAAGAAAGAGATCAACATCCATTGGAAAGACGTTGATACGAGAGGCGAGGCTCCGAAGGTAGTTATCTCCGGATATAACGTGAACTAGTCAGCTAGGCTGATACCTATAAAAAAATCCAACCATTCTCCGGTATGAATAGGAGAGTGGTTGGATTTTTTGTGTTATTCTTTTCTTTATAATTTAATATAGATCTTCTTCTTGTACAAGAAATATCCCGGTATCCAGTTTAATACCACGAAGAAGATGGCCCAAGCCAGCGATCCTCCGAAATCGCCGAATATCGGCCTGAATAGATCCATGTACATAAAGGCGGAGATACCGCTCATCCCCAGTAATACGGCGAACAGATCCCCTTGTACATACAAATACAACGGGTTGATACCGAACGACTCAAAGAATAACGTCCATTTCTTCTTCCCGTTTATGTCGATGATCCAGATTAATAAAGCGAGGAATAAGGAGGCGAATCCGCAAGTTACCAAGACGAACGTACTACTCCATATCTTCTTATTGATCGGGCAGCCATAACTCAATAAGAAACCGGCAAAAAGAATAATCGTACCGAAAATGAAGATATTACGGATAATCAACTCATTATTCTTTTTGCAATCCAGTATTACCTTTCCCACGTAGAAACCGAGTAATACATGCGCTATGCTACCGATGCAGCTCAAGAGCCCTTCCGGATCAAAGGCGATCCGTGTACCATCTGCCATATCATCGTGATACATATGCGACGTACCGAATAAAGCCTTGTCCACGACCGCTATAATGCTATCCTCCGACATTTCCATACTATGCGTAAAACCTAGTAATGCCCAGTAAAATATCAATATACCCGCGGCAACCTGCAAAATATACTTATGATTGATCGCTAATCCTATCAACGACCCGAAGCCGTAGGCCAACGCCAACCTTTGCATGACCCCGAGGATACGTAAATTCTGGAAATCGGTAAATCCATTGTAGCAAACATGCCCGAACAGATTCAGCCCTAATCCCACGAGGAATATCAATACCGTGCGTCTCAATACTTTCGTCACGCTTTCTTTCGACAGCTTGAAGTTATATTTCCGAAGCGAGAAAAACATGGAGACCCCCATGATGAACATAAAGAACGGAAATACCAAATCGGTGGGAGTGAGGCCGTTCCAACGTGCATGCTCTAAAGGCGTATATACATACTTCCATGACCCGGGGTTATTTACCAAAATCATCCCCGCGATCGTAATTCCCCTCATCACGTCGAGGGATAGCAATCTTCCGGATTGTTGTGCCATATTGATAGTAGATTAAAAAGTTACCAATGAAAGTCCAAAGATAATGGAAATAGATGTTTAACGAGCCAATACGGGGAGGAAGTTTAGGAAATATAAGTTGGTATAGCCGTAAAACGCAGTACTACTTACTTGCCCGGAGGATATATACTTACTTTGCCAATGCAGTATATATTACTTTGCTAAGTAAGTATATCTTGCCGCTGTTGGCGGGGTAGTTATAGATGATTTAGGCTTTGGTATAAAATGTGTATCTTGCGCATGGAATCTAAATAGAAGAACTGATGAGGCATTTACTTATTCTGATATCACTATTATCTACGCTCTCTTTTATAGGTTGTAAAGATGAGAGCGAGGCCACATATCTGATTGATCGTGCGGAATCCTTGTTGAAATCCGATCTGGATAGTTCCCTTATCCTATTGGATAGCATAGTCGTGCCCGATAATTTGAGTGATAAATTATTGGCTCGTTGGTGTATGCTATCCGGTAAAGTGGCGGACACGTTATATACGGATCTGCCCTACGTACAGCAATTGCGGCGTGCGCAAGCCTATTACGAGTCGCACGGAACGGGGCAGGAGCAAGCGAGGATCGGTTTGTACTTGGGGCGTTCGTATGTGGAGGATAAGGAGAATGAGAAGGCTATGAAGGTTTATTTACAGGCGTTGGATATCGCTTTACATTGTCAAGACTATAATCAAGCCGGGTATATTTGTAGCTATATGGGGGATCTATATGATTTCGAGGGTGATTATCTGTTAGGAAAGGACAAATATAAGGAAGCGGAATCTTATTTTCGAAAAGCTGGGAATATGCGAAGCTCGGCTTTCGCCTTGCGGGATGTGGGACGAATGTATGCGTTTTCGGATTCTTTGGAAATGGCGTTGGAATGTTTGTTGAAATCAGATACAATTATGAGTGAAGTAGGAGATTCTTCTGACATTGGATCTATATCCAATGGAATAGGGAATATTTATAATATGTTAGGTAATAAAAAGTTGGCCAAACAATACCTCTGGAAGGCTGTCAATATATCTGATTTTGATGATGCACCAAGTTACAGTGCCTTAGTTGATATTTATATAGAAGAAGGTGATTTCAAAAATGCCCGTATCTGTCTGGAAAAAGCCAGTCTATCTAGTTTTAATGATATGACTTGTTTTTCCGTACTTTATGGTTATTCTCTGTTAGAGAAAGCTGAGGGTAATTGGGAAAAGGCTTGGTTTTATCTGGATGAATATAATAGTGCCTCAGATTCTATTTTGACAATACAAAATAAGGAAAATATCATAAAAGTAGAGAAAGAGTATGAGCATTTAAAAATATCGGTGGAAAATATGAGATTAATATCTGACAGGCAGAAACTTTATATCTATCTTATGGTTTCTACTGTTATTTGTTTATCACTATTATTAGTATATCAAGTGAATATTAAAAGAAAAAACAAAGAACTATTTGAACAACAAATTGATTTGGAGAAAAAAAATAATGAGTTATTTAAATTGCAAGATACTTTGCGTATAGAGCAAGAAGAATTAGAGGGATTGTCTGCTCAACTATCGGAAAATAGTGACTTGATAAATAGGCTTGGCTCAAGAGATAAACTGGAAAAAGAGTGTAAACAGATAAAACAGGAAAAGGAAAATCTTATAGTCAGAATCTCGGAACAACGCAGACAGCTATTCCTATCATCCGCTATTGTGAAAAAAGCGATCAAGCTATCACAAAAAGTGATACCGGGAGTTACAAAATCTCCATTATCAGAGAAAGACTGGCAGAATTTGATTACGCAAGCAAATGATACTTATCCATTCTTGAAGGATCGATTAGCTACGTTTAATTTATCTGCTGGCGAATTGCGGTATTGCTATCTGAGTTTGCTGGATTTGGACTCGACGGGTGAATCTATCCTGTTAAATATCCAGCCGGATTCGGTAAACAAGCGTCGGCAGCGTGTACGCCAAAGGCTGGGAATCATAGCGAAAGAACTTGATTTATTCGCTTATCTTATTAATAATGTACAATAGATTGATAAACAATAGCTTGTATTAATATTAGCTTAATCCCTTGTCCTACTAGTTAATTTGTAATCAATTAAATATTAATTGATTATGAATTGTATTTGTCGTTTATTATTTAGCGTTATATTTTGTTATTTTTTTTATAGGTTCAATCTTTGCATTGAAAAAAATAGAAACGAAATGAGACAGTTTAAATTATTATTAGCGGCAATAGCTTTATTATGTGCTATGCCATGTTTTGGTAAGCAAATAAATCTACGTGGTAAATGGGAACATAAGAAAAAATCCATTCCAATAGGTTTGCCAATGGATGCATCGATTGAGGAGGCTAATAGAGAATTGATAGTAAATTTTCACGAGGATCTTGATGATGTATGTGTTATCGTCACTGGTTCTACGGGAGAAGTGATCTATAATGAAAAGGTACAAACGAGAGATATTACTTTTTTAATTGTACCTTTAGACTATCAATCTATGGGTATGGTACAAATTACAGATGGATATAATAACATATATGGAGAATTTGTTAATAATTAAATAAAAATAGAATGAAAATAAATCTACTAATTACTTTTTTTATCACCCTTTTCTTTTTGGGTTGTCAATCAAATATTGAAAATGAAACTATAAAAAATATCCAGTCAGATAATTTGCCGGAACAATTTTTTAGTGTGGATTCAAATCTTGTTGTAGGAATAGCTCAAAGATTAAATAGATATACACTTATATCAACAAAATCTATTCATCAAGAAAAAGAAATTAAAAATATTGTTTCTTATGGAAAGGAACGTAGTTTACCTACGTTGTATATTGTGAACTACGAAAGTAAAGGTTTTAGTATTATATCTGCAGACAAGAGGGTTTATCCTATCCTTGGTTTTTCTGATGAAGGGGAGTTTTCTCTGGATAATGCTCCGGAAGTGGTAACGCTTTGGTTAGAATGGGTGTCTAAACATATTACTCGATGTAGAAATCAAAACTTTCAACCCGATCCTATGATTACAAGTATGTGGAATTCAGCTGAGTGCCCAGAAAAACCACTAAAAATGGTCAATTGTGACGATCCAGATCATACCTCGCAAATTGTAAAAGGGCCGTATTTAAAAACTTCATGGAATCAAAGAAATAATTATAACAAATATTGCCCAACAAATTGTCCTGTGGGATGTACTGCTGTTGCCATAGGCCAAATAATGAGATTCTGGGAATATCCAAAGAGCTATAATTGGGCGGCGATGAGCTTTAATAATGCTACAGATGTTACTGCTCGTTTTTTAGCAGAATTAGGAAATAAAGATCATTTGAATATGGATTATACTCCGAATGGATCATCTGCAAGAAATACGGTTTTGGATAATGTGCTAAGAGGATATGGTTATAATGCCTCTAGAGAAAAATATAACTATGCCAAAGTAAAAAGTGAAATATTCTCGGGAAGACCTGTAATTCTGAGTGGAGTTAATCAAGTTAGTGGAAGTGGACATGCTTGGGTATGTGATGGCATACAAATATATAATAGCACTATGTATTCTTATTCAATGCTACATATGAATTTTGGAAATAGCGAGAAGTATAATGGCTATTATCAACTGGATAATTGGTCTTATATTGAAGATGGAAAACTTATATTTGATTATACTACTAATTTTTTTCATAGAATGATTATAAGTATTTATCCAAAATGATGAAAAAAAGAAATTTACTTTGGTTATTGGTTTTTGTACACTTATTTCTATCTTGTACAAAGCGTGAGGATTGGCCTCCTCCGACAGTTCTTAGTTTTGTTTTGATGAATAGCGATAGTTCTTCTGTCTTGACATCAAAAGAAAATAAGGTCGTTATTAAATATAGAGATAACGGTATGATGCGCCAATTTTATGATGTGTCAGTGGATGAACGAGAGGGTGTTTATTTCGTAAGTAGCATATCTGCTCTTTATAGTGGTGTTGATTCCTTATATATCGAGGCAAAAAGTAAAATAGATACTTTGGTATTGGTTAAGACTCCCTTCTACCTGTTTGATCCTTTTGAAGGTACGTTTAATGGTAAACTAATTTCTATTCCGGAATATGAAGGTTTTCTATATCTTGTGAGATAAGATAGTATCTTGAAAATTAGGATTAGGGCAATATTTAGATTGAATGGAAGTTCTATATCATGACATGTCGAACTTTTATTCAATCTAAATATTAATTTTAATACCGGGTAAGTAATGAAAAAGTTATTTGTTTTGTTTATATTGCTTTTATCTTTTGGTCGATCGCAGGCCGCTGATATAGAAACTCGTACCGGAATACTAGGAGGAGATGGATGGGGGCTTCAGACTGGGGCGTATATAAACTTTCCGCAATCACGGTTGTTTTCTATACAAACGGGACTGTTGTTGCATACCGCAGGGAATTCGTTTTCTTATGGAGATGATTGGAATATTGATTTTTTTGTACCCGTGTATGCTTCTTTTCATATTCCGTTGAGCGATAAAGTGAATCTCCGATTAAATGCGGGAGCTTACACTGGTACCGGCGAATATTGGAATCTGGGAGCCACGGCGGAGGCTGGTATAGAGGTAAAAAGATTTTATGTGGGAGTGAACTATTTTCAGAATTGCGTCAATGACCGAGATTTGAAATTGGGTTTGTCAGTTGGATATAAATTCGTTTTATTTTAATCTTTTATATACATTGAGGATAGGGGTATTTGATGGTTTCCTGTCTTATAAAAAAACAATAGTCATTATGGAATCAACAACTGAAAAGCGGAATATCTCTATGCTTTACTGGGATGAAGCTAAAAAAGGAATGATGGCAGGTTCCATCTTTTCTTTATTCATTCTTTTACTATTCTCATTCGTTTCTTGTGATAAGGATGAGGATGCTTCTTTTGAAGAAACTCCTTACTATTTGGGGTACTTTGAAGGAAAGGTGAATAGTCAAGATATCTCTATAGCTAATCAGTCGAACTCTCATTCTTTTATTGATCATGGAAATTTCTGGCAGAAGGTAAATACCGATTTAAGTGGTTTCTATTGGGAGATACCATTAGGAGTACATATCTCTGACTATCCTTATCCTATGTTGAGGATCTCATTGATCCCATTAAGAGAAGGGGAATATATGATCAATAAGGGTAAATTAATGAATGAAGAGATAGAATCTACTGTCCGGATCACGAAAGATGACGCTAAAACGGTGTATCATCCACTGAAATCTTCATTTCGAATACAAGTGGATAGTATTCGTTTTCATGAGGGAAGTGGTACCCCTTATATTGAAGGGAAGATGGAAGGTATTTTATATAATATAGAGAATTCGGAAGATTCGATCGTCATTAAGGACGCTATATTCGGAATACACTAACTTGAAGTGGAATAATAATATAGAAGCAATATTTAGGTTGAATGGAAGTTCTATATCATGACATGTCGAACTTTTATTCAATCTAAATATTAATTTTAATACCTTGTAAGTAATGAAGAATTTGTTTGTTCTGTTGATATTGTTTTTATCTTTTGGCTGATCGCAGGCCGCTGATATAGAAGTTCGCACTGGGATATTATCTGAATGCCGGTGCTTTTACTGGTACTAGCGATGATTTTCATATGGGAGCCACGACAAAAGCCGGTATAGAGGTAAAAAGAATTTATGTGGGAGTGAACTATTTCCAGAATTGCGTAAATGACCAAGATTTGAAACAAAGTCTGTCTGTCGGGTATAAATTCACTTTATTTTAATCTTTTATATACTATCAAGGATAGGGGTATTTTGTTTTTTCCTGTCTTAGTAATAAAAAATGTGAGTTATGGAGTCTACAAGTAAAAAGCAGAATGCACCCAAGCTTTGGTATTGGGGAGAGCCTAAAGGAGGAATGAGCCTTGAGGATTGTGAGAAATTAGTAAAAGAGATCCCGCATTTTGACCGGAAAACACGGTTGGCGGATTTGTATATAGCTTTTGTTTAAGTTATTCAGCTAAATTCAGATTTTCAGTATAAGAGAGCATTCTTTTTACGATGCTCTCTTTTTATTTATCTTCCTCATTCTTCGTCACTTTCTTATACTCGAAAGGAGTCATACCATATTTGTCTCGGAAAAGGCGATAATAAGAGCGTGAGCTTTTAAAACCTGATTCTATGGAGATCGCTTCGATGGTATACTGAGGATAATTCCTCATTAAGGAGATGGAGTATTCCAGCCGTAGGTTGTTGATGTAATCGTTGAAGGTCGTGTGGGTATTGTCTTGTATCAAATGCGTGAATTTATTTTTATTCGTGTGAACGAGCTTGATCAATGCCTCGCGGTCTATCTCGGGCTGTAAGAAAAGCTTGTTACCTTTGATATACTCGTCGATTTGGTTGAACAGGGTAATGTCGTCTGTTTCTTTATCGGTACTTTGAGCGGTGATATCCGAATTCCCTGATTGGGCCGCCAGAAGAGAGGATAAGAGGGCTACTCTTTTCTTTGTATGGAATAGTTCCGCCTCGCAGGATATTAAATTATCTATCTGCTTGGCCATCACTTTATTTTTATGTAACGTGATACGTAAACCACGCACAAACCATGCGATGAAACCAATCGCTAAGAGCAAGATTCCACCTATGGAGATGATCATGATATTGTTTTCCCGTATCCTGGATTGTTGCTTGATGATCGTGCGATCTTTCTCGTTCGTCTCGTAGATGGTGGCTAGCTCCAAGGAAACGGATTCTTTATTGCGGGCATTGAGGCTGTCGGATATTAACAACATTTGCCGGTAGGTCTCCGCCGCCGCCTTGTGGTTATTAAGGCCGGTTTCAGCCCGGGCTTTATACTCTAATACATAATGAATGTAGGTATAGCTGATGGTATCTTTCTGGTCGATACAATTTTGCATCTCTTTTTGGATATAACGCATCGCTTCTTTGTATCGTTTGGCCGACAATAAATATTCGATACGGATCGGTTCGCCATCTATACTGGTAGAGTAGTCGGTTTTCAAATATTTCTGATAATACTCCTCGGCTTTCTTCGGTTCCCCGTTTTGTAGGAATATACATGCGAAAGCGGCATATTCACTGGCATATCGCATATCGCAAACCCCGCCGGGAGTATCTGGCATGTTTTCCAGACGCTTCATTTGTCGCTCATATTTAGGCAGGAGGTCGATAGCCTGTTGATAAACGCTGTCTTCTAAGGCATGGGTTATTTTTACTCCATAGGAATAAAGTAGATCATCGATGTCATACCAAGATACCGCTTCTTCTACCGATTGCTCTTGTATTTCGATGGCTTGGTTTATATAAGGTCTGGCTTCGAGTTTCAAACCTAATTCCCGCTTATTGATTCCAATATATAGGAGCATATTTGCTTCTGCGCCTTTATTCTTTAATTTCTTGGCCAGTTCAGCCCCTTCTATGGCATAACGTATGCTTGTCTCATGGTTACCGATATTATTATATTGGTCGGTCATAAGATCTAATAGGTTAAGCAATTCCTCCGGATGTTGCCGTATGGAGTCACTCCGGTAAGCTTTCTCTGAATAAAGGACAGCCATCCGATATAACCCAAAGCCATTTTGATACACGCAACTTCTCAAGTTATCGATTTGATATTGGGGAATACGCTTTTCCGCTTCCGCCTGATCCAATAAGTGTAACGCCCTCTCGGGTTCGCTGATACTTATAGAATTGATATATTGGAAGTTAAATACTGAATCTTGTTCTATGATAGATGAGTTATTCGCTGATAAACTCCAACTAAAGATTTCAAAAAGAAGAAGACTTAAGATTAACTTTATGGAAAGGGTTCTCATCTTTTTATGTATTAAGGATCTATTTATTCAAACAAAAATAGATATATTTGGCAATATATACAAACACTTGAATTATTCACTATAAATTCGTCCAAAATTAAGAGAAACGATGAAAATGAAAAAGACATTTCTATTGGCAATCGCATGGTTGTGTGGTTGCATCCCTTTAAGTTTGTTAGCCCAAAAACAGCTCTCGTTTAAGGATGGCAAATTCAAGATCGTCCAATTTACAGACATCCATTGGGATCAAAAATCACCTAAATGCGCTCAGACGGTCGCTACGATACAATCCGTATTAAAGGCGGAGAATCCGGATGTAGCTATGTTGACAGGTGATGTGGTTACCGCTAGTCCCGGGGTTGAAGGGTGGAAAACCGTGATCGGTATTTTCGAGGAAGCGAAGATCCCTTTTACGGTCATGATGGGAAATCACGACGCGGAGACAGTACCTAAGAGCGAGATTTACGAAATGCTTAAACGATCACCTTATTTTATCGGTGAGAAAGGTCCGGATGACATTCAGGGAGCCGGTAATTATGTAGTCCCGGTTTATGGTTCGGACGGAAAGAAACCGGCGGCCTTACTATATTGCTTGGATTCGAATGATTATCCTACTTTAAAGGATTATGGAACGTATGATTGGATTCACTTCAATCAGATCGATTGGTATCGTAAGCAGAGTGCTCGTTATACGAGAGAGAATGGTGGTAAACCGTTGCCCGCCTTGGCTTTTTTCCATATCCCTCTGCCGGAATATAAGGAAATCGTAGGGGCTGAGACTACACTCGGACGGATGGAGGAGGGCGAGATCACCTCGCCGGATATCAATACCGGTTTCTTCGCTTCCTTGCTTGAGATGGGAGATGTGATGTGTACGTTTGCCGGTCATGATCATGCGAACGATTATATAGGAATGCTTTATAATAAGGGTTTGGCTTTCGGACGTGTATCCGGATGGGACGCTTATGGAGATTTCGAGCGGGGTGGCCGTATTATAGAGCTACGTGAAGGTAAGTTTGAGTTTGATTCTTGGATCCGTACCCCGATCGGACGGGAGTATACTTATTATTACCCGTCTGGCCTGACTTCTAAAGATGAGGAAACGATGGACTTTCTTCCCGCCAAAACGGTACAACCCAAAAAGCAAGGCGTAGCTTATACCTATTATGAAGGTAAGTTCAAGCATACGGATCAGATCGCTTCCGGGACTAAAGTGAAAGAGGGTGCGATGAAAAATATCTCCATTCAGGAAGCGCCGGTCAAGGATCATTTCGCTTATGATTTCCGTACGTTGATAAATATCCCCGAAAAAGGGGTATATCGCTTTTATACCTATTCGGACGATGGCTCCAAACTATTTATAGACGGTAAAGTGGTCGTGGATAATGATGGTTCTCATAACGCTCGTTTAGCCAAAGGAAAGGTTGCCTTAGACGCAGGTTTCCATGAATTACGTGTTTTGTATTTCGAGGATTATATGGGCGAGTCCTTGGAGGTCGGGGTTTCCAGCCGGACAATCAAAGAATCCGTCTTACCGGATGATATGCTTTATTTGCCAGAATAAATACCCAGTTGTAGAGACGGGGCGTGCCCCGTCTCATCCTATCAAATAGTATCTTATAGTATCTTACTCCTGTACGGCAGCCTTCGCTTTCGCTACCGCCTCATTGATATTACTGCAAATATTTTCCGCTCCAATCTTCTTGTCGAATCCGGATTTTGTCAATACACGGTGTACATGTTCATTGACCCCGGAAAGTATCATATGGATATGCTCTGCCTCGGAAAGACGGAAAAGACTTTCCAAGTTATGCAGACCGGTAGAATCTATGAACGAGACCTTACGCATACGGATGATGCGGACTTTCGGTTTATCTCCCATACTTTTCATGATGCCGTCGAACTTATTCGCTATGCCGAAAAAGAACGGACCATCGATCTCGTATACCTCTACACCTTTAGGCAGGGAGAGGACTTCCTCGTCATGATGAATCTCGCCCTCGTCGGAAAGATCGATTTCATCCGTGGTGACGGATACATGCGTGGTCTCGGCCACACGACGCATAAAGAATAACATAGCGATTAGAAGACCGATCTCGATAGCGATCGTAAGATCGAAGATAACCGTAAGGAAGAAGGTCACCAATAAAACGGATACATCGCTTTTCGGGTTTTTCATCAAGGAACGGAACGTACGCCACTCACTCATATTATAGGATACGATGATCAATACGCCAGCCAGACAAGCCATTGGAATGTGTTTGGTAAGCGGCCCGAGGAAAAGCAAGATCAATAATAATACGATGGCGTGAATAATACCGGCAACCGGAGTTCGTCCACCATTATTTATATTGGTCATTGTGCGGGCGATGGCGCCGGTCACGGGAATACCACCAAAAATAGGAACGATGATATTCGCCGCGCCTTGGGCGATTAGTTCCGTATTTGAATTATGCTTGTCGCCTGTCACACCATCCGCTACCGTAGCGGATAATAAAGACTCGATAGCCCCAAGGATAGCGATCGTAAAGGCGGAGGGAAGCAATAAGTTGATTGTTTCCATATTAAACGTGATCGGAGCCGGGGCTGGCAAGGAAGCGTTAATAGTAAACCGGTCTCCAATCGTCTCGATACCTGTAATACCCAAATGATTACGCATAATGTAAACAACGATCGTCATGATGACGATAGCGATCAAGGAACCCGGAATTTTCTTCGTTAGCCTCGGGCTTAACGTAATGATCAGGATACTAATGATACCGATAACGAATGCCCAAGGGTTAACCGTATCGAACGCCCCGAAATATGCGATCCATTTAGAGATGAAATCGGCGGGGACTTTATCCATAGTCAATCCAAATAAGTCTTTCATTTGTGTCGTGAAGATCGTGACAGCGATACCACTCGTGAAACCTACGACAATCGGGTAGGGGATAAACTTAATCACGGTACCGAGCTTCAACACGCCCATCAATACCAGAATAATACCTGCTATGACGGTAGCGATGGCAAGCCCTTCGATACCGAAGTTCTGTATAATGCCATAAACAATCACGATAAACGCTCCGGTAGGTCCGCCGATCTGTACGTTGCAGCCTCCTAAAAGGGAGACTATGAATCCACCGATAATAGCCGTGATCAACCCTTTCTCCGGACTTACCCCAGAGGCGATACCAAAAGCGATGGCGAGTGGCAAGGCAACTATGCCGACAATTATACCCGCCATGAGGTCCGTCATGAACTTCTCTTTGGAATAGTTTTTCAGCGCCGTAAAGAGTTTGGGCTGAAAATCAAATTTGTTCTTCATCTTTCTTTTTGCCTGTTTGATTTGAGAATGCAAAGTTAATAAAATAAAGAAGATGCAAAAAATCTAAAGATGCATTCCGATTTTGTGTAAACAATTTAGGAGGATCTGTTGTTTTATAATATAAAGGTAAAGAAGTTGCTCCTTGATAAATAAATGCTATCTATCCAAAGATAGATATTATTTAATGTTTGCGTAATCGATGTCTGGAAACAAATTCTTACTTTTGATCGGTCATAAGAAAAACGATATACAAAACAGACTCATTAATTTACTACATAAAATTAGCATTATGGAAAAAAGTATTAAAGGTACACGTACCGAGCAGAATTTGTTGAAATCATTCGCCGGAGAATCTCAGGCAAGAAGTCGTTACACATTTTTCGCTAGCGTAGCTAAAAAAGAAGGTTACGAGCAAATCGCAGGTGTTTTCATGGAAACAGCCGAGCAAGAGAAGGAACACGCTAAACGTTTCTTTAAATTCTTGGAAGGTGGAATGGTTGAGATTACCGCTTCTTATCCTGCAGGCGTAATCGGAACAACAGCCGAGAATTTGGCCGCCGCTGCTGCCGGTGAGAACGAGGAGTGGGCTGAATTGTATCCTGAGTTCGCTAAGATCGCAGAGGAAGAAGGTTTTCCCGCTATCGCTGTAGCTTTCAAGATGATCGCTAAGGTAGAGGCAGAGCATGAGAATCGTTACCGTAAGTTATTGAATAATGTAGAAACAGGTACGGTATTTGAGAAAGCTGAGGCTATCTTGTGGCAATGTCGTAACTGTGGTTTCGTATTCGAGGGCAAGAAAGCTCCGGTTAACTGTCCGGCATGCGCTCATCCGCAAGCTTATTTCGAACCGATGAAACAGAACTATTGATAATTGAAAATGGAGAATTGAAAATTGAAAATTAACGTAGAAAGTAATTTTCAATTTTCAATTCTCCATTTTCAATTATTTAACCGGTGGATAATCAATCGTATAATGTAATCCCCGGCTCTCTTTCCGCTCCATCGCCTGACGGGTGATCAAATAACCTACATTGATCATATTACGCAACTCACATAATTCCCGGGATGCCTTACAACGTTTGAAAAGGCTCTCTGTCTCCTCATATAAAATATCCAGACGGTTCCACGCACGAATCAAACGTGTGTTACTACGAACGATACCTACATACGCTTCCATGATCTGGTTTACCTCTTTCATGCTTTGGGTGATCAATACACGCTCCTCGTTGGTGATCGTTCCCTCATCGTTCCATTCCGGTACATCTTGGTTGAACTCATAGCGATCCATGACGCTTAATGAGTGTTTCGCCGCGGCGTCGGCATATACAACCGCCTCGATCAATGAGTTTGAGGCCAATCGGTTACCACCGTGCAAGCCGGTACAAGAACATTCTCCGATTGCGTATAGCCGGCGGATGCTGGATTGCCCGTTTAAGTCTACCTTGATACCTCCGCATAAATAATGGGCGGCGGGGGCTACCGGGATGTAATCTTTCGTGATATCGATCCCTAAGCTGAGGCATTTCTTATAGATATTGGGGAAATGTTTCTTCGTCTCTTCCGGATCTTTGTGGGTCACGTCCAGATAGACATGGTCTTCACCCCGTTGTTTCATTTCGCTATCGATCGCACGGGCTACGATATCACGGGGAGCCAAGGAAAGACGGGGATCATATTTATGCATGAACTCCTCGCCGCCAAGGTTTCTCAATACAGCTCCATATCCGCGCATCGCCTCGGTGATGAGGAAAGAAGGACGGTCGCCCGGATGATACAAGGCAGTCGGGTGGAACTGGATGAACTCCATATCTTTTACGGAGCCTTTCGCACGGTAAACCATGGCGATACCGTCTCCGGTAGCTACCAGCGGATTCGTCGTGTTCCGGTAAACGGCCTCGCAACCGCCTGTCGCCATAACGGTTATCTTCGACAAGAACGTATGTACCTCGCCCGTATCCTCGTTCAATACATAAGCACCGAAACATTTGATGCCGGGTGTATGGCGGGTGACGATAATACCCATATGATGCTGGGTGATAATCTCTACCGCGTAATGATTCGTGAATACGGCGATGTTGGGATGGTTGTTTACCGTTTCTATCAAGCTCGTCTGTATCTCGGCTCCCGTATTGTCGGCATGGTGCAGGATACGAAACTCGGAGTGTCCTCCTTCTTTATGCAGGTCGAATTCTCCGCTTTCTTTCTTATCGAAATTAACTCCCCATCGGATAAGCGCCTCGATCTGGGCAGGGGCCTCGCGCACGACTTTCTCCACGGCTGCCCGGTCACTGATCCAGTCGCCGGCGATCATCGTGTCTTCTATATGCTTCTCGAAATTATCTACTTTCAAGTTGGTTACGGAAGCGATACCTCCTTGTGCGAAATATGTGTTGGCTTCTTCTTGTCCGGCTTTACAGATAAGTGCTACGCTCTTGCCTTCATTGGCTACTTTCAGCGCGAAACTCATACCGGCGATTCCCGAGCCTATCACTAAATAATCGAATCTCTGTACCATATTATTTACTGTTTAGGCTCACAAAGTTAGGGATTAACTGATTAGGTTGTTTCTTTTGCGCTTGCTTTTCGTTGAAAATAAATGTTGACTACAGGTTTTCCGGATAGGGCCTTGCGGGTTGTGTTACTGCAACCCGCATTGCAGTAGTACTGCAAGCCGGGTTGCAGTGGACGTCTTTAGAACTGGACGGATAATCCCAGCGTGAAGGTACGGGCTACAGGATAGATGGAAGTGGTCTCGATACCGGGCTCTACGCCATTCACGTTGATATTAGCGGGATCGCCTCCGGTATATCCGGTAAGCGTAAATACATTATTTACCGAGAAATAAGAACGTAGCGATTGAATCCATTTATTGTCTGGGAGAGGAATTTTATATCCTAAAGTCAATTCTTCTAATTTTAGGAAATTACCGTTCTCCAGAAAATAATCGCAATAGATCTTGTCTCCCTTGATGGCATCGTTACGGGTATAAGCGTCTTCTAAAAGATTGATAACCGGTACGTTTTGTAGCCCGTAGTACATTTGCTTCAGATTCAACAGATCGTATCCCAGCCAAGAGGTGAAAAACAATCGTAGATCGAAATTCTTCCAAGTAAACGTGTGGCTGAAAGAGAGTTGTACTTTCGGTACGCCGTTGCCGATAAAATCCTTGTCTTCCTCGGTTCGTTCCGTGGTCGGGATCTTTCTCCCGTCTTTGCTCCATACCAAGATATTACCTTCGGAGTCGGTTCCGGCATAGCGCCAACCGAAAAAGGAACCGATCGGCTTTCCCTCTTCCAAACGGATGGCCGGGCCGGGTAATCCGGGGGTAGGAAGATCATACAGATAGGTATAACCTAGTTTGAACCGGTTGTTGGAAAGGCTTTTCAACGTACTGTTCAATAAGCTACCCGTAAGGCTTGCCGAATATTGAAAGTTCTTGGTACGCACGGGTAGCCAGTTCATTTCCCATTCCAACCCTTTGGAGTCGATAGTTCCTACGTTTGTTGTGATATTATCATGGATCATGGGAGGCTTGATCGCGTTGTAGACAAACAGGAGATCTTTTGTCGTACGTTTGAATAGATTCAAGGAGAGCATGAGGCGGGAGTTAAATAAGATCGCCTCGGCGCCTATGTTGGTATGCAAGCTTTTTTCCCAGCGTAAATCCGGGTTAGGGTTATTGCTAGGTCCGAATACTTGTATCCATTTGCCATCTACCATGACTTTACCCGCTCCGGCATATGTCTCTAGCGATTGGTAAGGGGAGAAATTATGGCGGCCCGATACCCCGTAACCCACCCTGAATTTAAGATCGTCCAACCATTCCGCTTGGAAGGCGGGTAACTCGCTCAAGCGTATACCGCCCGAAAGGGCAGGGAAGTTACCCCATTTATGATTCGCCCCGAATTTGCTGGAACCTTCCCTGCGGAACGAGGCGGAAAGCATCAATAAGTCCCGGTAGGAATAATTAAACCGGGCAAAGACACTGATCAACTTGCTGGAATTCTTGAATGAGCTTAAGGTTGCTTTTCCATCGGTAAGGTAAGAACCGGTGCCTATGTTGTTCCATGTGAAGAAGTCGGTAGGGAAGTCGGCGTTTCCGGCGTTCATTCCCGAATGATCCCAGCGTTGGAATGAATAGCCTATCATCGCTTTGAACATGTGCTGGTCCCACGTATTATCGTAATGATTCGTCCAGTCTAGCGTCCGGTTTACATATTTGGAAGAGGTACGATCCGCTCGCCCTTTCCGGTTATTGTCTACGGATTCTTTGGCCCGTGAGGTCCAATAGACATTTTCCTCACTCTCTTCCCGGTTCTCGGCAAGCATAATGGTGGAGTAAAAAGGTTTGCTCCAGTTGATCCGTGCGGTTAGCGAGCCGGTCATAAACTGGTTCTCTTGTTGCCGGTTTTCCTCTTTTAGTGAGGCTACGGGATTATCCCGCTCGAAACCGGAAGGATAGAGATACTCCGTCTCCTCCTCATCGGTATAGATCGGGGCGGTAGGATTGGCTAGCATCGCCTGTTGGAAAGCTGTATGGTTACCTAGGCGCAAATGTTGTTTTTTGTAAGCGAGCGATACGGTTAGCTCCAGATAGTCGGAGAGGAGATTTTGGCTGATATGGGTACGTAAGGCGTACTCCCGGCGGGAGGATACGATGTCTAGCCCTTGTCCGTCCCTGTAATTCATGGAGATACGGAACGCCCCGCTTTTCCATCCGTTTTGGATCGATAAATCATGATTTTGTTCCAAGGGGCAGGAGCGTATCAAAGCGGCTTGCCAATCGGTATGGTACCCTAGATCAGCGTCTCTCCCGGCTGCTACAAAGGCTTCGGGCGAAAGGACATGAGGTCTATTATATTCGTGAGCGGCAGCTAGGTAGGTTTGGTAATAGGCCTGCAACTTATCCGAGCTTTTACCGCTTTTGGTCGTTATCAAGATCACTCCGTTAGCCCCGTTCGATCCGTAAATGGCGGCGGAAGCTCCGTCTTTTAATACCGATATGGAGGCGATTTCGGCTAGTGATAAACTATTTAAGGATACTCCGGGTATCCCGTCTACCACGACTAGCGGATTGTTTCCGGCCAAAATAGACCCGGCGCCCCGTATCTGTATATCCGGTATCGAGTTTATATCGGACAAGGAAGATCCCGAGATGCTCATTCCGGCGATCAATCCTTTGATACCTTGGATGGGATTATTAACCTTCCCGGATAAGAACCGCTCCGAGGATACATAGCCTACGGCTGATGTCAGCTCCTTGCGTGCCAAGGTTCCGTAGCCGATCGCTACTACCTCGTCCAAATTAAAGACGGCTGGTATCAATTGAATCTGCAAATGCCGGTTATCGGGTCCCACCGTCCTTAGCTCCGGCTTATAGGCCAGGTGTGAGATTTGTAGCCGGCACGAATCCTTATCCGTGAAGAAGCGGAAATACCCTTCCTCATTCGTTAGCCCTCCTTTACCGGAAAGAAGGTCGATTACCGAGACAAATTCCATGGGAGACCCTTTCTCATCCGTGACATAACCCGTAACCGGTACCGGATAGGGCTTGGGCTTCCCCGTATCGATCTTAGGCATCAACAAGATTTGTACGTCCATGATCTCATAGCGTATCCCGATCGGTCCGCATAGCCGGTCTAGTATTTTACGGATATCCGGCGAGGTTATTTTCTCGTTGATTTTCTGTTTCATATCCAACTGAGTCTCGTTGTATAGGAAAAGATAAGGGGATTGTTGCTCTATTTTTCTCAATACATCCCTTAATTGAGTTCCATGCTCATTCAAGGTGATGGGAACCTCGATCTCTTGAGCCTGTGTATACGGGAGGCAAAGGAACAAAGCCGTTAGTAAGAATGATATGTATATCTTGATTTGCATAGGGTGAATTAAACGGTTAATAGATATATCCTTCCGAGCGTTTCAATAAGGGATTGGCCGATATCGCCCGGGCAGGTATCGGATAGAACCGCCGGTAACTATCGGAGGGTTGCTTATCCCACCAGATACCGGTCGTGAATAGGCCGAACCGGTTTAAATCGGTACGTCTTCGTTTCTCCGCTAGAAATTCACGTCCCCATTCATCCAATAATTCCTGTGCGGTAAGGACGGAGCCATCTTCCGGATAGCGTACTTGTTCCCAGTCTTCCGGCGCATAGTATCGTTTGCGTATCTGGTTCAAGATCGCCTCGGCCTTGGCTGGATTACCCAGACGAAAGGAAACTTCCGCCAGCGTATAATAAACCTCTGTCAGCCGTAACACTACCAGATTATTCGCCATCAGCCCCACGTCTCCGGATGGATAAAGCGGATATTTCACGATACGAATACCAGTATTCTCCTCGCCGGTCTTGATATTGGATGCGAGGGAGGTGAATCGTTTATCTTGTATGATCCACGGTGTATCGGAAAATAATTGTTTATCCGTGAGCGCTTTCTTTTCCGTACCGGATAGATGGTCGGAATAACGTGCTACTTGATCTATGAAAATGAGGGGGTAATTTCCCCATTCCTCGGCGCCATACTGAAGCTGGTCGCTATTGTATATCTGTTGGGGTCCGAAGAGGAATAATCCCTCGTAAATGCCTTGTGAGAGTACCTTGAAGTTCTTCTTCCGGAGATCCGTATCAGGAAATTTGGAAAACGTGCGTCCTAACGTATAAGGGTAGGGCTTGCCGGATGGATCGTAAGAGGGACTGAGGTGACAACCGTTATAGGCCGTCGGCAAATCCTTGCCACAACCGAATCGTTCGGGCGCTTGGTAGTGCATGAAAAACAGATAGTAAAAATCGTCATATCCTACTTGCCGGGACTGGGGATAAGACCAGATTAATTCCGGACAATCTTGATTGCCCGCGTTCCATAAATCGGTCCATTCCGAGGTGAGAGAGTAAGTGCCGAACTCTCCGTTGATAATCCGTTCGCAAAGCGCTCCGGTCTGTTCCCACATCGGTATATTGATGTACCAAGACGCGTTAAAATAGAGCCTCATCAATAATACAGCCGCCGCCCCTTGGGTGATACGTCCCTCGTAATTCTTGGCGGGGGCCTTGGGTAAATCGGGGATGGCGTTTAATAAGCTCTCTTCTATAAAATGGAAATTTTCTTGTGGGGTAGCCGAACCGACCTCTTCCTCTGTCGTGAGGGAGATCGCGGGGATGCGGAACGCGTCCAGAAGTAATAGTTGGAAATAAGCCCGTAAAGCGGTAAGCTCGGCGATATGCTGCCGCTTGTCGGACTCTGCGAGTCCGAAGTTATCATATGATAACTTTTGGATATCCGCCAATGTATTATTACAATATCCGATACCTCCATAGCAAGCATTCCACATTTGCTCGCTGTTTTTCTCGTACGTATCCCATGTATGTTGGTGGATCATACGCCATACGCCCCCGTCTTCCCAATGCTCTCGTTTTTGGGTGATCACGAGCTGATCCGCCGATAACTCTTGCAGCCAGAAAGAGAAATTAGTCTCCGCCCATTTCGCGTGCTCATAAGGACGGAGTACGGAGGCCATTAGAGATTCATAATCCGCATAATAATCCTCTTTCTCCAGCTGGTCGTATAGGTCTTCTTCCAGATCGAAGCAGGAGAAGAGCAGCGGGAGAAAAAGAAAGGTTAACAGCAGTGGCGCGTATCTCTTCATTGAATAAGAATCAAGTTCGTACCCGTGAGTTTATTGGTTTGTTGTAATACGGTTTCTAATTTTTGTGTCTTTAGAAAAGCGCCGGAGAAACGTTGATCATCGTTTTCCGGACGTGTGTACATGAGTGAGACCTTATAGGTTTGTTCGATCAAGCGTACGATTTCATCTAGGGAAGCGTTATCATAAAAGATGATCCCTTTTCTCCATGAGGTAAGCCGTTCACTATCAACTTCCGTTACCGTATAATGTTCGTCATTCACGAAATAATCGGCTTTTTGGTTCGGATGCAACTGTACCAATTCTTTCTCATGCGCATTATTCAGGCTCACCTTTCCTTCTACCAAGATCACGGAGATCTCGTTTCCTTGATCGGAGGTCTGTACGCTGAAAGAGGTTCCCAGTACCTTGACCGATAAGCCGGAAGCATCAACTATAAAAGGCTGCTCACTATTGGGAGTGACCTCAAAGAAGGCTTCTCCTTTGATTTTGACCTCTCGTATGGAAGAGGCGAAGACCTCCGGATAGCTTAGCTCGGAATTCTCTCTCAGATAAACGGAACTACCATCGGGTAAAAGGATCGAACGATCCTCTTGCGCAGCTATAATCGTTTGCCATTCGGCATTTCCTGTTCCCGCTTTTCCGCCTTGATTCAAGAAATAGACGGTAACTCCGGATACAAGCAATAGTAAGACCACCGCTGCTATCGAGAACCATATTCTTCGGGAAGAAGTTGAGACCAAGGAAATAACCGGTGCCTCTTCGGTTTGCGATTGAGATTCCGAGGGCGTGATGATCGAAGCGATCCGATTCCATTTCCGGTCTGTTTCCGGATCGGCTTCTGCCTCTTCCAAAGGATTCCATTCGGCGGTTCGCTTCCGGAAAGCGGCCTCCCATTCCTTTGAGGCATGGATGGCTTGAAGCAACTCCGCTTCTTCCTCCGGGGTCGCCTTGCCTTTCAGATACCGTGTAATTATATGTTCGAATCGTTTATTCTCCATTTTCCTGTTTTACTAAATCTTTATTACCATTTCCAAAGACTGAGGAGTGTTCCCAGTAACAAGGCATAACGCCTTAATCCATCCCGGAATCGTTTCAAGGCACGGGTAATGTGTTTCTCCACCACTTTCTCCGTAATAGCCATGTGTTCCGCTATCTCCCGGTTTTTCAAGCCATTCAGACGGCTGAGAACGAACGCTTCCTTGCATTTGGGCGGTAGTTCCTCCATGATATGGTCTATCGAATCGGACAGTTCCTTTTGCATTAGCAAGGAGGAAGGATCGGGTACGAAGTCTGCCGCGTATAATCGCTCGGCAGTCTCGGCATCCGGTATCCGTTGCTGTACCGAATCGGCTATCTGACGGTGTTTTAAATAGTTTAGACAACTATTCCTTACCATCATGAAAAGAAAAGAGGTCAGCGAGATGTTATCCAGTAACTCCCTTCTTTCCCATAATTTCAAGAATACATCCTGTACGATATCCTCCGCCTCGTTTGTATCGTTGGTGTATTTCTGGGCAAATGCCTCTAAACGGGGAGAGAACTTGCGAAAAGCGTATTCGAACGCCTTTGCGTTGCCCCCTCTGATCTTATCGAAAAGAAGACGATCATCCGTTAGATACAATTGCTCACACATACCACTTTAGATAAAAGATTGAGGCAAATGTAACAAAAGTATTCTATATTTATTATCAAATCAATTTATTATATAACAACTAGGCCCGCTTTTACCCGCCCTTTATTCCTGTAAGATTATTTTATGTCCGAGAAGGGGGGGATTCTCCCTCTTGGTTGTTTTATCAAGCAAACGAAATAAATAAAATTAATTTAGTAATCTTAAATTGTAAAGCATGAAAAAGCATTTCTTCTCTTTGCGGGAAAGAGGTCTGTTCCTACTTCTTTTGGGACTTTTTCTTTCCTTTAGCAGTTATGCTCAAGACATTACCGTAAAAGGTGTAGTGAAAGACTCTAAATTCGGCGATCCGATTATTGGAGCCAGTATCCTTGTGAAAGGAACAACGAATGGTACGATTTCCGATATGGACGGAAATTTCACGTTGGCAGCTCCGAAAGACGGGACGCTGACCATCTCTTATATTGGTTATAAATCACAAGAGATTGCGGTAAATGGACAGCAGAACCTGAATATCATTCTGGACGAGGATGTAGAGGCGTTGGACGAGGTGGTAGTAGTCGGTTACGCTACCGGTAGCAAACGTACGATCTCCGGTGCGGTAGAGCGTATCAAGAAAGAGGATATGAACCAAGGTGTGGTAAACACGCCGTTGGAATCCTTGAAGGGTAAGGTTGCCGGTGTGGTAATCTCCAAGACGGGTGGCGACCCTGCCTCTAAACCTTCTATCCGTGTACGTGGTACGACCTCTTTGTCGGGTGGTAATGATCCTTTGGTGATTATCGATGGCGTATTCGGTGATTTGAGCATGTTGGACGCAATCGCTCCCGCCGACATCGAGACGTTCACGATCTTGAAGGACGCTTCCGAGACCGCTCAGTACGGCTCACGTGGTGCCGCCGGTGTAATCGTAGTGACTACGGTGAAAGGTAAGAACGGTATGAAGACGTTGAGTTATAACGGCAACTTCGGTATCAGTAACGTTTATAAGAACTTGAAGATGTTATCCGCCGATGAGTTCCGCTCTACGGCGAAGGCGTTAGGCATGACCCCGCTGGATATGGGTGGTAATACGAATTTCTTCGACGAGATCGAGCAGTTGGGGTATACGCAGAATCATAACATCTCTTTCGGTGCGGGTAACGACGATTCGAATTATCGTGCTTCTGTAGGCGTGATCGATCAACAGGGTATTATCAAGAATAGCGGTATGAAGAATTATACGGCTAAACTGGACGCTTCACAGAATATGTTCAACAATAAGTTGAAAATCGAGTTCGGTATGTTCGGTTCTTTGAAACAAGTGGATTATACGAACGATTATGAGAAGACTTTCTATTCGGCCGCCACTTACAACCCGACCTTCCCTACGCATAAGAATGAGGATGGCAAATGGGATGAGGATCCCTACGCGAACGAGATCCAGAACCCGCTGGGACGTCTTGAGATACAGGATCGTGAGAAGAACGCTTACGTGAACGTACACGGTAAATTGACTTGGACGATTTTGGACGGGTTGAAACTGAGCGCATTCGGCTCTTATACGTATAACGTGAAGGAGAACATGAAGTATATCCCGAAAGATTTGAAGGCGATTACGCAGACTTCCGACGCTCATGGTTACCGTGCGGATAATAAGCAGAACATCTTGATGGGTAATATCCAGTTATCCTATAATAAGGATTTGAACGAGAAACATCATATCGACGCTTTGGCCTTGGTAGAGGGACAGAAATATCATTATACGGGATTTAGCGCCGGTGCCCGTGGTTTTGAGACGGATTACTTCGGTTATAACAACCTGAAAGCGGGTGGTACGGTGAAATACGGAGACGTGACTTCTTTCCAAAACGAGAACCGCTTGGCCTCATTCATGGGTCGTTTCAATTATATGTATGACAACCGTTTTATCGCTACCATAAACCTACGTGCGGACGGTTCCTCTAAATTGGGTATGAATAATAAATGGGGCTTCTTCCCTTCCGCTTCCGCCGCTTGGGTGTTGAATGAGGAGGCTTTCTTGAAAGACGTGGATTGGCTGAGCCAGTTGAAACTACGTGCGGGTTATGGTCTGACCGGTAACCAAGATGCTATCGAGGCTTATAACTCGTTGGCTTTGATGAGCCCGAACGGTGTGACTTCCGTCAATGGAAATTCTACCGCTACCTATGGCTTTACACGTAACTCGAACCCGGACTTGCGTTGGGAGGTGAAAAAGACATTCGATGTGGGTGTGGACGCTGGTATCCTTGATGGCCGCTTTACGTTGACTGCCGATTGGTATACTTCCAAGACTACGGATCTGTTGTATAAATACGCGGTTCCGGTTCCTCCGTTCGTATATCCGGAATTATTGGCGAACTTGGGAGAGATGACCAACTCCGGCGTGGAATTGGCTGTAAGCGGTGGTATCGTGAAGACAAAGGATTTCGATTTCAACATGGGCGTGAATTTCTCTTACCAGAAGAATAAATTGAACTCCTTGAGCGGTTCTTATATGGGACAAGAGTTGCAGGCGAAACAATATATGGATCTGTCCAGTATGAGTGGCGCCGGTTTCGTAGGAAACAACCGTGTGGTTTATCAGATGGTAGGCCAGCCTGTCGGAGTGTTCTACATTCCTCGTTGCTTGGGCTTGACTCCGGCTTTGGATGAGAATGGAAACGCTATCGAAGGCCGTTATGTCTATAACTTGGACCAGACGATCGATGGAAAAGAGGGTTTGGATACCAATGATGGTGGCGACCGTTATATCGCCGGACAAGCCATGCCGAAATATTACCTCGGTATGAACTTCAGCTTCCGCTACAAACGCTTCGACTTGATGACGCAGATGAACGGCGCTTTCGGTCATAAGATCTTCAACGGTACATCGCTAGCTTATATGAACCTGAGCCAGTTCCCTACATACAACGCGTTGGCTAAGGCTCCGGAAAGCAAGATCTACGACCAGTCGATCTCTGATTATTGGTTGGAGAAGGGTAATTATTTGAATATCGATTATATTACGTTGGGTTACAACATCGATTGCAAGAAGATCGAGAAATACGTGAAGAATATCCGTGTGACATTCTCGGTGAACAACGTAGCTACGATCACGGGTTACTCCGGTTTGTCTCCGATGATTAACAGTACGACGGTCGATAAAGATAATAATGACCTAGGTATGGATAACAAACGTTTCTATCCGTTATCCCGTACGTATTCATTAGGTTTGAGTGTTAACTTCTAAATCCATTTAAAGAGTCATGAAAAAGAAATTTATATATAGCTTTATGATAGCCGCTGCCGCTGCGGCATTTTCTTCCTGTTCTAATTTTTTGGAAGAGCGTCCTACGGATGCGTTTGATGAGGAGACGGCGTTTCAAAGCCCTACGTTGGTCTATGTAAACACGGTTGCGAGCCTGTACAATAATATGTTCAAGATCATGGGTAACGACCGTCATGTATATGACTTGAATACCTTCTCCAGCGATGAGGCTATGCTTCCTTGCCGTATCGGCGACTGGGAAGATGGCGGTTTATGGCAGAATATTTTCTTACACCGTTGGGGTACGATGAATGATTTGACCAAAAACTCTTGGGATTTCTTGTATGAGCAGATCGGAAAATGTAACCAGAGTGTTGATAAGTTGCAAGCCTTTGCCGAGGAACAACCGGACGTGGAATATTTCAAGGTTTATCTGGAAGAGGTCCGTGCGGTCCGTGCGTTTTTCTATTATGAGTTGTTGGATTTGTTCGCTCGTGTTCCGTTGGTAACATCCTCTACGACACCGATGTCTGAGGTAAAGCAATCTGAGCGTAGCGTTGTATTTAACTTTGTCCGTTCGGAGTTGGAGGAGGCGTTGCCTTATCTTTCAGATAACCGCAGTAACCAAAAAGGTGAGTATTACGGACGTATTACCAAGCCGGTGGCTTATATGATCTTGGCTAAGTTGGCGTTGAACGCGGAGGTTTATGCGGACGACAATTGGACAGACGGTAATCGTCCGGATGGAAAGAACATCAAGTTTACCGTTGACGGTAAAGAGATGAACGCTTGGGAAGCTACGATCGCCTATGTGGATAAGCTGGAGGCTTTGGGCTATAAGTTGCAGGGAAACTTCTCTGAGAATTTCGCCGTAGCGAACGAGACCTCGGTTGAGAATATTTTCACGGTTCCTATGGACCCGGTCGCTTATCCGGACGCTAAGGACTATAACGTGGTACGTACCCGCCATTATGATCATGCTACGGCTTATGGACAATCCGGATGGAACGGCGCTTGCGCTACGGTGAAGGCGATGAACGTATTTAAGTTCGGTACGGCGGATGAGGATCCTCGTTGTAAGCTTACTTATTTTACGGGCGAGGTGACCGGCCCGGACGGAAAGACGATCTATACGGAATGGGACGGACAGAAAGTGCCTTTGAAATATGAGCCGAACGCCCCGAAGGTATATATGGATGCCTCCGATGGTTTGTTGGTGAAGACTGCCGGTGCCCGCATGGCTAAATATGAGTTCGACCAGAATGCTCAGGATGGTGGAAACTTGCATGGAAATGACTGCGTGATCTTCCGTTTCGCCGACGCGTTGCTGATGAAGGCGGAAGCCAAGATTCGTCTGGGACAGAATGGAGACGATGAGGTGAACCAAGTTCGTAACCGTGTAGGCGCCAAACCACTACAAAACGTAACGCTGGATACGCTATTAGACGAGCGTATGCTTGAGTTGGCTTGGGAAGGTGTACGCCGGCAGGATTTGATCCGTTTCGGCAAGTTTACCGAGGCTACGGTAGACCGTTACGTAGGCGTGAAACATTCCGCCAGCTCACTGGATTATCAAGAGGATAAGACGGGATATACAACGGTATTCTCCATCTATGCCGATATCCTTAGCCTGAATCCTAACTTGACACAGAATCCGGGATATTAATACGATCCATTTTAATCTTTAAGGCTTTATTAAGGGGGGCTGCTCACTCGTTGGGCAGCCCTTTTCTATGATCCTTGCCGCATCTTGTTCAAGACTTTGGGAAATTTCCATGCGAATAATAGCGTACAGCAGATAGCGGCGGTAGCGTCGGAGATCGCCTCGGCGGCGTAGACACCGCTTACCCCCATAAAACGGGGCAATATCAATGCCAATGGAATCAATAGGATAACTTTGCGCAACAAGGCGATAAAAATAGAGATCTTGGCCTGTCCCAAGGCTACAAACATATTCTGGCAAGCACGCTGTAAACCGAAAATCGTCATACCGCCAAGGAAAATTGGCATCACCCAGCGAACCGTATCGATCAATCGCTCATCGTTTGTGAAAGCGGAGGCAACGGTCGAGGGGAAGAGTATCATAAACAACATCAGTAGGAGGTTGAACGAGAACATGACGATCAGTACGATGCGGAAACAGTCTTTTACCCGTTGTTTGTCCCCATGCCCATAGTTATAGCTAATGATCGGCACAAAACCTTGCGCGAATCCTACTAACGGTACGCTGGCGAATTGCATGGCGCTCTGTAGGATGGTCAATGCGCTGACATAGATATCGCCAAACCCTTTCAAGCTACTATTCAATACAAAACCGACCAAGCTCTCCGTGCTAGCCATAATAAAAGGAGACACTCCCAACGCCAACATCGGCAATACGATTTTCCGCTCCAGCCTCATATAGCGTCTCTCCAGAGGTAAAGACGCTCCCCGGGAGAAAAGGAATCCCAATACCCATATGGCGCTACAGGCTTGCGAGAGAACCGTGGCAAGGGCGGCGCCTTTCACTCCCATATCCAACCAGAAGATGAAAATAGGATCCAGTATAATATTCAATAAGGCTCCAATCAAGACGGAACACATGGCGATTGAGGGCCGGCCTTGCGAATTGATAAAAGCGTTCAGCCCCGTGGATATCTCAACGAAAAGAGTTCCTATCAAGTAAATGGAAAGGTAATCCACCGCATACCCTAATGTATTCTCCGACGCTCCCGTGAAGAGCAAGATAGGCCTCATAAACGTATAGGTGATAAGAGAGGTGATCAGGGTAAATACGATCAACAGGATAAACCCGTTTCCCAATATCTTTCCGGCCCGTACCCGGTCACCTTGTCCGAGGGCGATAGCGGCGAGGGGAGAACCGCCCGCTCCGACAATGGCGGAGAAAGAGGAGATCAAGATCACGATGGAAGTCGTCACGCCTATGCCAGCCAACGCATTCGTTCCGATCCCGGGAATATGTCCGATATAAATACGGTCTACCATATTGTAAAGTAAGTTGACAAATTGGGCCGCTACCGCCGGAAGCGCCATTTTGAAAACCAGTGGCAGCATACGTTCCGTACCTAGCCTAGCCTCGTATTTGTTCTTCATATTCAATCGGGATTTCAATTAAGATGGCTGCAAAGTTACAAGAACTTGTTGGATTATATAATCGGGTTACCGATTAATAAAAAACACTTAATATCTACCACATCTACAATTCCTTCTTATATGCCTTATAAATAAGCATCTTACATAGTGGTTGTAGATAAAAAACATCTACAACAATCATTCTTTATCTACCATGTTTTGATAGAAAACGCAAGAAATCAAATTATCGTTTAGGTTCGTGTGTCGTAGGGACTATATGTGTAA
>OHIK01000223.1_pt1 | contig 38150 bp, 28 predicted proteins | sample 1568241 | NCBI WGS metagenome assembly OHIK01 (sample SAMEA3879567, study PRJEB24766) | human gut metagenome | biome: human-associated habitat; feature: feces | place: USA | collected 1985/1987 | reverse complement strand
TATACAGACGTGCCTACAACAGCTTGGTACTATGAGGATATGGCAAAGGCAGTGCAGATGGGTACATTTGCGGGGGATGGCGGCATGCTGCGGTCGGAAGCGCCTATCACCAGACAGGAAGTTTTTGCGGTGCTGGCAAGATTTTATTGTTTGGAACAGTCCAATACCGATGTTTTGCAGCAGTACGCAGACAGCAGTCAGATTGCGCCATGGGCAAGAGATGCTGTGGCAGCTATGGTTCAGGCTGGCTATATCCATGGCAATGAAGGGAAGCTCAGCCCCCTTGCGCCCATTACCAGAGCGGAATTTTCACAGGTGCTTTACCAGTTGGCAGGAAACATCGCTGAAGATGGAAAAACGGTAGATGCCAATCTGGAAGGCAATCTCATTGTACGGAAAGATGATGCCTCTTTGCACAATGTGACCGTCAAAGGGGACTTGGTCATTGCTGACGGTGCACAGCGTGTGAAACTGGATAACGTGAAAGTGGAAGGCAGAATCCTTGTCCGCGGCGGCGCCGATGGTGTGGAATTTTCCAAAACCACTGCCGGAAAAGGGGTTCTGGCAGTGCATCCCACCCAGACCAATTTCACCGCCGCAGACAGTTCTTTGGGAGAGGTGACCCTTTCCAGCGATACGAAGTTATCCGGCGATTTTGACAAAGTACAGATTTCCAAGCCCTTGTCCCTGACTGTGGAAAAGGGAAAAATCGGCTCGGTGCAGGTAGAAACTGGCGCGGAAAATGCCAAAATCCAAGTGGAAAAAGATGGAACCGTATCCAAGGTAGAAGCCAAAGCCAAAGGAACTCAAATCAGCGGCGCAGGCAACGTAGGCGAAGTCCATGCGGGCGGAGATGGCGTACAGGTTTTTACGGAAAATACAAAAGTGATCACTGGGGACAATGTTTCCGGCGTGCAGGCGGGCGGAAAAGAAGTCCAGCCCAAAACCACTGTGACCACAGACCAGAAAAGCGCGGAAGAAGAGCTTCCTGTGAGAAAGAAGAAACATTCCTCCAGCAGTTCCGGCAGTTCCAGCAGTTCCGGCGGTTCTGGCGGTTCCAGCAGTTCTTCCGAAGAAAAAAAGAAGGGTGTTCTGGCGGATGGCGTATGGTATGGCACAGGTACAGACAGCTTGTATTACCAGGCGAAAGGTCCCGACATTGTCCGCGTTGTTGTGAAAGACGGACAGGTTTTTGCGGCATACAGCGAAAAGCACATTGAGGATGAAAGCTTTGAAAGAGGACAGAATGTGCTGAACTATGTAAAGGGCATCCGAAAGGCAGAGGATGTGGATAAGCTGGAAGCGCAGCTCCGCCAGAAAACAGGGGCGGCTTATGATGCGGTATCCGGCGCAACGGAAACAGCCAAAGGGCACTTGAGCGCACTGAGAAACGCTGTTCTCCGTGCGGAAAAATACAGCTCCGATCAGGTAAAGCAGAATGTCCAGTGGTTTGATTTCGAGCAAAAGCCCAAGGCAAACATGAACTTTGGTGAAAAACTGGATTTGACCGGTACTGTGCTGAAGGTACATCTTGCGGATGGACAGACAAAAACCGTACCCTTTAACAAGATTTCTGAATATGGCATTACCACCAATATTGAAAACGGCACGGTCATTACGAAAGATACACCGGGTGTCAACCAGTATGGTGCCTTACAGGTGCAGTTCCGCCAGAATGACGGTTTGATTGTGATGCCTGCCAAAGTGGTGGCTTCCAAAAAGACTACAAGAAAAACGCCCACCCATCTGCTGATTACATTTGCCGACGGCAAAACACAGAAGATGGAGCTGGATGAAAACGAATTCAATTACAGCATAAAAGCAGAAGGCAAGATCAAGGACATCAAGGTCTATGACAATGACCGCCTGCTGACAGCGGCTGTTTACCATGAGGAATATAACGACTGGGAGGCGTTCCTCGGGGAAGTTTCTCCCGGTGAGGGCTTCACTGGCTGGAAATACAATACCTACTATATTTCCATCGATAACCAGACAGACGATTCTGCTGTGGCATCCTTTACATTGGATACAGAGAAGCTTCAGAGAGTGTATGGCGTGGGGTATCAGCTGGATTTGAGTCCTCTGAACATCAATCTGGTGACAGAAAAAGGCAGCAAACAGAGGCAAGAAGGCTGGGATGACTGCAAAGCAAAGGGCTTTACAGCGGAACCTGATCAGGATTATATCTTCACCAAAGAAGATGCCCAGAAAGGCACAAAGACCATCCAGATCAAGTACAATGGCAAAACACAGTCCTTTGATGTGCAGGTCATTGATTACGAAAAACAGATTCCTGCAAAAGTCGAATTGTCCTCCAAAACAGGAGAACCCATCCAGACCATCACCATTCCCGGTGAGAAATGGAAAAACGCCAGTGGTATGTATTCTCTTTATGATGTAAAGATGCCAGAAATATATGAGAAATGGGAAAAAGACACCTTCACCATTAAGGTATCTAATGCCGCAGGGGAAGCCCTTTCTGACTATACGGTGAAAAAAGCCATTGACGGCAAAGCGCTGGAACTGACATTCCCCCACTACACAGAATACGATTCCTACGGCGGTTATGTACGCCTGCTCTTTGATTTTTTCGGTAAGACAGAGCCCACACAGCCAGAAGGGAAAATTGCAGACGGCGAATGGTACGGTACAGCCACATGGGGACGTTATTACCCCGACAGAGGTCCTAACGTGGTGAAAGTGACAATAAAAGACGGCGTCATCACCAATGCGGAATCCATCAAGTATACAGACGATACCAATAACCTTTACGCAGGCGGGAAAAATATCCTGAAAAAAGCCGTAGGTCTGTCTGATTTGTCCAGTCTGTCCACAGCACTGACAGAGAAAAAAGGCGATGCTTTTGACGCAGTCAGCGGTGCCACAGAAACAGCAAAAGGGCATCTCAGCGCCATGGAAAACGCTTTGGCAAAGGCAAAACAGTATGGACTGGATCAGAAAGACCAGCAGATTGCATGGATGGAATTTAAGGAGAAACCTGCTCTGACTGCGAAATTCAATACGCCGCTGGATTTGAGCCAGACAGAGCTGACACTGCATATGACAGACGGCAAGGAGAAAACAGTACCTTTCAGCCAGCTGGAGGAATACGGCATCGTTACCAATTACAAAAACGGCGATACCATCACCAAGCAGACAGAAGGCATGAAAGACGGCACATTGCTGGTGAAATTCACCCATGAACTTTCTCAGACCACCATCCCGGTGAGCATTGCTTTTCTGGATGAAGTGAAACAGAAATCCCCTACACATATTCTGGTGACCATGGAGGACGAGAAAACCCAGAAGATTCCGCTGGAGGAAAACAAATTCCGTTATCGTCTGGAAACAGAAGGCGCTATCAAAGCCATGGCTATTTATGACAATGATAAGAAACTGGCAGATGGTGTTTTTGAAGATGGTTATAATTCCTGGAAATTTGCGCTGAAAGGCGTTGCTGCCGGAGATGACTATACAGGTTGGAAATACGAAAATTATTTTGTGGTTCTGGATACTTCTGCCGATACTTCCGCTGTGGCATCCTTTACACTGGATACCAGTCTGGTGCCCAAGAAGTATGCCGTTGGGGAAGCTTTCCAGCTGGATAACCTGAATATTTCTCTGAAAACAGAAAAAGGCAGTTCCCAGCGTTTGAACGGGTGGGCAGAATGCCGCAACAGAGGTTTTGTTACATCCATGGAAAATGGTCATATCTTTACAGCGAAAGAGGCGGGCAAACAGACCATCACCATTTCTGTGGGAGAGCACCAGCAGACATTCCAGGTGGAAGTGAAAGATTACGCTTCCCAGATTCCTGCGAAAGTGGAACTTTATGACAGCGCAAAGGATACATTGCTCCAGACCATCACCGTAGAAGATCGGGAATGGAAAACAGAAAAGGGCTGTGTCACCAAAAAAGGAATTGAACTGCCGGATACATACAAAGACTGGAAGAGCGATACATTCAAAGTCAAAGTATATAACAGCGAAAATGAGCTTATCCAAGACGAAGTCTACAAAGTAGGATTGGATTATTATAAAGAAGCTTTGGAAATCGATTTCCCCAATTACAAGGAATACTACGGAGAAGGCGGCTATCTGAAGATGTATTTCTCCTTCCAGAAAACAACGGAAGGGCCTACCGAAGAACCCAATGCTACCGCAGAAGGCAGTGCGAAAGTAGGGGATTTTGGCTATGATGCCAAGGTGACTGTGACTTACAACAAAAAGACAAAAGAAATCGTATCTGTCACAGACAATGGCACAGAAGCAGGCGGCAATGATTCCTTCTGGCAGAAAGCTGCGGCAATGTTTGAGAAATTCAAAGGGAAAACCGCAAAGGATATTGACGGCATCGACGCTGTGGCCAGCGCAACCGTTTCCAGTGAAGCCATCAAAGGCGCTGTGAAAGAAGCCCTTTCTTCCAAGTCCGGCGAAGTCAGCGAACCAAAAGTAACAGCGGCAGACCTGAGAACCAATCTACTGTTCGCGGCAACAGAAAATGCCCTGCTGAACATTTCCGCACCGGAAGGAGCAGATGTTTTTTATACCACAGACGGCAGCGACCCAAAGGGGGACGATGCCTCTAAAAAAAAACTGAACCAGCCGACCCTGTCTTTGAATGGGAATGATGCCAATGAAACCATTTCTTTGAAGCTGGCAGCCCAGAAAGACGGAAAATGGTCAAAAGTTCTGGAAATCCCTTTGACTTTCGTGAAGATTCCCCCTCTGGATACAGGCACAAAGGTATACACAGGGCAGGCGGAGTGCAAAGGCAATGAAGGCAAGCCCTATACCGTAAAGGTGCGCGTGACCACGGTAAATGGCAGGATTGCTCTGCTGGAAGATAACGGCACAGAGATTCCCGGCACCATTGACGAATCTTTCTGGCTGGGCGGCGATGTCATGGGCCCAAGCGGCATGCCGGAAAAACTGAAAGGAAAGACTTTGGAGGAAGTGCTGAAGGCACGCACCACACCTTCTGAAAAGGAGGAGGAAAAGGTGGATGCCATCAGCGGCGCGACCCTGTCCAGCGATGCGGTAAAATATGCGGTCATTGACGCCTTGCGCAGCAAGCCTATACGGGAAGGCACGGGAGAAATTGCGCCGCCCACTTTCCAGAGCACCAGACAGGTGGCACCCAATGGAAAAATCAATTCTATTTTTGTTACCATGAAAGCGCCGGAAGGGGCAGTCATCCACTATACCATAGACGGCAGTGAGCCTACGGAAGAAAGCCCTACGCCTTCCAAAGACCCTATTTTCCATGAGGATTCCGGCGCGGAATTGAAGGCGGAAAGTGAAACATATGCTGACGGCAGAGTGATTTTGCTGAAAGCGGCAGCCTTTCAGGATGGAAAACGCTCGGAAACAGTGACAGGCAGATATGTTTTTGCCAATCCAAATCCGAAACATTCCTATGAACTGGGGCAGTTCAGCGGAAAGGCAGACGGCATCACCGCAAGAGTGGAGTTTGAAAGCCCCAATTTCGACCAGAAATACTATCTGACCAAAATCCGTCTGGATGATGCCAGCGAAAAAGCATACGCAGCCTTTTTGCCGGAACTGTTCAGCCAGATTTATCTGAAACAGGGCGTGGAAGGTGTGACACCTGTTTCCGGTCATGAGGAAGAAAGCCGAAAAGTCCTTGCGGCTGTTCAGGCGGCATTACAGGAGGGCTCTGTGGCAGCGGAACCTGTCATTACCGTAAGCCCCAAACAGGGCAATTACAGCAATGATGAAAAAGTGACTGTGGAAATCACATGTGCCACCGACGGCGCGGAAATCTATTATGTGGTAGAAAACAGCAACGACCTGACCAACGGAAAACTGTCTGACTTTGAAAAACATAAAGTCCTCTATGAAAAACCCCTGACATTGACCGTGGAGAATCCCAAAGGCGGTACACTGTATATCCGTGCGGCAGCAAAGGTGGGAGAAAAGAATTGGTCTCCTACAGCAAGAAAAGATTTGACTTTCGTGAAAGCAGTGGGAACAGAAGCCTTTGAAGTGAACGGCAGCAAATACGGCACATGGAAAGAAGCTGTCAGTGCCCTTGAGGAAGCAGGCAGTGGTGAGATCATTCTGCGGGATGATGTGGAATTACAGGAAAAAGACACCTTCCCTTCCGTTTCCTGCACCATCCGTTCCGGGGATGCGCGCAAGTGCAAAATCAAAGGCGGCGTCATGGAAGCAAGGGCAGATATTACTTTTGAGAATGTTGTGTACGATGTGAATCGCATTTATGGCAATGGGCATTCTGTTACCATTGGCGCAGATGTGGAAACACCGTTCAGCTTCACAAAACGTGCTATTTTTGCGGGAACTGCACATGACGCAGAGGAGAAAGAAATCACGGCAAACCCTGTGCTTTCTGTGGAAAGCGGCAAGTTTGCCCTCTATGGCAGCGGCAGCAGCGGCACCACTTTGAAAGGCAATGTGGAAATCAAGGTCAAAGGTACCGCAGACGTGGAAGTTGCCGGTGCATATATGAATAGTACCGTAAATGGAAAAGTGACGGTTTCTGTGGAAGATGAGGCGGTGCTTTCCGAGTTTCTGGGTGAATTGAGCAAAGGCAGTGTGAAAGAATTGGAACTGGTGATGACAGGCAGCCCGAAACTGGATGGACGCACCTTCCGGGGTACGGTCAACGGCGAACCCAAAGGCACATTGGATTTGCAGCAGGCATCTCTGTCACCGGAGCAAGTAGAGAAATTTAAGGACTTTGCCGAAGTTCTGAAGGCAGATAGTCCGGCGGCAGAAGAAACGCTGACAAAACCAGACGAGGAAACTGTCACAGTGGAGAAAGAGAAGGAAGAAGCGGCTGTCATTGCAAAAATGATTGCCGAAGCCGTTTCTGACTTTTCTGATCCGGGAAAAAGCGACCTCCTGTAAATAAAAGAGAAGGAAGTAAATTTGCAGATATAGAAAGAAAACCCTAAAAAGGGACATCTTCATAAGAAAACAAAGAAAGCTGAAATCCTTATTATTATATAGAGATTTCAGCTTTCTTATTTTTATAAAATTTTGAGGATAAGCTGCTTTTTACAGATGTTTTTCTTTTTGGGGACTTTGATGATGGAGTTCGGAACGAATATTTTGTGCATAATATTACCAATTGACGGGACGGATTTTATAGGAAAAACAAGAAGGATTTTTTGATATTGTTTTGAAAAAACAGTTGAAGATTTAACTGAATAGATATTATGAAGAATTAAAATAGAGTTGTTTCTTGTTTTTTTAGTGGGATGTTGTATGGAAAATATAGAAAACTCGTTGGAAAGCAGGAAGAAGGAATAAATGCAGAAAAATTTTTATGTATGCATATTGATTTTTGTACGAATCGTGATAAAATAAAACCGAAAGTATGTACCATACGGAATTGATGAAATTTGCGGGGCAAATTGATAGAGGTTCTGTATAGAATTTTTATGCGTAAAATATGCATAATAACACTTAGGAGGGGTCGAATTGAGAAAAAACGCAAAGAAGGCAACCAAAAGAACATGCTCTATGGCGTTGGCTGCAGTTCTGGCTTTTGCACCTGTGACAGTATTTGGTGCAACAGACACAGCAAATCATTGGGCAAATGCAGTGATCTCTGATTGGGAAAGCAAAGGTCTGATCAAAGGCTATGAAGACGGCACATTTAAGCCGGACAATAGTGTTAGCCGTGCAGAATTTGTTACCATGATGAATAACGTGCTGAAAAACGATGCAGAAGGCACTGTTAGCTTTACAGACGTGAAAGAAACCGATTGGTTCTATCAGGCAGTGGCTGCAGCAGTGAATGCAGGATACTGCAATGGCTATGAAGACGGTACTTTCAAACCCAGCGCAACCATCAGCAGAGCGGAAGCAGCTGTAATGATCGCAAATGCTATGGGTCTGGAACAGGATGCTGCAGGTGCTGAAGGATTTAGCGATGAAATTCCTGTATGGGCAGTGGGCAGTGTAGGCGCTGTTGTAAAAGCAGGCTATATGAGCGGTTACCCTGATGGTACTTTTGGTGCAGCCAAATCCATTACAAGAGCAGAAGCTGTGTCATCTTTGAATCGTGTACTGACACAGAATGATGAAACAGTAGCAGCAACAGAAGTTGTGCTGACAGAAAAAGAAGCTGTTCTGGAAGATCAGGTTGTAGCAGGTAATGTGGTCATTGACAGCACAGTAGAAAAAGCAACGCTGCGGGATGTGGAAATTCAGGGTGACCTGGTGATCCGCTGCGCAGAAGACGACAAAGTTGTTTTGGATAATGTGACTGTAAAAGGTCGTATCATTATTGAAAAAACAGGCGTAGAAGTTTCTTTCTCCGGTAAAACAGATGTGAAAGAAGTGCAGGTAGGCGCAGTATGTGAATTGACAGCAGATGACTTTGAAGGCAGCATTGACAAAGTTCAGATTGTGGATGAATTGACAGAAAAAGGCGATGTTGTCATTGACGTGCCTGTAGATGAAGTGATCGTAGAAAAGAAAGCTTCTGTAAAAGTAAAAGAAAATGTAGATACCATCCAGATTGCTGAAGATGCTGAAGGCTCTGAACTGGATATTGCCAAAGATGTTGTTGTGGATCTGGTAAAAGCAGACGGCAAAGTGGAAATTTCCGGTGATGGTACTGTTAAGAAACTGGAAGCAAATGCAGATGGCATTACATATTACAGAGATGTAACCATTAATAAGACAGAAGTAGCGTCTGGTGTAGAAGCGCCTACAGTTGTTGACGATTATGTAAGCGGTGGCGGCGGAAGCAGTTCTGTTACGAAATATACTGTAACTTTCATGGATGGGGAAACCACAGTAGATAGCCAGAGAGTACGCAGAGGCAGTACCGTAAGCGAACCCACAGCTCCCACAAAAGAAGGCTATACTTTTGTAGGCTGGTTCGATGGTGATACACAGTTTGATTTTACAACACCTATTCGCAGCAGTTTGACACTGAAAGCAAAATGGGTGTCTAATCCTGAAGATGGCGATGTGACAGCGTATGTAGATGGAAAAGGGTATGCTTCTTTGGCAGACGCTTTGAATGATACAGAACTGAAAGAAGGCGCTACCATCGTATTGCTGGAAGATCAGGAAGCAAGTGTACTGTTCAACATTACCAAAGATGTTACCATTGATGGGAATGGAAATAAGATTACAGCAGATGAAGGCATGACCAATAGCCATTTGATGCAGGCATTCGGTGCAAGTGTGACATTGAAAAATGTGACTTTAGACTGTGCAGGAGTAGCAAAAGGTCTGCATATCTACAATAACAATCAGTCTGGTGGAGAAAATGATGTTGTGACATTGGAAAATGTAACAATCTTGAAGAGTGCCGGAAGCGGTATGACTGTAAATGGTGCGAAGGTAAATGCCACCAATCTGACCATAGAAGGCAGTGCTTGGGAACAGAGTATTGACGTATCCAAGGGCGGTAGTGTTACTACACCTTCTCAGTTGACTCTGGACAGCGCAGATGGTCTGAAAGATACTTTCGCGATTGTTGAGGATGGCGCTACAACTGCAACTGTCAACATTGGCGGAAAAGAAAATTGTGGTGCAGTGGCTACTGCTATGGAGGACAGTAATGGCAATTCTTATCTGAAATATCAGTACAATACCTTTGCAGAAACAGGTAAGGATTATATGGCTCCTGCAGATGTAGATGGTTCTTTGGAATATGTTCTGAGCTTGGCGCCCGCTGGTGCGCGTATCCGTTTGACAGCTGGGGAATATGACGCACCGAATGTAAATGGTACTAGCGCATTTGCATTGGCGCACCCTGTTAGCCTGCAGGGGGCTGGTGAAGATAAAACCATTATCAATGGACATATTTTCATCAATTTCAATGGCAATGGACAGGATTATCCTGATGGTACAAAATACCCTGTAACATTCTCCGACTTTACATTGCAGGATGACAATGCAGATGCACAGGTGGCAATCAACACAGGTGGTGTGAATTATGTTCGTCAAAACTATAAATTCACCATTGAAAATGTTACCATGAAAGACTACCTCTTTGGTGTGCAGCTGGCTTCCGGTTATCAGAATAACCAGATGACATTGAATAATGTCAACTTTGAAAATATCTGGTGTGCAGCTTCTGTACAGGAAACAAATGAATTGGCTATGAATGACTGCACATTTACAAATGTTACTTATCAGTTGCAGAAATTCTACCCTAACTATTATTATCCCACATTTGGAGATGAAACAACAAAAGTAGACGGCACTACAGTTAGTGTGCCTGGTATGGATGATTGGGAAAACACAGAAGCATCCTATACAGACGCTAGCGGCAATAAAGTAACTGGTACTTTTGAAGATGCAGTGGCAAATGCGCAGGCAGGTTCTACTGTAACATTGGTGAAAGATGTTACATTGGATAGTGCCCTTACAAGTTTTGCGGATAACTTGACCATTGAAGGCGAAGGCAAGACCGTAACAACAACAGCAAATTATGGTATCAATGTACCGACAGATGTGACTTCCCTGACAATCAATAATCTGAATCTGGAAAAAGCGGAGAAAACAGGTACAGCAATCAAAGTTCCTAGTGCAAATGAAAATTTCACTTTAACTTTGAATGGTTGTCAATTCGATGGTTTTGAATTTGGTATTTACCGTGATCTGCCTAAGAATACAACTGCTGCGGCGACCATGAATCTGACAGGCTGCACATTTGAAAATGCAGATCAGAAAGCCATCTATGTAGAAGCATTGACAAATTCTACAATCCAGGGTTGTCAGTTCATCAACTGTGGTACCAAAGAAGATGGTGCACATTCCATGTCCTCTGCAGTTGATATCAACTTGAAATATGGTAATTATGAACATATTAGCATTCAGGATTGCAACTTTGAAGGCAATGGCGCAGGTCTTGGCGGCGCCCTGTTGATCAAAGCAAGAGATGATGGCAGCTATGCTGATACATCTGCAACATTGACAGGTGTAACCATCACCGGATGCACATTCACCGATAACAATAGAGATATTGTATTTGGGGAACCTATGAAAAATAATGTAGGACCTACAGGTGTTACCATTGATGATGTAGCTGTAGAACCCAGCACAACCACTTTGCCTGGCAAACAGAACATCAATGGTGCGGAAGTTCTGGACTATCGAGTAGCAGCAGGCAACGCAGGCATTTCCTTTGCAGGTAGCACCACAGGTGTAGTGGTAGATAATGCAAACGACTTCGATCTGACATTTGATGAAGAGACTTTTGGTGAAGCTGTAACAGATTTCTTCTGTGCAGACTGTGTAGCAAATCCTGGTACAAACCATGCAGACCATGAAACTTTTGCAACTGTAAACGCAGATGGTTCTCTGAAAATGGTACAGGCTGATGATGGTCGTATGCCTTATTTCCAGATGGACAATGTAGATCTGGAAAACAATACTTATACCATTTCCTATGATCTGAATGTAGCATATGATGATGAGTCGGATGGTGTACTGAGTGTGAACACAGGCAATACTGGTTGGGGCGCAGATGCCCATTTCGTTCTGAAACAGGGCGAAGGTCTGTATAATTTCTCTGGAAATACATTGTTAAGTGATGCAGATGTATTTAAAAATGGCGGTACTTTCAGTGTAGTGGTAACTTATACATTGGATAATGGCACACCCAAAACAGAATTGACCATTACAGCATCTGATGATACAGAAGCAACCATCGAAAGCGAAGGTGGCAGCAATAAAAAAGCTATCTACTGGTGCGGATATACTTATGAAAATGTATCTGCAAGTGTAGCAAACTTTACATTGAAAAGTGAAGTAAAATAATTAGAATGCTATGAAAAACTGCGCAAAGCAGTTCGAACATTGGCATAAGATGATGTCGAACCCCCAGACAGGTACGAGAAAATTACCCTGCCTGGGGGTTGTTTTTTACGGAAAAAATCTCCATCTACGAAAAGAAATCGTATTTTTACATAAATGTGCGTCCTTTGGTTCATAATAACTCTGAACAACCGACCGACGGAGGTTGGACACAGAGGAGGACAAACAACATGAGAGCAACTGGCATTGTCAGAATACGAAAGGTTTGGACTTGCCATGCTTCAGCTAGAGGAAAGATGGCTGGGGAAATAAGATACATATGATTTTGGAATTTTCCAAATAAAAAAGCAGATTTTATTAGAATAAAATCTGCTTTTTTATTTGTACAGAAATTTTAAGTTTCCCATGCCATAAATACATTTACCATACTACGAATATCATTTTCAATCTCTATTTTTGCCATTTCAGAAAATCCAAGTTTTAATGCATGATAAATTGCCAAGTGCTGTTTCACGGCAGAAGAAAGGATTTTTGTAGAATTTTCCTGGCTTATGGTGTGCAGAATACAATTCCGATAGTGAAAAATACGTCCTTCGATTTTCTGATACATTTCTTGGATGTAAGCATTATTAGAAGCTTCAATAATGATTGCATGGAATCGATGATCACATGCGGCATGTGCAGCAATGTCTGTTGTAGATTTGCCATTACTGGCATTTTCGTATTGTGATATCCAAAACTGCAGCTGCTTTAATTGTTCTTCGGTAATGTGAAAAGTAGCTAGATATGCGGCAAATCCTTCAATTGCGAGTCTAGCTTCCATAATTTGATGACATTCTTCTTTGCTCAGGGCGGAAACGACAGATAATTTGTTGGCTTTTTTAAGGATGAGTCCTTCCTGATATAGTTTTTGTAGCGCATTTCGTATAGGAGAACGGCTGATGCCGAGATCTTCAGCTAGTTTACTTTCATTTAATTTGGAGCCGGGAGTTAGTTGGAGTTCAATGATATCATTGCGCAAGGAGTGGTAGATTACATCTTCCAAGACAAGAAACGGATTTTCTTCTATTTTTTTGTGCAGCGTTTGTCGATCAATCAAGTAAAACACCTCCAGTTTGATTATATGTTAAATACAAATGTCTGTCTACAGGAACAAAGATGAAAAATAGCATTGGGACTGATTCTTTCTTGAGACAGCTTCCATGGGAAGTGTATAAGTCGTCCATATTTTGACACAACAAAAAATGCAATGGTAAAGTTACCTTAAATAAAAGCGAAATATAAAAAAGGAGGGTAATTTATGGAAAAGAGTAAAGAAAAATCATCAATGGGCATTTCCATCATTCGTTATGCAGGTACTTACATTGGTGCAGTTATCGGTGCTGGATTTGCAAGTGGACAAGAACCAATGCAGTTTTTTGTATCTTACGGTTATCTGGGAATCATTGGTGCCATTTTGCTGATCGTATTGTTTGCCTGGTATGGTTATTTATTTATGCTTGCTGGGCACAAACTGAAAGTATCTGCCCATGGACCGATTTTAAATTATCTTTGCGGTGAGAAAATAGGCAAGATTTTTGACTGGATTTTAACGTTTTTCTTGTTCGGGGTTTTGGCAATCATGATTTCGGGCGGCGGCTCTGCTTTGAATCAATATTTCGGCTTAAATATTTTGATTGGGAAAGTAATCATTACGGTGCTTTCTGTTGGGACAATTCTGCTGGGCTTTAGTTCCGCATTAAGTGCACTTGGTTTTTTATCGACAATCATCATTATTGCAACTTTAACGATCTCCATTGCGACAATCTGTGGAAATATTGATGGGATTGGACAGGCGGGGCAGATCATTCAGGGATTGGAACTTGCACAAGCAACACCTTTTTGGTTACTGTCTACCTTCATTTATGTATCTTATTGTGTACTGCCGACTTTGCCTACATTGGCAACAATCGGGAATATGGAACCAGAAAAAAGAATCGTTAAAAAATCCGCTGTGATTGGTGGTTCTATTATGGGGATTGCTGTTTTATGTATGGTATTGGCTTTGCTTTCCAGAATTGAAGATGTTTCAAGTTATCAGATTCCTTTCTTGGAAGTAGCGAAACAGATTCATCCGGTAATTGGATTTTTGTTTACACTGATTTTGCTTGCTGCTATTTATACCACGTCTGTACCGATTCTATATGGTTTTTCCATCAGATTTGCAGAAGAAAAAACAAAGAAATTTTATGGTGTTACAATTTTAGCGGCAGTGGTTGCTTTCATTGCAGGTATGTTCCCCTTTGACACACTGGTAGGAACCGTATATCCACTGTTGGGCTATATTGGCATGATTGTTATGATTGCAGGTGCTTATAAGATGTTTATCAAGAAGGATTTGCGGTAGTTATATCAGAGAGAAAAGGAATAAGGAGGAGATTACATGAGTCTTTATGCGAAAAAGAATGATTGGGTACGGATTGAACAAATTGTGTTGCAGCCGGAAGAAAGACTAGAAACATTGCCGGAGTCAACACGAAAAGTTCCTCTGAAATGTTGGATGAATGGATTTTTAGAAGATGAACAGGCGAAAATCGGGGATCGAGTACGGATACGAACAAATATCGGCAGGGTAGTTGAAGGAACATTGTATGCAGTTTGGCCGCAATATGACCATAGTTTTGGCAGACAGCAGCCTACATTGATCCATGTAGGGCAGGAAATTGAAGAATTGCTTGGAAAGGAGAATTAAATATGGGAAAAGAACATACAGTTTCAGAAATGGTTGGAAGAAACAAAGAAATTTTATTCCGTTCTGTCAATTTAGATTATGATCAGTTTAAACAGGAACGGCTGGCGTGGGACTATGAAAAACTTATGGCGGCAGCTGGGTATACCCTGGATGAAATTCGACAGATCCAGGCAGAAGTTTATGTAGGGAATACACCCCTTTTGGAACTGAAGAATTTGACAAATTTGGCAAGAGCTGTAGCAGAGCCTGGGAAAGGTGCCAGAATTTTTTTGAAAGATGAGGCAAATAATCCTACAGGCAGTTTTAAAGACAGACGTGCTACGTTGCCTGTGTACGAGGCGAAAAAACATGGCTATCCAGGTGTTATTGTTTCTTCCAGCGGGAATTATGGTGCTGCGGTTGCTTCCCAGGCAGCAAGAAGAGGTATTCAATCAATTGTTGCACAGGAAGTTTATGATGATGCAGGAAATGGGCAGCCCGAATCCTTAGAAAAAGGGCGTGCCTGTGAAGCTTATGGTTCTGAGATCCAACAGTATACAGTTGGACCTGAAGTTTTTACATATGTAATTCTGAATCTTTTGGATGAAACAGGATTTTTCAGCTCTTCACTGTACCTGCCCCACAGCATTGCCGGAATTGAAACGATTGGTGCGGAAATTATGGAGCAAACGAAGGCACAGACAGGAAGAGAACCTGATGTGGTACTGGTAACACACGCAGGCGGAGGCAATTTTACAGGAACAGCCAGAGGTATGAGAAAATTAGGCTATCAAGGAAAACTGTTTGGTGTTTCAGTAGATTTGAAAGATTTGGATTCCCACGATGACAGCCAGTTTGCGAGAAAATCTTTCTCTACAGGACATACAGGATATGGATATACTTCTTTGAGAAATCCAGAAAGTGTGGATGTTCCATTGAATGCAGCTAGACCTTTGAGATATATGGATGCTTATTATACAGTAACTCAGGGAGATGTATATTACATTACAGAAATTCTGGATCGTGTGGAAGGGCTGCAAAGAGGTCCGGCAGGAAATACAGCATTGGCAGCAGCGTTTGCGCTGGCACAAAAAATGGATGAAGATCAGATTATTGTCGTACAGGAATCAGAATATACGGGTGCAGGCAAATCCCATACAGCACAGATGACTTTTGCGGAAGATCATGGTGTAAAAGTGTATCGCGGAAAAACAGAAACAGAAATTCCAGGGGAGTCCATTGTTATTCCTGAAAAACCTCAGGAAATTTCTATCAGACAGATTGATTTGGATCAGATTCGCAAAGACTATTTGCGTATCAATGTCAAGGAAAAGGGAATTGATAATCTTTTGCCTCATGAAGTAGATTTCTTGTCACAAGAAACTAACCAAAGTGCAGAAGCAACCAAACAAATGCTGCGTGAGTTGGGGATTTGCTTTGAAGAATAAGAATTGTGTATGAAATAGAAAAGCTCACACTAGAAAATAGATAACGAACAAAAAACCTCGGATACCCATTTTACAAGGGTTTCCGAGGTTTTTTAGCAGTATGACCTTATGTTATTGAAGAGGTTCTTCTATGGCTCTAAATCATAGGAGAATCTTTTATTATGAAAGAAGGAAAATATAATAATATCCATCACCCGCTGGAAGAATATGATATTTATATAGCATAAGATATTTGGGAAACTTTAAAAGACCTTCTTAGTAGAACCATCAAAGAAATGATAGAAGTTGAGATGGAAAGCTGTCTTGACTATGAAAAATCTGAGAAATATTTCAGAGAAGATTGTGCTCTAGGCACTTCCTGCACTTCGTCAAAAATCAGAAGGGTGTTGTTCGGGTCAATTTTTCTGCCTACATACAGTTCAATGCCCATAATCAGCCGATCAGTATTCAAGTCAGAAGCAAAAAGTTCTGTCATAATGGAATTAGAGTCAAAGTTGATATATACGGTATCAGCATAGGCTTTGCTGCCAAATTCTTTCATGAGCCAGGTTTTGCCTACCTGTCTTGCACCTTTAATGATTAAGGGTCTTCGACATTTGCTTTCTTTCCATTGGTATAGTTTTTCCATAGCGGTGCGGTACATACAAACACCTCCTTGCTGTGATATTAAAGATGGTATACCTAATTATAACAAAAATTACAATGAAAAAAGATGATAGAAAACGATTTTTACAATGATTAATCTGAATGTCCTATGAGGAATAGGTATTTAAATCAGTTGATATACCTACATAAATATCTAGCAAAGACGCAGAAATATACAAATTGATTATTTCCATAAATAAGATTACAGTTTATTTATTGGAGATATCATAAGAGTAGTGCATCTTTTTTCTGATAATTATACCCGGAACATTTTTGTTTTTCATTCAGTTCCATTTACAATATATTTTGAAAGATATTTCACTGTATAGCCTTCAACATTCCTTGTGTATATGAATGAATATAAAAATATCCTCTTAGATCAATAGCTATTTCGATATTGGTCTAAGAGGACGAATGTAATGTTATAAGTAAAACGAATTTTGTTATAGCCTAAATTAAAGTATGCTTTTTTTGGCTTGTTAATCTTTTTTAGTCTAAAGCGAGGAAAAAACTCAAATAAGAGGTTTTTCAATGAAGTTTAATTCTTTGTTGCCTTATTATTTTCTCCTTCAAGCTTACGATCAATGCCTGTAAGAATTGAAATTAAGAATACTAGAGGGAAGGTCATACAATAAAACATACCTCCGGGTAATGACATTGGACTAATGGGATCAATGAAGCTATATTCTGCCAACACTCCAGAAACCCCGCCCATTGTAAGTATGATAAATACACTTGAAAATGGATTTAGAGCTGGAAGCGTTGACGAAAAGCAAGCAATCAAATTTGCACGTCGATAAGGATGCAGTCCAGCGCCTTTGCCAATTTCATTTGCGATAGGTCCAAACATCAAACATGAAGGACCATTCATGGTACCAATTAATAAACTTGTGATAGCAGTACCAAAAGCAATGACGAGGTCTGCGCCCATAGGACTTTTGCATACTTTGCTTTCCATCAGTTTTGTAATAAGATTATCCATCATGCCACAACCTTTTAGTATACCAATCATGGCTACAATAATATAAACAGTCATAATGGTTCCAATCATATTGGTGATACCATCAATGATAAAACCGCTCATTGTACCATCTTCTACATAAAGAATATCTTGTGGTGTCATAATCCCGCTTGCAATACCTACTACAGTTCCGGTAATAATACCCGTGGTTGCAGCTAAAAAAATATTTTTTGTCTTAAATGCAACAACTAACAATATAATCATAGGAAGCAGCATCAAAAGCCCTTTTGGATTAGAATACTCTTCCATAAGTGCATGACTTTCTGCAGACATAGCATTTCCTGAACCACCGAAAATTGCGAACAAAATTATCGCTAACACGCCTGCAATCAGGGAATATTTGACTCTAGATCTTACAACGCCACCAATATCAGGTCTTGATCCATCTTTATATTCTTGTGTTTGTGAGGAAGCAATGGTTACATCAGAAACAGGACCAATGGAATCGCCAAATAAAGCTCCGCTAATTAAGGCACCTAACAAAACGGGGATATTGGCTCCGGTCAATGCACCTACAGGAAGGATTACAGGAACCATTGTCAAAATAGTTCCTAATGAAGTACCTGTAGCTGTGGCAATAATAGATGTAACAATGAAAGAAAATACACAAATAGTGCTGCCGGTCACATTGAGCATATCACCGATCCAAATAAATCCCTGCGCTATTTCGCCTCTGGTCATCATCTTTCCGAAAACACCTACAACTAAAAGGATCAAAGCAAGTGTATTTCCTAGTTCATCTGACATTCCTCGAATGGCGGCATTCCAGAATGACGGAATATTTTTGGCAAAAAAGCTGGAAATAATTAATCCAACCAACCCACCAAGAGCCAGAGCCATGGTATCATAGACACCAGCGAAACCGAAAAAATAAATGGCAAAAACAACCAAAATTAAAATCGGAAGTAAACTCATAGCTTTTCCGCCATGAAATTTTAATGCATATTTCTCTTCCATAATAAATCCTCCTTTCATAGTTATGGGCTTTGTAAAGCATACTGTATTTTAGTTCTGGTTTTTCTTTCTTAAACTGTAAATTAAAATACTGCTAAATCCATTGATAGCCAAGAAAAAGATATTCTGGAAGAACAAATAACGTTATTATCCTATCAACAACGTTTTTTTAAAGATGTAGATTAGCGTGTAAATGCCCTTTGTTTGGTTTTTGCAGAAAATCCCTTTGGTATAGTTATCAGTATGGAAAATCAGAAAGAAATTTACCTTTTGAACTTTATAAAACTTCATGATTTGAATCGATGCAAATAAAAAATTATTTTTTTAATGTAAATATTTTATGGTAGTAAGTATTGTCGGATGCAGTTTTATGTTGCAAATAGCATCTTTTATTAAGTGGATTGTTTAGTTAGTACGAACTTGGTTTACAAGATTTCTATAAGCCTCTGTGAAAACAATTGTATCAATGCTGACTGCTATTGCATCCATACCAGCTTCTAAATCTTTTCTTGACTCTTCTACGCTGCTGGCAAAAATCATACAAAACTTTTTAGCCTCGTTGCAAGCTTTCTGAATACGGGCTATTGCTGCTTTGTAATCAGGATGGTCAAATTGGGCTGGTATTCCCATAGAAATGGATAAATCAAATGGACCAATAAAAATTCCATCTAATCCATCTATTTGTATGATTTCCTCAATATTTTCCAAAGCTTCTTTCGTTTCGCATTGTGGAATCATTAATACATGTTCATTGCTGTTTTTCATATAGTCTACTAATGATCCAGTTGCCCATGGTTCATTACCAAATCCACTGCCTCTTCCTTTGATAAATCCACGATTACCAATCGGCGGAAATTTTGCTAAATCCACTGCTTTTTTAAAATCCTCTACTGTTTTCAAACAGGGAACGATAATGCCTTGTGCTCCATTGTCAACTGCTCTTTGAATTTCCTTATGTGTAACATCTGCAATTCGTACAATCGGAGCCATTCCCCCGAATTCAGCACTCTTGATTAAATCACTCATGGGTTGTGTGTCATAAGGTCCATGTTCTGTATCGATGATTACAAAATCTAAACCGGTGTATCCTAAACATTCCATTAACGGAACATTTGTCACGCCTAAGAATGTGCCTATAGCACTTCCCTTTGTTTGAATTGTTTCTTTCAAATGATTCAGCATAAGATCACCATCTCCTTATTTTTCCATGAGCTTTGCCTTTAAGAATTCGCCTAATATTTTAAAATTAGCGGATATACTTTCTTCTGTTTGTCCACTAAAATTCAAACGCATGCAGCGGTTTCCAGAGCCTTCTGGATTTCCTTCGCTATAAAAAATGCTGCCATTACCATAGCATATATTCAATTTCTCGCCAATTTCCTGAGCCAAGGCAGTTGCATCTAACCCTTTAGGTAATTCTGCCCAAATATAATAGCCACCATCAGGATATGTATGTTTGGTGCCATCTGGGAAATATGCGTCCAGAGCCTGAATCATTGCATCTCTCCTACTGCGATAAAGATTTTTTAAGTTTTCCAAATGTTGCGGATAGTATCCTCTTTTGAAAAATTCTGCTGCGATTACTTGCATCATCGTATTTGTGCATGTATCCGTTCCTAATTTTATATTGCAAAACTTTTGAATCTGCTCATCACTTGCAACTAAAAAACCAAGTCTGCTGCCAGGAGAGAAAATCTTTGAGAAACTACCAGAAAAAATAACATTGTCTTTCTTATCAAAACTTTTGATTGGAACCAGTTCTTCTCCGCTATATCGAATTTCACGATAAGGATCATCTTCTAAAACCATAACGTCATATTTGTTCGCAAGTTGTGCCAATTTTTTTCTTCTTTCCTGAGAAAGGGTAACACCTGTCGGGTTCTGGAAAGTTGGAATCGTATAGATAAACTTAGGCTGATATTTTTTGATCTTTTCTTCTACGTCTTCCATGATCAAGCCATGATCATCCATTTCACAGGGAACAAAATTTGCCTGAAACATTTTGAAAATCATATCTGCATGAACAAATGTTGGCTTCTCTACTAAAATGGTATCCCCTGGTTCCAAATAAAGCATACACATGAAGTTTAATGGCTGGATACCACCAGCAGTAATCATAATGTTTTCCACATTTGCATCTAAACCACGAGGTTTTAACAAATAATCTCTCACTGCCTCTCTCAATGCAAGGTTCCCAATCTGTGATCCATATACCATAGTGCTGTATCCAATTTCATTTGGCTTTAGAATATCATTACAAATCTCCCGAATTTGTTCAAAAGGATATGCTTCTTTCGCGGGAGCGCCGCCTGCAAAAGAAATAATTGTTGGAGAAATTAATGCATCCGTCAATACCTTTAATTTTTTTACCTCCCCATCCATTTCATCGATTCGTTTTGCATACCTAGACATAAATCAACACCTCCAAGAATTATTGTTAAATATAAACAGTAATTTGTTTGTGCTCATTATATGTTTTGATAATAAAAATAACAAGCGAAACTATTTAATGCAAACATGACTAATTAATCAAATAACTATAGTATATTTTTTGACATAATGAAGAATGCTTAAAGATTGCCTTTACGAATAAAAAACACTGCAGAATTTTCTGCAGTGTTTTTTATTCATAAGTTAATCAGATTCTTTTGTGTCATATAGTAAAGGATATGTTGACGAAAAAGGGCAGCAGCAGGAGAAATATAATCCGAATAAGCTGTTACCAGTCCAATGGTTCTCATAGGGTTTGTAGCTAACTCCCATGTTTTAACTTCTCGGTGTGAACAATGGACTGTCATTAATGGCATAACAGATAACCCATACCCCTTTTCTACATATGCAAAAATTGTATCATCATCTTCAATGCGATAAATTGGCTCAACATTTAAGCCACAATGGATTAAATAGGGAAGGATTTCTGTATCATAGCCTTCATAGGGAGCGATTAAATCATTTGCTTTGAAATCTTCCATCGTAATGGAAGTGCCATTTAAGGGTTGATATTCTTTAGGAGTAACGCCAACTAAAGGTGTTTTATAAAGAGGCAAAAAAGAGATTTCTGGTCCTAGTGCATTTTGAGAAATAATAGCTAAATCTACTTCTCCATTAACGATCATTCGAACAATATCTTTATCTCCTGATTGACGTACTTTCACTCTTACATTTGGGCAACCCTCTTTAAATTTATCAATAATTTCTGGTAACCAAAGCAAAGTAGCACTATGAAAAGCTGCAATTTTCACTTCTCCGCTATGAACATTTTTTAATTTCAATACTTCTTGAGAGAGTGAATTATCACAGTTTAACAATTGTCTTACCAATGGAATTAAACTTTGTCCATTAGTTGTTAATTCTATGTTGTTTCGATTACGAACAAAAAGTGCATATCCACATTCTTTTTCTAATTTTGTAATGGTGTGACTAACTGCCGATTGTGAAATATTTAGAACACCAGCAGCTTTAATAAAACTTTTTTGTTCTGCTACAGTACTAAAAACATGCCATGAATAAATATTTATAAATCTTCCCCCTTTCTATAATATTTATATCTATAATGGCATATTTTTTTCAGATTTGCAAATGCAAAAAAAACAATTAAAATTGAGGTATTATTCATGTTTCTCCATTTTTTTAAAAAATTATTTAATCCATTATGTTTATTTTTTATGTGAATCAGTGGTATCAAAGGAGTTCAAGGGAAATCTATGGCTTTATTAATCTCTTTTTAGGTTGAGGAATAAAGGTAATAATGTAAAGGGTGATTTTGGAAAGGTTTTTATTGATAAGTCAGTAGTTTAATTACTACTATTAGAGAATATTGTCGTAAGCCCTCTCAAACATCTCCTTCAACTCCCACTCACTGATCTCTCCCCGCTCCGCTTTGTCTTTCATTTCCTGTGCCCAAGCAACTGTTTGATTCCATTCTTCCACAGAAATTTTCTTTCTGTTTTTTCTTGTTTTCAAACGATTATATAGTTTTTGATATTCCGCCTGCGCAGGTGTTTTTGTCTGTGCGGCGGATTTTTTATGTGCGCCGACTTGTCTGCAGGTACGAGTGGTTTCGTCGGGAGCAATATTTGTGCAGTAGCTGACATGGTATCCATTTTCCAAAAGGAAATATTTCCCGCAGTTTTGGCATTTCTTTGGTGCGTGTCCAATCATAAGTCCACGAGATAGATCCACCTGCAAAAAAGAAAAGAGGTTCGTAAATACAAATCGTTCCGCAATACAGAAGGATTGGGTATCATCCTGTTCTGTCATGGTCACAAATTCCAAACCTACCTCATGGGTTTGGGCAATCAAAGGAAGCCCATAGGGAATTGCATTTTCTATTTCCAGCTGCGCCTGTCGATTGGTCATAAAATCATAATAAGCCGATGCATAGGCTTCTGGATTATGATATTTCAGCCGTTCCAAAAAGAGATTTACGAAAGCGGAAGCGTAAGAAAGGAAGGTGGCAATGTCGTTTACCATTCTGATCCAGCCGAAAATCATTTCAGCAAACATTTCGTAATACATGGCACATTCCTGCATAACATCAGAATATTTCCCGTGAATTTCATCATAAGAAGAGGGCAGCATATCCTGAAATTCTTTCATAGGGATACGCAAATTTATGATATTGCGGGGTATTGCCGTATCTCTGTAGACGAGGAGATGGACAGGGACAATACCTCAATAGAAAACCCAAAAGCTATTATTGAGGACTATGTAAAACAGAAATTTCCAGGAAGTACCCTGACATTTTATGAGGATAGAGGCCATTCCGGCTATACCTTTGAAAAGCGGGAAGGCTATCAAAAAATGCGTCCCCTGCGCATGGGACATCAATATGACATTTTAATCATCAAAGATTTTTCCAGATTTTCCAGACGGAACAGCAGAGGACTGGTGGAATTGGAGGATTTGCGGGACAGAGGTGTTCGCATCATATCCATTGGAGATAATATTGATTTCCCTACCTATGACGATTGGACTGCCATACAGTTTCGCTTTCTGGTAAACGAAATGCCTGTTACCGATACCAGCAAAAAAGTGAAATCCGTTATTGATCGACGTCAGAATGACGGCAAATGGATTTGTGCTGTACCCTATGGCTACATCATAACCAATACAAAAAATATGACCATTGCCATAGATCCGCCAGCGGCACAGGTGGGCAGACCATATTTACCCGTTACAACGAAGGCTGGGAATATAAAAAAATTGCCAATTACCTGACAGAATAAAAAATTCCAACACCCCGTATGCACGAGAAAATGCGGCGGGAAGCCAATGGGGAAGAAACAAAAATCTAAGCCAGACAGGAATGGAGTATCGTTACCATACAGGGGATTTTGGAAAATGACTTCTATATTGGTACATTACGGCAGGGGAAATATACCAGAAAACGCATTAATGGTCCAGAAATCAAGAAGGATGAACTGGATCATATTGTCTTTGAAAATCACCACGAAGCTATCATAGACAAGCAGACTTTTGCTATGGCACAGGAATAGCGAAAGAAAAAGAACCCGTTCCAATTACAGAGGAATCAAGAAATATGATAATGTGTATTCTAAGCAATAGATTGGAAAAGCGTTCAAGGAAGAAATTCCCTGGGCGATTTTTGGAAATGAAAAAATATAAAACGGAAAAAATCTCCATCTGCGGAAAGAAATCGTATTTTTACATAAATGTGCGTCCTTTGGTTCATAATAACTCTGAACAACCGACCGACGGAGGTTGGACACAGAGGAGGACAAACAACATGAGAGCAACTGGCATTGTCAGAAGAATCGATGACTTGGGAAGAGTAGTGATTCCAAAGGAAATCCGCCGTACACTGCGTATCCGGGAAGGCGACCCTTTGGAAATTTTCACAGATAGAGAAGGCGAAATCATTTTGAAGAAATATTCCCCCATTGGGGAGCTGGGGGCATTTGCCAAGGAATACGCCGAAAGCCTTGCCCAGACAGCGGGACATGTGACCTGTATCGTGGATAAAGACCGGATCATTGCCGTTTCCGGCGGCGCGAAAAAAGAATTTCTGGAAAAACGCATCAGCCCGGAAATGGAAGAATGTATCAACAAGCGCACCCCCTTTGCGGCGGAAGCTGGTGACGGGCAGTTTGTACCGGTGCTCCATGATGGCGACGGTAGCGAATATCCTTACCAGTTGATGGTGCCCATTATTGCCGAAGGCGATGCGCTGGGGGCGGTGCTGTTTCTTTCCAAAGAGCAGAAAATGGGCGAAGTGGAAGGCAAACTGGCGCAGACTGCCGCAGGATTTTTGGGCAAACAGATGGAATCCTGAGAAAGAGATTTCATTTGTTTCGCAGGGGAAAATAGCTGGAATCCTTGAGATAGAAAGGATTTCAGCTATTGTGTTTTTATGGGGATATTTTCCTGATGAAAAAAGTTTTATGCGTTGCCAGCCTTTTGGAAATGTGGTACCCTGTTAGACAAGACAGGAGGTGCAACATGCATCATTACTTTATCATCAACCCGGCAGCAGGTCAGGGGAAAGCGGCAAAGCTGGTGCCTGCCATCCGGGAATACATGGAAGGGGAAGGACTGCCTTTTACCATCTACCAGACAAAAGGCGTGGGGGACGCCATGGCTTATGTGCGGTATATGGCAAAGAAAGGACCTGCGCGGTTTTATGCCTGCGGCGGAGATGGTACCCTCAATGAGGTAGTCAATGGGCTGAAAAAATTTCCACAATGTCAAGTGGCTTTGATTCCTGCGGGAACAGGCAACGATTTTTTGCGGAATTTTACCAATATGGAAAACTTTCAGGATATCGCCGCACAGGTGGCTGGGGAAGCCGTTGCTATAGACGTGTTGCAGGTTAACGGCAGACGTGTGGTAAACATGACAAACACGGGCTTTGACAGCGCTGTGGTGGCACAGGCGGCAAAGCTGAAGAAAATCCCCTTTGTGGCAGGACCTTTGGCTTATGTGCTGGCGGTGGCAGTGCTGTTCTGCCGTCCCATGGGCAAAGACCTTTCCTTCCGTACGGACAACGGCAAGGAAGCCAAAGGAAAATTTCTGCTGACTGCCCTTGCCAACGGTAAGTTTTATGGCGGCGGGTTCTGTCCTGCTCCCATGGCGAAAATCAACGACGGCAAACTGGAACTGGTAGCAGTGCGGAAAGTATCCAGATGGCGGTTCCTCCACTTGGTAGGCGCTTTCCGCAAAGGGACTTATTTGCAGGAGCCAGTGGCGGAAACACTGGTATTTCAGGATTGCTGCACACGGGTACATATTCACGCAAAAGAAACCCAGAAGCTGAGCATGGACGGGGAGATTGTGCCTTTTACCCATTTGGAAGTGGTGGTGGAAAAAGGCGGACTTTCCTTTGTGGTGCCCAAAGGCAGTGCATTATTAGAAGAAAGGGACGTGATGGAATGATTCACCAAGGCGGATATTATCTCCATTATAAAAATAAACTGTATTGCGCCATTGGCGTGGCGAAACATTCGGAAACACTGGAAGAAATGGTGGTTTATGAACCTCAGTATGGAGAAGGGGGCTTATGGGTACGCCCTTTGGACATGTTTCTGGAAAATGTTACAGTGGAAGGAAAAGAAGTGCCCAGATTTCGTTATGTAGGCATGGAAAAGCCCGAAGGGTATTAAAAAAGAGGAAGATTTCAAAAAAGAAATCTTCCTCTTTTTTATATTATCATTTTTCGTACTGTGCCATAAATTTTTGCAGGTTATTGTAAAACACATCTTCTATTTCTTTTTCCGTCAATCCGCTGGTGATTACTTTTTGCATCTCGATGGTGGGATGATGGAAAGGAGCGTCAGTGCCAAAGAAAATCCGGTCACTGCCTACGGTTTTGTAGGCTTCTTTGATTTTGGAATTCATGGGCATGCCGGACATTTCCAGATAGAGATTGGAGTAGCGTCTTGCCATTTTCAAAGCGGCGTCGATGTAGACACCATGCCCATGCCCCATGTGAATCATAACGATATTTACATCAGGAAACCGTTCCGCCAGCAGAGCAATGCTCCAAGGCAGGGCATAAGGTGCGTGACCGCTGTGGATGAAAACAGGAATATGCAGTTCTCTGGCGGCTTCCATGATGGGGTCAAGGCATTCCGCGTCTGCCACGTAGGCATGGCGAAGGGGGTTCAGCTTAATACCGGAAAAACCCTTGTTCTGTACCAAATCATAAATTTCCTGAACGGACTTTTCGCCCTCCAAAGGATTGGCGTATACCAGACCCCAGAAACGATGGGGATATGCTTCCATAGCTTCTTTCGTACGGAAATTGTCGTCACTTCCCGTGCTGCAAAGAACGGTTTTTTCGATTTCGCAGGCATCCATCTGCTGTACCAGTTCTTCTGCGGTGATGGCAACATTTGCCCAGCCGCCGAATGTGCCCACATGGGCATGTGCGTCTAATTTTTTCATATATCTACATCTCCTTTACTTTTCGTAAAATGCCAGTGGTGCCCAAAACACCCACGAATATAGAAGTCAGTACAAGACCGAAAGCCGTCTGTACCAGAAGTCCCGGTGTCATGACCATGGCGGTGGCAAAGCCGTAATAGAAAATCTTCACTGCTGTGTAGCCCATAATTTGGAAAATACCCCCCAGCACTGCTCCAGCCAGCCAATTTCCCTTGTGGTGCCATTTGTTGATGACATAACCCATGATGAGTGCCATGAATGCTTTGATGAGAAACGTTGGCAGTACCCACTGCATATATCCTCCCAGCAGGTCAGCCAGTGCGGCGCCGATGCCCCCAGCCCATGCGCCTTTTCTGCCTCCCAAAAGCAATACACTGATGAGTATCATACAGTCCCCTAGATGGCTGTAACCGTTTGGTCCCGGTATTTTCAGCACATAAATGGCTACAAATACCAATGCCGCCATGACGGCGGTTTTTGTCAGTTCTTTCGTTCGCAAGATATCCGTCCTTTCTTGTATGTGTTTCTGTACAAGAGGATATCAGAAACTGGAAGGAGAAACCAGAGAATGTCAGACCACAATGGAAAATGTATGGATACAATATAGTATAAATGTATGGGTACAATCAAAGATAATAAAAAAAGCCGAAAATCTTTTTCAGATTCTCGGCTTTGTATTTTCTATCAGGCTTCCTCTGTTTCTTCTTCCACAGGAGCGGGGAAATTCTGTTCCTTGGCTTTGAAGCCGCCGCCTTCCGCTTCGGTGTTTTTTACCAGAGAAGTGAGGATGGTGCCATAAAGATGGCTCACGTTTTTCCGCCAGTTCCGGCAAATGGCTAGCGCCTGCTGTTTGGAAACAACGGAAACGCTGATTTCCATCAAGACGTTGCCGTCGTCGTCATTCAGCCCGCATTTTACCAGAAAATCATCGTTGATTTCCGGGAAATAATTGGCGGTAACGGCGTATTCCGCGCGGATGCGCTTGCTGTTTTCCTGCACGTAAGTATTGATTTCGTTTTTGGCGTGTTCGGAAATGTGGTTCAGAAAGTAATTGACGATTTCGTCGCCTTCGTCAGTGAGGGTATAGCGTGTGTTGTTCTGCTCCCATGATTTTTCCAGCCAGCCGGCGTCCACCAGTTCTGTCAGATACTGCTGGATGGAAAAATAGTCCATATAATTTTTTTCCAGCAAAAACTGGCAAATCTCACTGTTTGACAAAGCGATGCCCATTTTCTGCAAAAGATGCAGGATGATCAGCTTATGCTCCGCTAACTGCCGAATGGATTCTTCGGACATGGAACCCCCTCCTTTCTGTACTGCTAACCCTAATCATAACATATTTTTGTGAAAAGAAAAACATAAAATACGAAAAAAATCGAAAAACAGCGGTTTTTGCCTATTTTTCCGACCAGTCCATGCCCTGACGAATATTTCGCTGCCGCAGGGTCTTATGGATGGTATTGAGGACATGACGCTTATTCAGGCTCCACAAAGGCGCCAGCAGGATGTTTTTATCTCCGTCACCTGTCAGCCGATGCAGGACAATATCCGGGCGCAGACGGGCGATGCAGGCACAGAGCAGGTCAATATACTCTTCCAACGTCAATGGCGTATACTGTCCGCTGCGGTACAGCTTCGCCAAGTCCGTATGCTCTAAAACATGAAGCAATTGCAGCTTTACCCCTTCAATGGGCAGGCTGTTGATGTAGTCCATGGTTTTCAGCAAATCTTCTTTTGTTTCTCCCGGAAGTCCCACAATGACATGAGCCACCACGGAAATGTCATGGGCGGCAAGGCGTTTCACAGCGTCAGTGAAAACGTCATTGTCATATCCACGCCGGATGAAATGGGCAGAGGTTTCCTTTGCCGTTTGCAGCCCCAATTCCACCCAAAGTTTTGTTTTGCCGTTCAGCTCCGCCAGCAGTTCCACCACGTCTTCTCCCAGACAGTCCGGACGGGTGGCAATGGAAAGCCCCACAATGTCCGGCTGGGACAGGGCTTCTTCGTATTTCTGCCGCAGGGTATCCACAGGGGCGTATGTATTGGTGAATGCCTGAAAATAGGCGATGTATCGGGGATGCTCCCACTTGGCGGAAGTCTGGGATTTCCCCTTTGCAATTTGCTCCCTGATGGAAAGGGCAGCGCTTTCGGCAAAATCACCGGAGCCGCCTGCGGAACAGAACAGACAGCCGCCGGTGCCGATGGTGCCGTCACGGTTGGGGCATGTGAAACCGCCGTCCAATGAGATTTTGGCAGTTTTGCCGCCGAATATGTTTCGGTAATAGGTATTCAGGTCACGATAGGGTTTTTCGTCCATAACAAAACCGCCTTTCTTTTGGTTTGTCCATTTGTTTCTGCCGCAGGTTTTCGCAGACATCCATCACATGCTGCCAAAGGACATCGTCTTTGCCTGCCGCCAGCAGCAGAAAGAGAAAATCCGTTTTGGTGCTTTCCAGAAAATCCTCTGCTTCCGCGGGACTTTTTGCCAGCAGGAATTTTTCCAGACTGTCTGTGGTCAGCGCCATGGGGATACAGCTTTCCATTTGGGTCAGTATGCCGCCGACGGTATCCTTGCCGCAGGGCAGGGCGGAAAGGTGTTGATACAAAGCATGGCTGTTGAGAAAATAAAGATTGCCTGCCTGCCAGTTATTCAGACTTTGCCGCAGCAGAGAGAAACAGCCGCAAAGAGTTTTGCGGCTTATGATTTCATGGGTTTCCATTGCCATTATCCTCCGAAAAAATGTTGTATTTCTTCCCTAGGATATGTGGTTTTGAAAGATTTATATTGTCAGTTTTTTACGCTTCTTCTACCAGTTTTTTCAATTCAGAAAGAAGCATGGCGTTGTCCTCGGGACGGAGGATGCAGAAACGCAGGAAACTTTCATCCAGAAAAGCGAAGCTGGAAGCGTCGCGGATGAGCATTTTTTTCATGATCAGTTTTTCAAAAAGCTCAGCGGCAGTGATTTTGTCTGTCAGCAGCTTCAGCAGAATGAAGTTGGCAGAGGAAGGATATGCCTTGATGTTTTTCCATGTAGAAAATTCTGCCAGTGCTTTTTTCCGTTCGTCGGAAATGAGTTTCTTTGTGGTGTCATGGAATTCTTTGTCTGTGAAAAGACGTTCGCCGGCAAAAGCAGCCAGAGAGTTGACGCTCCAAGGGTCCTGATTGGTCTGCAAGCGGTTACGGAAAGCTTCGTTGGAAGATACGCCGTAGCCCAGACGGATGCCCGGTGCCGCAAAGAATTTGGATGTACCACGGATGACAAAAAGGTTGTCAAACTCCGCAGCCAGAGGAATGGCGCAGATTTCTTCCAGATTGTCGGCAAATTCCAGATAAGTTTCGTCAATCATGACAGAAGCCCCTGTTTCTTTGCAGTGGGTCAGAATGGTGCGCAGCTGGGATACAGTCAAAGCGGAGCCTGTGGGGTTGTTGGGATTGCAGGCAACGAACATGCCGATTTCCGGTGTCAATGCCGCCAGCAGGGCATCCAAATCAATGACAAAGTCGTCCTCTGCTTTCAGCGGGAAATAATCGAATGTGCCGCCGGTGAGAGAAACTTCCCGTTCGTATTCGCTGTAAGCAGGGCCCATGATAAGGCTTTTTTTCGCGTTGACGGTCTTGATGAATGTACCGATGAGCTCTGTGGAGCCGTTGCCCACCACGATATGCTCGGGATTTGCGCCGGTGTATGCGCCGATGGCTTCCCGCAGAGCGGTGTAATGTTTGTCTGGATAAGTGGAAATGATGTCCAGATTCTGGGCAAGTGCTGTTTTCACAGATTCGGGAAAGCCCAGAGGGTTAATGTTGCCGCTGAAATCCAGAATTTCTGCTTTGGGGATGCCGTATTTTCTTTCGATGGCGTCCAAATCGCCGCCATGCTGATGCATCAGAGGTTTTGTTTCCATGATTTATCTTAAGTCCCTTCTTATATGGTAATAATGTTAATAAATTTCGTCGATCTGTTCCATTTCGGTGATCTTTTCGCTTTGTCTGCGGATGCGAGGATACATGAGGTAAGGATTGCTTGCCTTTTTCTCCAGCACCTCAATGGTGAGAGCACCAGCTTTGCCGGAAGGCGGTGTCAGTGTCCATACATCGCCGATATGTAAAGGCAGATCACCTAGTGTCAGACCGTCTGTTTTGTTGATAGCGCGCTTGGAAGCGGCTGGTGCGTATTCCATGGGGAAACCGTTGTCATCGGGGATGGACAGAACGTATTCCCGTGTGTCCTCCATGGCAAAAGCGGCGAAGATGTCACAGCAGAAATCATGCAGTGCATTTTCTGTGGACAGTTCCGCTTCTTTCCAGAGGTTTTCGTCCTTCTGCAATGTGGCGCGGAGAGAAACCACATCGGTCACCAGTTCAAAACGCAGCATTTCTTCGTAATACCGCAGTTCCAATTCTGGTGTGATGGCTTCCATGATGCGCTCAAAGGAAATATTTTTGGGCATTTTCTGTTTATTCACAGAAAGCTTTTCTTTTGCCGTCAGTTCCATGCCGATGGCGGTCAGACTGCAATAGGAAGGTGGTGTGAACAGCTCCGCACCGGGATTATGGTGCATGAGGAACAGTGCCGCCAGATTATTGATGTTCTGATAAAAACGGAAGGCTGTGAAAGAAATGGGGCGCACCACATGGAAAAAGTGTCCAAGAGGCGTGAATACCCATTTGTCCATCATAATGCCCGCAAAGAGGAAAGAGGATACAATGGACTGTTCTTCTTCCGTCAGTTCATTAGGCGGCGTTTTCCAGATACTTTCCAAATCAATGTCCACCCGTTTATAAAAGTCTACAAAGACCTGATCGATGTCAATGTGGTTTTCCAGATACTGATAGAAAAAGCTGCTGCTGACCATGCCCGGTTCTAAGTCCATGGTGTATTGGAGCCGTTCCGCCGCCAGTGCGCAGCCTTCCCAAAGGAGGGTATCCAGCGCTTCTTTGGGTTCTTTTCCAAAGAAAGCGTCGGCTTTCGGGCTTTTGGTCACTTTATGGATATGGATGGCAGGAACTTTCTGGAAAAAGCCCATCTGCTGACAAAGACGGGTGAGATATTCCAGATAAAAGCCATCAGGCAGTGTGATTTTTTGCAGCAGTTCCTCTCTGTCTTCTGGCAGGAAAAAGCCGTTTTCGTCAACGGTGCAGTCCGGCAGGCAGGCATCCAGTATGGTCTGCATATCCCGCAGCATGGGGTGGTTTTCCAATGTGTAGGAAACGGGATGGAAGCTGTATTTTTCCATGCCTGCGGCGGTTTTGTCCACATGAAGGACGTAAGCCGTTTCTACATTTGGATCTTCCTGATCACAGTGGATGATGTTGGCAGGGGTCAGTATGGTTTCTCCCGTCAATGCTGTATAATACCATTTGGAAAAAAGCATGGGCGCAATGTCCCAAAGACCGTCCATGGCTTCCGGGTCCATGCGGCTGGCATACTTTTCGTATTCCGTTGTAAAAAGCTGAAGCAAGTCTTCGTGCCGCAGCTGATCTGTATGATTATTCATGAAGAACTCCTTTTTCATCTGTTTCGGGTTTCCGACCTGAGGGGCAGAAACAACCACTTTTCATTTTAGCAGAAAAAAGGGGCATTGGGAAGGATGGCGTCGAAAAAACATAGGCAATTCTTCAAAAGGAATGGCAAAAGAGGCAAAAGTTTTTGTGCAAAAGACAGAAAGTGGATTGTTTCAAAAAAAACCCTCCCATTTTATTGAAACTGTGGACAGAATGTGCTATATTCCTTGTAGTAGAAACAAATGTATGTATCGGAGATACAAAAGGGGAGAACAAACATTGAAAGAAGATAAGAATTTTTTCATCGTGGACAAAAGCGTACTGCCTGAAATCTTTCTGAAGGTTATGGAAGTGAAAAACCTGCTGGAAAGCAAGAAGGAAAAAACAGTACAGGATGCGGTGAACCGTGTGGGTATCAGCCGCAGTGCTTTTTATAAGTATCGTGACGCTGTCCATCCACTCTACGAAAACACGAGAGGAAAAACCGTCACCATCGCAGCCAATCTGGATGATACACCGGGGCTCCTTTCCGCAGTGCTCAACAGCATTGCCACAGAAGGTGCAAACATCCTGACCATCAACCAGACCATTCCCATCAATGGCATTGCAAACGTGACAATCACCATCGAAACAAATGAAATGCAGGGTGAATTCGGCAGACTCATGACCCAGCTGGAAAACTTGCAGGGCATGCAGTCCATCAAGATCATCGGCAGAGAATAAACGAAAGAAAAAAGCAAATAAAATGGCAAGGAAATCGACCCGCATCGTCTGCGGATGAGGCGGGTCTTGTTTTTGACCGCAAAAATCGGTGATGAAAAGGGGAAAAACGAAAAAAGGAGGCTTCTGTTATGATTCATATACGGGTACCTGCCACATCTGCCAATATGGGACCTGGCTTTGACAGCATCGGTGTGGCGCTGCAGTTGTACAACCATTTGTGGGTAGAAGAAATCCCTGAGGGCGTAGAAATCGAAATCCGCAAGGAACAGCCCATTGCCATTCCTACAGACGAGAGCAACCTCATTTATCAGACCATGCGCAAACTCTACGACGCAAAGGGGCTGAAAATGCCTGGGGTGCGTCTGATCCAGTCTGACGACATTCCTATGGTGCGCGGACTGGGCAGCAGTGCCGCTTGTATCGTCGGCGGGCTCATGGCAGCAAATGAACTGGCTGGCAGACCTTGCACCAAGGAAGAACTGGCAGAAATGGCAGCCCAGATGGAAGGTCACCCGGATAACTCCAACCCTGCTTTTTTCGGCAGCATGGTCGTAGGGGCTCTGGGCGAAAAAAATATGAAACATGTACGTTTGGAGTTGCCCGACGACTTATTTTTTGCTATAATGGTGCCGGATTTCCCCGTTTCTACGGAGCGGTCAAGAAGCGTACTGCCAAAAGACTATTCCCGGAGCGATGTTGTATTTAACGTGTCCCGGGCGGCATTATTGGTAGCGTCTTTGATGACAGGGAAATTCGAAAACCTGGAGATGGCCATGGAGGATAAAATCCACCAGCCGTACAGAAAAGAACTGATCCCTCACATGGAGGATATATTTGCAAAAGCCAAGGAAAGCGGTGCCACGGCATGCTATTTGAGCGGCGCAGGTTCTACCTTGATGGCGATGGTAACAAAAGACAAGGCTGAAACATTCAGGAATCAAATGTCCGCCTACTTTGCAGCACTGCCCAACAACTGGCAGCTGACGCTGCTGAAGCCGGATTTGGAAGGTGCTGTAGTAGTGACTGAATCACAGGAGGAAGTAGAAAAATGTTAATTGTGCAGAAATACGGCGGCAGCTCCGTCGCCAATGCAGAAAGAGTGTTCAATGTTGCCAAGCGGATTCTGGCAACACAGAAAGAAGGCAATGACGTTGTAGTCGTTCTGTCCGCACAGGGCAAGACAACAGACGGACTGATTGCCAAAGCAAAAGAAATCAATCCCAAGGCAAGCCGCAGAGAAATGGATATGCTGCTGGTAACCGGGGAACAGCAGTCTGTAGCACTGATGGCAATGGCAATCAATGCGCTGGGCGGCAGAGCCGTTTCCCTTAATGCCGTACAGGTAGGGATTGAAACCACAAATACTTACAGCAATGCCCGTATTCGTAAAATTCATTCCGAACGCATTGAAAACGAACTGGAACAGGGCAACATCGTACTGGTGACCGGTTTCCAGGGCGTAAATATGCTGGGGGATATGACTACACTGGGCCGCGGCGGTTCCGATACTTCCGCAGTGGCGCTGGCAGCAGCCCTCAACGCAGATCTTTGTGAAATCTACACAGACGTAGAAGGTGTTTACACAGCAGACCCTCGCGTAGTAAAAGATGCCAGAAAGCTGGATGAAATCAGCTATGACGAAATGCTGGAATTGGCGTCTTTGGGTGCGAAAGTGCTTCACTGCCGTTCTGTGGAAGTGGCGAAGAAGTACAATGTAAAACTGGTGGTGCGCTCCAGTATGTCTGACGCGCCCGGTACAGAAGTGAAGGAGGAATGCAAGATGGAAAGAATGCTGGTAAGCGGTGTAGCTGCGGATAAAAATGTATCCCGTATTTCAGTTTTAGGTGTAAAAGACGAGCCCGGTAAGGCTTTTGAAATATTCGATCTGATGGCAAGAGAAAAGGTAAGTGTAGATATCATTCTGCAGTCCAACGGACATGACGGCAGACAGGATATTTCCTTCACCATCGGTCAGGAAGATCTGGACATTGCCCTGAAGGCTCTGGAAGAAAACAAAGAAAGACTGACAGCACAGGAAATCGCTCACGACGAAAACGTTGCAAAACTGTCCATCGTTGGCGCAGGTATGGCAACAAACCCCGGTGTTGCAGCGATGTTCTTTGAAGCAATGTATGATGCAGGCGTAAACATCGAAATGATTTCTACATCCGAAATCAAGATCACTTTGCTGATCCCTAGAAAGGATATTGACGAAGCGATGATCGCCGTACACGATAAATTCAAAATCGCATCTGTAAATATGAGAAAAGACTGATTTTTTCATCAAACTAGAAGAAAACGGAATGTAAAACATTCTTGATGAAAACAGCTGGAATCTAAGGATTCCAGCTGTTTTTTTGTGCCATAGCCTTGTCGTACATAATAGACGACAAATGGCGGAAAGTGTTTTGCAAAGGCAGGTGTCGGATTTGCGTTTTTTGGTGGAAAAAGCAATGTTTTGGCGTTTTTTGGGTATTATCTGCCAGAAGATTTTTTTGTTTTTTGTATAACATGCCGCTTGTTTCTTTGTCTAAGTTCATGTACAATAGGTACAAGACTTGTATACAGTATAGAAAAAACGAGGGAACGACGTGGAAGAAATCAGATTAAAAGCACGGGCAAAAATCAACTTAACACTGGATGTAACAGGCAAGCGGGACAACGGCTATCACGAATTGCAGATGATCATGCAGACCGTAGGGCTCTATGACGAAATCGTTCTGCGGAAAATTCCAGAGAATGAAATCCGTCTGGAATCCAACGTGGGCTGGCTGCCTGCGGATAACCGCAATCTGGCTTGGCGTGCGGCAGAACTCATGCGCAGCACCTATGACATCAAGGAAGGCGTTTTGATTCAGATTGACAAACGCATTCCTGTGGCAGCAGGGCTGGCTGGCGGCAGCGCAGACTGCGCGGCAGTGCTGGTGGGCATGAATAAGCTGTTTTCGCTGAAATTGCCCGCGAAAAAGCTGGAAGAGCTGGCTTTGACCATGGGAACAGATATCCCTTACTGTGTGCGCCGGGGAACGGTGCTGGCAGAAGGCGTGGGAGAAGTGCTGACCAACATTGAGCCCCCCTGTCCATTCTGCTATGTGGTACTGGCAAAACTGCCTGTAAGCGTATCCACAGCGAAGGTCTACCAGAGCCTGAAATGGGACCAGGTAGAACACCACCCTGATACCAAAGGTATGTTGGCGGCTATGGCGGAAGGCGATGTGCCTGCCATGGGACGGCTGCTGGGAAATGTGCTGGAAACAGTCACCATTCCCATGTATCCAAAAATCGCTGATATCAAGGAAAGTATGTTGGAAAACGGAGCGGAAGGCGCCCTCATGAGCGGCAGCGGTCCTACCGTTTTCGGTTTGTTTACCAAACAGGAAAGGGCAAAGGAAGCGGCGAAAATTCTGCGGAAGCAGTTCGCCATGAGAGATGTATTTGTGACACAGATTTACCATGTGCCCCATGGCAAGAAGGAAAGGAGAACGACTGATGGCAGACACAAGATTTAATATCAATTCTAACGAATATCTTCCCCTGCGGGATGTTGTATTCAATACACTGAGAGACGCGATTTTGACAGGCAAACTGGTTCCCGGTGAAAGACTGATGGAAAACCAGCTGGCAGAAAAACTGGGCGTAAGCCGTACACCCGTCAGAGAAGCACTGCGTATGCTGGAACTGGAAAACCTGGTAGAACTGGTGCCCAGAAAAGGCGCGCAGGTTCTGGATATGAGCGAAAAAGACATCATCAACATTCTGGAAGTCAGAGGTGTTCTGGAAGGTCTGGCAACTGGTCTGGCTTGTAAGAAAATGGGCGCAGAAGGTCTGGCAGAACTGAAAAGCCTGGAAGAACGCTTTGAAAAAGCAATTTCCGAAAAAGCACTGGAAGAAATTGCAGAAATCGACGAACAGTTCCACAATGTGATTTTTGCATCCACAGACAATGACAAACTGATTCAGATTTTCAATAACCTGCAGATTCAGCTGTACCGTTATCGTATGGCACACCTGAAACTGGATTCTTCTATCCCTGCTATCGTGGCACATCACAAAGGCATCATCCGTGCCATTGAAAACCACGACGTGGAAGAAGGCACAACTATGGCACAGGGTCATGTAAAATATCACACAGAATTCATTCTGCGTGCTGTTCGCAACAAAGAAACAAAGTAAGAAAATACAAAAGACCAGATAAAAGCAACTTCCCCTTAAGAAAACATTGATTTCTTTTCCTTGATTCCTTAAAGGGAATTGTGACGGCTGTCTTCATAAGAAAACATAACAAATAAAATCTGAACAAAATCATAAAGCCAAAATCCTTTGTAATCATACGGATTTTGGCTTTATTTGTTTTCTTATGAAGATGCCCCTAATGTCTGGTCTTTTTTTCTGCAAAAAAATCAGGTTTCTTCCGGCAAAGAGTAGGTTTTGTCCAAAAGAGGAAGAAACTTTTCGCGATTTTCCCAAAGATCGATTTCGGTATAAGATTTGAGAAGCAAGATACGAGAACCCTTTTGGATGACAAGATAGTTTTGAAAGTCTTTTGCCCGGTACTCCAGTTTGGTACCATCGGCGAGAGTTTGTGTTTCCGTTTTGTTCAGGTTGTTGTCGGCTTCTGTCATCAGATAAGTTTTGCCGATGCTTTCGGACAGAAATTCTGATTGACATTGGAAATACTGGGTATCCAAATAAAAATCGTCACTGATTTGAAAAATTTCATACTGTACAGGAGCCAGAAATGAGGTGTAGTAGGAAAAATAGCTGCTATCCGATAGATTTTTATGGCTTCCCAAAGCGGCAGGGGAGAGCGTAGGGAGCTCTATGCTGTTCTGCGCAGACAAGGGAATGCGTTCGTTCCAGTTTTGTATCCAAAAAGGAGACAGAAGGAGCAGAAAGAGGAAAACTTCTGCGGTGATGCGGCAACATGTCCGAAGGAGCAGTTTTCTTTTTGCTTTGTGGAAATCC
>OHIK01000198.1_pt1 | contig 41592 bp, 29 predicted proteins | sample 1568241 | NCBI WGS metagenome assembly OHIK01 (sample SAMEA3879567, study PRJEB24766) | human gut metagenome | biome: human-associated habitat; feature: feces | place: USA | collected 1985/1987 | reverse complement strand
TTTTAATTAATTAAATATTAATAACTTATAAAAATTAATCGTATGAAAAGAAGACTACTTTTCTTGTTCGCCGTGTTTATGGTGGCAACGAGTGTGGGGTGGGGACAGACGATCCCTACATATTACAAAGTGGCTTCGGGAACAGATGGTGATGGATCATCAGCTAGTTCACCGATCTACAAGACAAACCTGGAAACAGCATTGACTGATGCGGCATCATCGTCATTGGATAGTGTGGTTATATTGCTACCTGTAGGGGAATACTTGGCTACTACGGCTCCCTATTCTATAACCAAACCATCATTGGCTATTATTGGTGAAGGTGATACCTCAACAGTTACAATCAAGTCTCCGGTAGATATTACACTAACAAACGGAGGGAACGTGTCTTTCCAAAAGGTACATCTAACGGCAAGTACATCGACTGGACGAGGGATTGTTGATATTCACTCTTCTAGAACGACAGTGTCTTTCAGCGAAAGTAAGATTACGATAGAAGGTAAAGGTACGAGTGATAGTGGTTCCGGGGCTTGTTTCGGTATAGTATCTCAATTAGAAGTAAATGAGAATACCGTAAATTTCATCAACTCCCGAATGTATATGTCTGAGGGTTTTGAAAGAGGATTGGCATTCCGTGATGGTGGAGGCCATACACTCAATTTTATAGGAAGCAAGATGGAGGGGCCTTCGGCTAAAGGCTTATATCCTTACGTGATCGGCATTTGCTCATGGGTGGGAGGAACTGATAATACTAATCCGGTAACTTATAATATAAGGAATTCTGTAGTAGATGTGAATTATTATGCAATATTTGCCATCAACCAAGCGGGGTACACAAATGCCGTAAATATAACTATCGACAATTCCAGTGTAACTGCTTGGGCCGCACTTTTTCTAAGAGGTGATTTAGTAAATGAAGCCTACCCGCATAATGTAGCGATCTCTAATACTCATTTGTATGGACGTTCTTACCAAAATGGGCCAAGTGATGGATTTGGAACTGTCGTTTTGGATAATTGTCAAAATTTGACTATGACGATGGACTCTAAAAGTTCTATCGTTTCAGAGAATAAAGCACCGATAGATAGCCCCATCACCTATATGTGTGTGGCTGATGTCCGTAAGAATACTTCCGGTACTTGGACGTTTAAATCCACCGATGGCTCTAAGGCTTTAATCCAATCCAAGAATGACAAATATGCTCCTACATTATTTTTTGATGATGCAGGAACAAATTTGGAGGTTTTAGGGGTTGAAAATGTTGAGTTTAAGACTGAAAACGAGAAGCCTTGCATTGTCTCGATTCATAAGAACGGGACTTTGAACAATGCGGCATCCAGTTTAGACGTATTATTGACGAATATGATTTTAGAAGAGGAGGATAAAGTGATTTTCCCGGAAGGAGAATATACTTTACCAATGACTCTACCATTAGATAAATCAATCACGCTTCAAGGAGCTGGGCAAAGTCAGACAATTGTAAATGGGCATATTTCCGTTAATTCACCATCAGGAGGCTCAGTTGCATTGACCGTAAGCGATATGACCTTAAAAGGAACTGATAATTCCTCTGCGCATGGGCTTATTGGTATGATTGGAACGGGCAAGGATATTGTAAAGTTAACCAATTGTAAATTAGATGGTGGTGCAGTTACCGCTCAAACCGCTGCCGTAGGTGTCCGTATGGAATCAGTGGGAGCGGAGTTAAGCTTGACGAATACGGATATCGATGTCAATTATTATGGAATAGGCTTACGGAATAAAGAGCAAGTCTTAGATATTACGGGAGGAACCTTTACCGCATGGGGGGCGATCATGACATCAGCCGGAAGTATGAGTCCAAGTGATGGCACATTAGCTAATACGAATACCCGGATAACGGCGAAAGACGCGACATTCATCAGTAGGACTCTTCTGAATGGGAAAAGCAATAGTTATGGAGCTGTTATTCTTCAGGAAAAATACAACGGAGTTACAGCTGATTTCACGAATTGCGAGTTGCGAGCGGTAGATGGATTAGATCCTTTGATAAATGCTACCCAAGCTACGGCTACGGATATACGTTCGTATGGAAATACGATCACATTTACAGGTTGTACGTTGTCTTCTTTGGAAGGAACGAATAATCTCCCGGATGGAAGTAACGGATATTTACATGCCGGAGTTATTCGGCTAGGTTGGAGTGGAACGGATGATAAGTCGGAATTTGCGGATAATACGATAACGATCAACAATTCTACATTGAATGGCAAGGAGGGAGAGAACTGGGTCTATTCACATCGCGAAAAGGAGGCGAAAAAATACGACAAGCTGACGATCAATGGAACTGTTTATGATCCGGCCTCGGGGCTTATTTGTTATGGAGAGCCAGATATTCAGAATAAGATTGATAATGCGGTAGCGGGAGAGACGATTTCTGTTCCGGCGGGAGAACATGCGGGTTTCAATGTCACTACCGCTGATGTCCGGATAAAGGGAGTTTATGGAAAAACGATTATTAAAGGAACGAAGAAGTATACGGGTTCTTCCATAGCTTGTATCTCTGCGGATAAGGTGACTTTGATGAATCTTTCTTTCAAGAGTTCAACGGATGGCTCGAATCGTCCAACAGCATTGTTTGTCGGTGGAGGTACGGTGGAGATTGATAGTTGTATTTTTGAGGATAAGCTACTCCAAACAGGTTTATATTCGGAACCGGGTAGTACTCTTAAAGATGCGACCTTGTTGGTTCATAACAGTACTTTTAATGTATATGATAAGAATTTGTTGATCTCAGCGGGACGACTTAACGCTACGGTCAAGAATAATGTTTTTACGGATAGTGATATTTCAGTAGCGAAGAATGACGGCTCGAATGTCGTTGAATCAAATGAGTTCCATAATTGTGTCGTGAAAGTTGAGGATGGTGTAACATTCCAATATAATAAGATGTACCCGGGCGACCAGACATATGTATATTCCATTCGTCCCAATAATTTAGAGGGAACGGTTGTTGCGCCGAATAATTATTGGGGAAGTGATAATCCGGATTTTTCTGCCTTGATTGATAAAAGCAGGGCACCGAACGGATCTGTAGATTATTTCCCATATTATTCGGATGTCGCTTTGGGTACCTTAATCTATAAGATGGTAACGATTTCGGAAGATACGGTCTGGGCCACTCCGCATCCAAATCAAAAGGTCACCGTCTTGGATGGCGCGACTTTGACGTTGTCTGTTCCAATGTCTTTAGATACCGTTACCATGAGAGAAGGTGCGCAAATAAAGTCAAATCTTGCGGATCAAACAGGAAGCGTGACCACTAAGTCTCTTCGTTTCTCTCCGGATCTCTCCGGTACTGAGTGGAAGGCGTTAGGAATGCCATTAGCCTCTGCCGTGATCAAGAACTCTACGGAGGAGGAGATCTTGGCTCCAAGTGTTCAAAATGTTGATAATGGTATCTGGTTCGCTAGGCTGAAGGATAACAAGACTCCGGAGTTCGTAGTGGATGAGAGTGCTTTTGGCATGGCTGGCCTTTGGGCGGCTAATGGCGATACCTATACGATCTCTTCCAAAGGAGCTTTTGAATTCAATACCTCGGAAGAACCTGCCGCCCCAACTGAAACAGGAACTTTCTTGATGTGCTCGAATCCGAATACATTTACGATTACCTTGAAACAATCTGCTTATATATTGACAGCGGATGGAACCTCTTTCGAGCAAGAGGCAAACCCGGAGATCAAGCCTTTCCAAAGCTTTGTCTTGACAGACGCCAAGACATTGAGTACGCTTCGCTCTTTACGTATCGGCGATGGCGTGGTTACGGGCAACCAGACGATCGAGCCGGTAGATGGTTATTACGTGACTACCGATCGTGGCGCTATCGTGATTCACACGCCGGAGCCTATGGACGTGGTGGTTATCGGAATGAATGGCAAGGTCGCTTATCGTGGCGAGGTTACGGACGGACGGCGGATCATGGTTCCTTCGGGCATCTACGCCGTGAACGGTCAATTAGTAAGGGTTAAATAACGATTAAAACAAAGATAAACATGAAAAAGATTATATTAGCGATATTCCTTGCTGTCATCGCGATGGCACAGGTACATGCGCAAGATTCAGATTTACGTTCCGCCCCGGATCTTCCGACGTTTAAGGTGACGTTGAATTATAGCTCGGCGAATACGGATCAAGGAACCATAACCAGTACGGTAGTCACAGGTTCCAAGGTGGCATATAATAGTACGCCCGTTTTCACGATCACGGCGAAGCCCGGATATGTCCTGTCGGATATAACGATGAATACGGCCTCTATTGGCACGTTGCCGACCGGTACTTTTCAAAATGATAATACGACCACTTATTCTTATACTTCCGCCGCTTTAACCGGTAGTACGGAAATCAAGGCGGTGTTCAAGGCGAAAGAGCAGGTGACGGTCACGATCTCTCCTGAGTATGCCACCTTGGATGAGATAAGGGCGAAGGTGAATTTGCCCAAGGTTACTTTTGACCCGGTTATTACGGGGTATAAAGTACAATACAGGGAGGATGGCTCTGCTGCTTTGACGGATGAGCTACCCGAAAAGGCTGGACTTTATTATGTTGTCGTAACCAAGTCGGAGACTGATACGCAAGCCGCCATAAACAAGGAGATTCTATTCAAGGTACAACCGCCCCATACGCTTTCTTACTCGTTTGAGGAGGCGCAAGGATCTGTAACCGCTTCTATGGATGGCTCCATTATCGCCAGTGGTGATGAGATCGTTTATAATAAGCCAGCCGTATTGAAGATTGCCTCCAAGCCCGGTTATGTGTTGAGCAGACTTACCGTAGATAATAATGAGGTGACTTTGCCAAAAGGAACTTTTAATTCTTCTACGAATGAGACTTCCTACGCAGATTATACGACATCGGCGTTGACCGCTTCTACGGTTATTGACGTGCGATTTGCCGCGAAGAAAACCGTATCTGTAACAGCCAATCCATTATCTGCCACGAAGGATGAGGTTTTGGCTGGTAAGAATCTTCCGGTTATCACATTTACCCCCAATACGATAGCGGGGCAGAAGGTTCAATATAAGAACGCTTCCGGAGCTTTATCCGATAAACTTCCTGCGGCGGATGGTGTTTACACGATCGTCGCGACCAGTCCCGAGACCGCGGAATATGCCGCCTTGAAGGATGAGAACATGAAGTTCACGGTATCTAAAGCGAATGTATTAAATTATAACGTGGAAACGGCCGGACAAGGTACGGTTACCGCCAAGATGGGCTCTACGGACATGGCAAGCGGTAGCGAGATCATTAACGGGCAACCTGCCGTATTTACAATTATCGCTAACCCCGGATTTCTATTGAATAAGATTGTTGTGAATGGAACCGCGGTATCAGCCTTGCCAAAAGGTGCGCTTAATAAGGATAACACCATCTCTTATACCTATACGACCGCCTCGTTAACCGCCTCTACGACCTTGTCGGTAGGTTTCGCCGCGAAGAAAACGATTGCTGTGAATGTAACAGGTTCTTCGGCGACAAAAGATGAGATCGTGGCCGGTAAGAATTTGCCGGTTATTAAGTTTACGCCGGAAATAGCGGGACAAGCGGTTCGATATCGTGCGGCCGATGGTTCGGAGACTTCCACGTTACCGCAGATAGTCGGAGTTTATAAGATCGTCTTATTTAGTCCGGAGACCATGGAGTATGCCGCGTTAGAGGATTCTTCTAAAGCGTTTACGATCCGTAATGCCAATACCTTGGCCTATGCTGTCGATGGTGGACAGGGCAGGGTTACCGCCAAGATGGACAACAAGGACATCATGAGCGGTGGTGAGATCGCTTATGGTAAGCCCGTCATCTTCTCGATCGTATCGAATGCCAACTATAGGCTAGGGGCTATTAAGCAAGGCTCTTCAGACGTGGATATCTCGAAGATCACGGGAACGTATGCCAATGGAAATACCTCTTACATGTACACGACCCCGAGTCTGACGAGTGGCGATAGCTATACCTTTGCGTTCGTCTCCAAGGATACGATGAGGTTCGTGGCTAACAACCTTGTCCAGACGGTCGGCTCCATCAAGCCGGTCACGGTAACAAGTGCTGTAGAGGATATCAAGATCGAATATCAATTGAGCGGTAAGGCTTGGGTTACGACATTGCCTTCCACGCTGGCTGTGGGTTCTTATAAGGCCCGTTTGAGCCGTGCGGAGGACTTGACATACCGTAGCCTCTCTGATACGGTTACGTTAGTGGTGGAGAGCAAGAAAGAGGTGGAGAGTTTGGTGTTACCTACTCCGGGTCGTATTGAGGAAGGACAGGCTTTATCGGCGTGTACCTTGATCGATGGTACTTCTTCCGGATCATTTATCTGGAAAGCTCCGAACGAGATCGCTTCTCCGGATAAGAAAAAGTACGACTTGATATTCGAACCGAATGATCCTGTTCACTATGCGGCTAAAGATACGTTTATAACCTTGAACGTAATTCCTGTTTATTCTATGAATGTTACCGCCGGTAATTTCGGTACTGTCATCTTGGAGGGGCGTACCGCAAATGATAAATACGCGAGAGGCTCGGTTTTGAAAGCGACAGCCGTCGCGGATAAGAATTACCGGTTTGCCGGTTGGAGTGATGGGAATACATCGGCTACACGGGAGTTGCGAGCGAATGCGAACTTGGATATCGTAGCCCGTTTCGATCCGGTTCTTTATGGCGTGACGTTTACGGATCCGATGAATGGTTCTTTGAAAGTCTTTGCGAATGGCGTGGAGGTAAAGAATGGTGCTGAGTTTTTGCAGGGAACCTTATTGACTATCACGGCGACTCCGGATGCGGGCTATAGGGTTCAATCCGTGAAGGTGAACGGGGCTTTGGTGAATAACGGTTCTTATACTTTGATACAAGCCGCTGATATATCGGCCGATTTCTTTCAAAAAGAACCGGATAAACATTTGGTAAAGGTTGGAGAGTTGAAGAATGGTAGCGTGAATCTGATCGAGGTGGATACGAAGGCACCTGTTACTCCCGGTGAGGCTATCTCTGAAGGTGTGAAAGTGAAGGTGATAGGAAATGCGGATTATGGCTATGAACTGGCTTCCGTGAGAGTGGAAGGCGCGAATTATAATGAGACTGATGGCTCATTTACGGTTGGAACCGGAGATGTTACGGTGAATGCGAGTTTCCAGTTGATGGAATATCAAATAACCTCGGCGTTGAGTATTCCCAATGCGGGTAAGGTCGTGTTGAAAGACAAGGCAGGGAAAGAGGTGGCTTCCGGTTCTAAGGTTCCTTATATGTCTCAATTGACCGCTTCTGTTGAGACGGAAACGGGATATCGTTTTATGAATATGATGGTGAACTCTTCCGAGATCAAGGATGGAGACGTATTCACCGTTTCCGGCCCTATGGTTGTTACCGCTAATTATGTGGAGAAGAAAGATTTGGCTTCGCTGATTGATAAGACGACGCAAACGGTAGTCTATAATAAGCAATACCGGAATTTCGAGGTTAAGATTACGGGCTATTCCGGTTTGGACTTTAAGGTCGCATATTCCCGGAGTGGGGTAGAAATGACGGAGAATCCTAAATCGGCCGGAACTTATAAAGTACGGATAACCCGTGGCGAGGATGATTTATTTAAAGCCGTGGATGTAACTGCCGAGCTGATTATCAAGAAGGCTGGTATGGCATTGCTGGAAGTACCGACTATAGAAGGGGATAATTATGAAAAGGTTGATGCTAAACTTACTCAAGACTTTGGGAATGTGGAATGGAATCCTTCTACACAAAAATCGGCGCTTCGTGCGAGTGTGGCTGGAAGCCCGACAATGAATCGGGTAAATATTCTGCGCTTTACCCCACTTGACGAGAGTAATTATGAATCGGTAGATTATTCAATGCCGGTTGGTGAAGTAAAAACGTTTTCTTTAAGTGCCTCAAATACGGAGGTTACGAATGGAGGCTTGGTTATTAGTGATTATTCGGAAGTTCCGGAGAATACGGTTTTAAAGTTGCGAGCGGTAGCTCCTAGCAAGGATCAACGTTTTGATTCTTGGAGTGATAATGTTTCAAGCGCCGATAGAAAGAATCCGGAGATAACGGTTACTTTGGCGGCTGATGCGACATACACCCCGAATTTTGTGGATAAACCTAAAATAACGGCGAATCCTTCAGATTTGGAGTTTGTTTACGATGGTTCCGTAAGGCTTGTGGAATTGAAAGATATCTTGAGCGGTACTTATCCGAAAGATGTAAATATTAAATATACAAATACGGATGGATCGGTAGCTACCCCATTGAACGCAGGTACTTATCTTGTGACTGTAACACGTACCGGGGACGGGAACTGGCGATCTTTCGAGGCAACCAAGAAATTAGTGATAAAGAAAGCGAAGGTCGTAGAGGTAGTAGCTCCTACCGCATCTACGATCACGGAAGGTCAGTCCTTGTCGGAATCCCTATTATCCGGTGGTGTTGCGAAAGGTGCCGATGGAACTACCATATCCGGTAAATTTGAGTGGGCTGATGCGTCGGCTATATTGAAACCCGGCGATAGCCAGAAAAAGGAAGTGATCTTCACGTCGTATGATCCGAATTATGAGGATGCGACTACGAATGCGGAGGTTACGGTGAAAAGTTCGGATGCGTTAGTTGTCACGTTCGCTCAACCGGAAAATGGTTCTTTGAAAGTCTATATGTTGAAAGGTGAGGGCGAGAAGACCGAGATAACGAGTGGAACCGCTGTGGCGAAAGCGACTAAGCTAACCATTGAGGCGGAAGCCAATCCGGATTATGAATTGGCCGTTATTCAAATAGGCGAAGAGAAGTATACGACTTCGCCTGTAGAGATTGAAGTCGATAAGTCCTTGGCTATTAGGACGGAGTTTAAGCCGGTTTCTACACCTCCGGGAACAGATGTGGCTGTTACGGGAGTTTCTTTGAATATCACGTCCAAGGCATTGGCTGTAGGTGAATCTTTTGCCTTGCAAGCGAAAGTTACCCCTAATAACGCCACGATGAAAACAGTTTCTTGGAGCAGCAGCGATGAGACGGTGGCGACTGTTGACGCGGATGGTGTCGTTACCGCGCTGAAGATCGGTACCTGCAAGATTACCGTGGCTACCGATGATGGCAATAAGACGGCGTCTTGTGTGGTAACTGTCTCCGGTACGGTAGGTGTCGAGCAAATCATCAACGATCATCAAATCTATTGCGAGCGAGGTGCGATAACCGTTCATCCGGCCCGTCCAATCTCGATCCGTATCATAGCGGTGACTGGAGTTAGCCTGTATGGCGACTCAATTATCGGAACTACCCGCATCCCGGTATCGACAGGAATCTATCTGATAGAGATCAACGAGAATGGCAAGCATATAACAGTGAAAGTAAACGTTCGCTAACAACCTTATTTTAAGAAACTAACCCTTGAGTCTTTAATGTTGGGGAAGGCCGCTAGGAATACTCAGTTCCAGCGGTCTTCTTTTTTATCATTGTATATGTACGAATAGCCTTTGTTAGAGTTGTAGAGGTTAAATATTCTAAAACCCTTTCGGCTTACTTATTTTATTCGTTCTTTTGCAAGAAAATTGGGAGGTGTGTTCTCTGTACGCATCTCCTTAATTTATTTAACGTTAATAAGTGAGAGTCTGATGGCTGAAAATAAAAAAGTTAGTTCTGTTTCTTTCTTTAACTCCCGGCTTACGTCTGTTATTAGTATCTCCTTGGTACTATTCTTGCTAGGACTCATTCTATTGATAGGGATGTTGGGTAATAAACTCTCCGTTTATGTGAAAGAGAACTTATCTTTCTCCATCGTGCTGAAAGATAACCAAAAAGAAACTGAGATAAAGAAAATGCAGAAGAGCTTGGATGCTCTTCCTTTTATAAAATCAACCGAGTATATATCGAAAGAGCAAGCCGCGAAAGAGTTGGAGGAAGAACTGGGCGAGAATCCGGAAATCTTCTTAGGCTTTAACCCTTTACAGGCCTCGATTGAGGTGAAACTGCATTCGGAGTACGCCAACCCCGATAGCCTCCAAGTGATAGAGAAGAAGATTAGAAACTATACGTCGGTCTCGGAACTGCTTTACCGAAAGGATATGATGGAGATAGTCCATAATAATATGAAGCGGTTGGGCTTGATCCTGCTTACCTTGGCTGCGGTACTGATGATTATCTCGTTCGTGTTGATCAGTAATACGATTCGCCTGTTGATTTATTCCAAACGATTCTTGATTCATACGATGAAGCTAGTGGGGGCTACTTCCGGCTTTATACGTAGGCCTTTTGTGAAATATAACATAGTAAGTGGCATTTTCGCCTCTATCTTGGCAATATTGATGCTAACCGGAGCGTTATATTATTTGCAAAATGAATTGAATGGTTTTATCCAGATATTGGATATGCAAACATTATTATTGGTTTATGTGGCAGTGTTTGCTTTAGGTATTGTCTTGTCCGTGATCGCGACCATTTTTGCCGTGAATAAATATTTGCGGATGGGGGTCGATAAGTTGTATTATATTTAATGTACGAATAATAAAGAGTTGAGAAAGATGGCTAAAAGAGATTTTGCTTTCGGAAAAGAGAATTTTATACTGATTGCGGTAGCGGTTGCCTGCATCGTGCTTGGTTTCATATTGATGAGTGGTGGAGGTTCCGGGGATAATACGTTCAATCCCGATATATTCAGCGCTCGCCGTATCGTGGTAGCTCCGGTGGTTACGGTTATCGGTTTCGTGATGATGATTTTTGGAATCTTGAAGAATAGCAAAGATAAAGAAGTAACAGAATGAGTTGGTTTGAGGCCTTGGTACTGGGTATCGTACAGGGATTGACCGAATATCTGCCGGTGAGCAGTAGCGGTCATTTAGCGATTGGCTCAGCTTTGTTTGGTATAGAGGGAGAGGAGAATCTTGCGTTTACGATCGTCGTGCATGTGGCGACCGTATTCAGTACGTTAGTGGTTTTATGGAAGGAAATCGATTGGATATTCCGTGGTTTGTTTAAATTTCAGATGAACGCAGAGACGAAGTATGTGATCAATATCTTGATTTCCATGATTCCGATCGGGATCGTTGGGGTATTCTTTAAAGATACGGTAGAACAAATCTTTGGATCGGGTTTATTGGTCGTTGGTTGTATGCTGCTATTGACGGCGGCTTTGCTGGCATTTTCGTATTATGCCAAACCACGCCAGAAAGAGTCGATCTCGATGAAAGACGCTTTTATTATCGGTCTGGCTCAGGCTTGCGCCGTGATGCCGGGTTTGTCTCGTTCCGGATCAACGATCGCTACCGGTTTGTTATTGGGAAATAATAAGGCGAAACTGGCCCAGTTCTCTTTCTTGATGGTAATTCCTCCGATCTTAGGAGAGGCGTTGCTGGATGTGATGAAGATGGTGAAAGGTGAAGATGTGGCTGGGGACATTCCTGCGTTATCATTAGCGGTAGGTTTCATGGCCGCTTTTGTTTCCGGTTGCGTGGCCTGTAAATGGATGATCAACATCGTGAAAAAGGGGAAACTGATTTATTTCGCTATCTATTGCGCGATCGCAGGATTGGTGACAATTGCTTGTACATTACTGAAATAAAGAATGGATTTTATAGCTGGAGAGATTTTATATTTTAATAAACCGCTAACGTGGACTTCTTTTGACCTAGTTAATAAATTTCGCTATAAGCTAAGTCGGAAACTGAAGGTAAAGAAGATTAAAGTTGGACATGCGGGGACACTGGATCCCTTGGCTACAGGTGTGATGATCGTTTGTACCGGAAGGGCTACGAAGCGGATCGATGAGTTTCAATATCAGACGAAGGAATATATCGCTACCTTGAAGTTGGGAGAGACTACCCCGTCTTTCGATTTGGAGAAAGAGATAGACGCTGTGTATCCCACGGAACATATAACCCGTGAGCTCGTGGAGGAGGTTTTAAAGACATTCGTGGGTACGATCCAACAGATTCCCCCGGTGTTCTCCGCTTGCAAAATCGAAGGTAAACGTGCTTATGAGCTAGCCCGGAAAGGAGAGGAAGTTGAACTAAAATCCAAGACATTGGTTATAGACGAAATGGAGTTGCTGGAGTGTGATTTGCCTGTTATAAAGATACGGGTGGTATGTAGCAAAGGTACCTATATTCGTGCGTTGGCTCGTGATATCGGGAAGGCCTTGGATTCTGGCGCTCATTTGATTGGATTGGAACGGACTCGCATTGGAGAGGTAACCTTGGATATGTGTATGTCTCCGGAGGAGATCGATGATTTCTTAGAGAAGAATGTGGTAAAAATAGAAGAAGAAAAATAAATAGAGTGCATTATGAAGCTTTCGAAATTCAAATTTAACTTACCGTCGGAATTAATCGCTTTACATCCGGCGAAGAACAGAGATGAGTCGAGGTTGATGGTCGTTCATCGTGATACGGGTGAGATCGAGCACCGCGAATTCAAGGATATTCTAGACTATTATGGAAAAGGTGACGTGTTTATCTTTAATAACACGAAAGTTTTCCCCGCTCGCTTGTACGGTAACAAGGAGAAAACAGGGGCGCGTATCGAGGTGTTCTTGTTGCGTGAGTTGAACGAGGACTTACGTTTGTGGGACGTATTGGTAGATCCGGCTCGTAAGATCCGTATCGGTAATAAGTTATACTTTGGCGAGGATGATTCCATGGTCGCGGAGGTAATTGATAATACGACTTCGCGGGGTCGTACGCTCCGTTTCTTATATGACGGGAACCACGACGAGTTTAAGAAGGCTTTGTATGCCTTGGGCGAGACTCCGCTGCCTAAGTATATCGAACGTGAGGTGGAACCGGAAGACGAGGATCGTTATCAGAATATTTTCGCCGCGGAAGAAGGTGCGGTTGTGGCTCCTGCCGCGGGATTGCATTTTAGCCGTGAGTTGATGAAACGTTTGGAGATCAAGGATTGCCAGTTCGCTTTCTTGACATTGCATTCGGGCTTGGGTAATTTCCGTGAGATCGACGTGGAAGATTTGACAAAGCATAAGATGGATTCTGAGCAAATGGTCGTAAATGCCGATGTAGTGGATATCGTGAACAAGGGAAAGGATGAGGGGCACAAGGTTTGTGCGGTCGGAACTTCCGTGATGCGTGCGATCGAGACGGCCGTAAGTACGGATGGTCATCTGAAAGAGTTCGAGGGCTGGACGAATAAGTTTATCTTCCCTCCGTATGATTTCAGCGTGGCTACCAGCATGGTGACAAATTTCCACATGCCGTTGTCTACATTATTGATGATGACAGCTTCTTTCGGTGGTTATGAGTTGATCATGGACGCTTACGATATCGCTTTGAAAGAGAAATATCGTTTCGGTGCTTACGGCGACGCTATGCTAATCCTTTAATCCGGTTTCTATGGCGACAGCTTACCTTGGATTAGGTACGAACGTAGGTAATAAACGAGGAAATTTGGTGACAGCGGCGGCGCTGCTGGCTGAAAGGGTGGGAGATGTTCTTGCCCTTTCTGATATGTATGAGACGGAGCCTTGGGGATTTGAATCGGACAACACTTTCTTGAACGCCGTGATCGTCATGACGACGGAACTTTCTCCTATGGAATTATTAGATGCTACCCGTTTGATCGAGATCGAGATGGGACGTATCGAAAAAAGTGACGGTGCGTATCATGACCGTATCATCGATATCGATCTGTTAATGGTGGATGAGCAAATCCTGCATACGGAGCGGCTGACGCTACCGCACCCTCTGATGCACAAACGGTCGTTTGTAATGGAACCGTTGGCAGAAGTAGCTCCGTCGGTGAAACATCCTGTGTTTGGCAAGACGATGCGTGAACTTTTATCCGAATTATAAGTTTTAATTATGAACTATGAGATTTGAGTTATGAATAAAGAAATTAATAAAGCGATGACGCAAGGGATCGTCTTCAAGAAAGCGAAAGGCGAAGCGGAAGATCCGAATGGTAAGAAAATCAAGTTCTCTGATTTCTTGAAAGGGACACATGGCTCTGATTCAGCGAAATGGAAGGCCGGTTTTAAATATAAAAAAGCCTTACGTAATTCCAAAAAGAAGAAATAATTTTCAATTTTCAACTTTCAATTCTCAATTATTGCGTATCTTTGCGAATGAATTGACGTGGATAGATTTGTATTGCTTGCAACCACGGGAAAAAATGCTAAAAACATATCCTTTTCGTAGCCGTCCGGCAGAAAAATCCTTCCAAGTTCAATTCAATCATAGATTAATAACTAACGAGCATTGTCAATTGTGACCAGTGGTTTATCCCCTAATTCTCAATTTTCAATTCTCAATTTTCAATTAAAAACGATGAGTTATTTATTCACCTCCGAATCGGTGTCTGAAGGGCACCCCGATAAAGTAGCCGATCAAATATCGGATGCTTTGCTGGATGAGTTCTTGGCGTATGACAAGAATTCGAAAGTTGCTTGCGAAACCCTTGTTACAACCGGACAGGTTGTCTTGGCTGGAGAAGTTAAATCAAGTGCGTATGTGGATGTACAGGAAGTGGCACGTGGCGTGATCGAGAAGATTGGTTACACGAAAAGTGAGTACCAGTTTGAAGCGAAATCGTGTGGTGTGTTCTCTTCTATCCATGAACAGAGTGGCGACATCAACCGTGGCGTAGAGCGTGCGGATCCCTATGAGCAGGGTGCCGGCGACCAAGGTATGATGTTCGGTTATGCTACTAATGAGACTGAGAATTATATGCCTTTGGCGTTGGACTTATCTCATAGTTTATTGTGGGAATTGGCGAAGATCCGTAAGGAAGAACCGGATTTGATGCCTTATTTGCGTCCGGATGCTAAGAGTCAGGTTACGATTGAATACGATGATAACGGTAAGCCATTGCGTATCGATACGATTGTGGTATCCACGCAGCATGATGAGTTTATCGGTCCGAAAGGTATTTCACAGAAGGAAGCGGATGAGGCTATGCAAAAGAGGATCGCCTTAGACGTGAAGAAGATATTGATACCTCGTGTGAAGGCTCAATATCCGGCTCATGTACAGGCTTTGTTTAATGATAATATCATTTATCACGTGAACCCGACCGGTAAGTTCGTGATCGGTGGTCCTCACGGTGATACCGGCTTGACCGGTCGTAAGATCATCGTGGATACATACGGTGGCAAGGGCGCTCATGGCGGTGGTGCTTTCTCGGGGAAGGATCCTTCCAAGGTAGACCGTTCGGCTGCTTACGCCGCTCGTCATATCGCCAAGAATATGGTTGCCGCCGGTGTGGCGGATGAGATGCTGGTACAGGTGTCTTATGCGATCGGTGTGGCTAAACCGATGAATATTTTCGTGAATACTTTTGGCCGTGCGAAGGTGAATATGACAGACGGAGAGATCGCCGCTAAGATCTGGGATATCTTCGATATGCGTCCGAAAGCGATCGAGGAGCGTTTGAAATTGCGTAACCCGATTTATTTCGAGACCGCTTCTTACGGTCATATGGGACGCAAACCCCAGATGGTGACGAAGACATTCTCTTCCCGTTATTTGCAGAAGCCGGTTACTTGTGATGTGGAGTTATTCACATGGGAGAAATTGGATTATGCTGATAAGATCAAGGACGTGTTTGGTCTATAAAAAATAAGTGGAAAAAGTAAGCTGGCTTAAATGGCGAAGTATGTTAAGATACTTTGCCATTTAAGTTAAGATACTTAGCCGATGAAGTTAAGATACTTTGCCAAGTATGTTAACTTACCCTTCCTCTTGGAGCATTTCTACTTCTTTTACTTTCCTGAACAGGTCGGACGCGAAGATGAAATCGTTCAACGCTTGGTTATTAGAGGTGATTACCTGCTCTTTTGTTCCTTGCCATTCCTTCACGCCTTCCTTGATAAAGATGATATTATCACCAATATTCATCACGGAGTTCATGTCGTGGGTATTGATAACGGTCGTCATATTGTACTCCACCGTAATGTCGTGAATCAAATCATCGATCAATAGAGAAGTCTTGGGGTCCAGTCCGGAGTTCGGCTCATCGCAAAACAGATATTTAGGATTCAAGGAAATCGCTCTCGCAATGGCGGCACGTTTCATCATACCTCCACTGATCTCGGAAGGAAATAGATGTCCGGCCTCAGACAGGTTTACACGTTCTAGACAAAATTCCGCACGTTTCCTGCGCTCTTTCGTTGAATCTTTAGAGAACATGTCTAAGGGAAACATTACGTTTTCCAATACCGTCATGCTGTCGAATAAAGCGGAACCTTGGAACAACATACCCATTTCCCGACGCAGCATATTTAACTCATGCTTGTTCATCGTGATCAAGTCTCTGCCGTCGTATAATATCTGTCCGGTATCAGGTTTCATTAACCCGATGATATTCTTGATCATTACCGTTTTACCCGAACCGCTTCGTCCGATGATCAGATTCGTCTTACCATCCTCGAACGTCGTACTTATATCTTTCAAGACGACACGTCCATCGAAAGACTTCGTTATATTCTTAACTTCGATCATTTTTAAGTAAGCATTAAATGGGTTAATATTACGTCGGCAAGTAAAATCATGATACTGCTCATGACCACGGCATTCGTACTTGCCTTACCTACCTCTAGGGCGCCTCCCTTTACGTTATAGCCAAAATAGGCGGCGATGGATGAGATGATGAACGCATATACTACGGATTTGATAATAGAATACCAAATGTAAAACTCGTTGAAGTAGAATTGCAAACCGTACTCGAACGAGGAAGGAGTCATTCCCGTACTCGTTGAGTAACTGGCGAATATGCCGCCCATGATACCGGTGAACATACTGAAGATAACCAATACCGGAATAAAGATCATCAAACCGAGCATTTTCGGAAGGATCAGGAAGTTGGCTGAATTAACACCCATGATTTCCATGGCGTCTATCTGCTCGGTGACTCGCATGGTTCCGATCTCGGAGGCGATATTACTGCCTACTTTACCCGCTAGGATTAATGCCATGATAGAGGAAGAGAATTCCAGCAAGATAATCTCACGGGTGGTATAGCCGATCGTAAACTTAGGAATCAAGGGGGAACTGATATTCAAGGAGATCTGGATGGCGATAACCGTACCGATAAAGACCGAGATGATTATGACAATCCAAAGAGAATCCACGCCTAGCTTGTATATCTCTTTGATCAATTGCTTAAAGAACATACTCCACCGGTCTGGAAGTGTTATACTCTTCATCATCAGTAGGGTATACTCACCCATTCTGTGTAATGCTTTATTCATTTTTATCTTGATAAATTTCTGATTTCAATTTGCAAAGATAGCGTAAAATCCACTAATAACCATATAACATCTTAGAAACAAGATTGGTTTTATTTGTAAATCCTATGGTATTAAAGTTTGCCACATCCCTGTTTTTTAACTATGTTTGCTTTCTTAAATACTAAAAAATACTTTTATGAAGCGAATTCTTTTAGGAGTGATCGGCTTGCTGTGTTTATGTGTGGCTTGCCTGCGGAAGGATCTTTCTTTTAAGCCGGGGGAAGTTTGGCCGGATGATAAAGGGGTACATATAAACGCTCATGGTGGCGGTATTCTACGGGTCGGGGATACTTATTATTGGTTTGGTGAGCATAAAACGGAGGGCTCGGCTGGAAATCTGGCTCAAGTAGGCGTTCATTGCTATTCGTCGAAAGATTTATATAATTGGAAAGACGAGGGAATCGCCTTATCGGTCGTGCCGGATGATACGACGAGCCATATTGCTAAGGGATGCGTGTTGGAGCGTCCGAAAGTGATTTATAATAAAAAGAATGATCAATATGTAATGTGGTTTCATTTAGAGCCGAGAGGTGCTGGCTATTCGGGAGCATTGAGTGGAGTGGCTGTCAGTAAAAACGTGGCGGGGCCTTACTCGTTCGTAAACGCTTTCCGTCCGAATGCCGGTTTTTGGCCGGTTAATGTACAGGAACTACATAAGCAACCTTGTACGCTTTCCGCAGATCTACGTTTTAGCGGTGGAGAGTTACCAGCCCATCCGGATAGCTTGAATTTATTGGGGCGTGACCAGATCTCTGGACAAATGGCTAGGGATATGAACCTTTTCGTGGATGACGATGGCATCGCTTATCATATTTATTCCTCGGAAGAGAATAGTACCTTGCATATATCGCAGCTGACCGATGATTATACGAGTTATTCCGGTAAGTACGCCCGTTTCTTCCCGGGGCGTTTCATGGAAGCTCCAGCCTTGTTCAAACAGAAAGGGAAATATTATTTGATTATGTCCGGCTGTACGGGCTGGGCTCCGAATGCGGGACGATCGGCGGTTGCTTCCTCGATTTGGGGACCTTGGAAGGAATTGGAAAATCCGTTTAGGGGAGAGAACTCGGAGGTGTCGTTTTATTCTCAGAGCACGTACGTATTGCCTGTACCCGGCCATGCGGATCGCTTTATTTATATGGGAGATCGTTGGAAGCCGGAGAACGCTATAGACGGACGTTATATCTGGCTTCCTATCCGATTCGAGGGGGAGCAACCCGTGATCGAGTGGCAATCTGAGTGGAGTTATTAAATTCTCTTATCGCTTTTTTGCGAATGTATGTGATGTAGATCTGCGGATTATCACGTACATTCGCGTTAAATTTTTAAGTAGCTTATGTCAGACGAACAACGAATGGTGCTCCGTACGGAGGACTTGGTAAAGAAATATAGGACTCGTACGGTCGTGAATCATGTATCGATTAACGTGAAACAAGGGGAGATCGTTGGTTTGCTTGGTCCGAACGGAGCGGGAAAGACGACCACCTTTTATATGACAGTAGGTTTGGTCACTCCTAACGAGGGTAAGATCTTCTTGAATGACATGGAGATTACGAAATTCCCGGTCTATAAGCGGGCTCGCAACGGCATTGGCTATCTGGCGCAAGAGGCTTCGATTTTCCGGAAAATGACGGTGGAAGATAATATCCGCTCGGTCTTGGAGATGACGGGACGTAGCGTTGAGTACCAAAAAGAGAAACTGGAAAGCTTGATTTCAGAGTTCGGTTTGAATAAGGTTCGTAAAAACTTGGGAGACCAGCTTTCGGGTGGAGAGCGGCGTCGTGCGGAAATCGCCCGCTGTCTGGCGATCGACCCGAAGTTCATTATGTTGGACGAGCCTTTCGCCGGTGTAGACCCGATTGCTGTACAAGATATCCAGACGATCGTGGCTCGCTTGAAACATAAGAATATCGGAATCTTGATTACCGACCACAATGTGTACGAGACATTGAGTATTTGTGACCGGGCCTATCTTCTGTTCGAGGGAAAAGTCCTTTTCCAAGGAACCGCCGAGCAGCTTGCCGAGAACGAGATCGTGCGCGAGAAATACTTGGGAAAAGACTTCGTGTTGCGTAAGAAAGACTTATAGCAGTCGTTTCAATCGCCTGTTTACCAGCAGGAACAACAGGAAGGATAAGGCGGCGATAAGACAAAAGTCCAATAGATGCTCGGCGGGAATATCGCCTGTGATAAACTCGTTATCCTTCAGACGACTGTCCGACATCCCTATTACGGCGAAAGCATTATTGGCAAAGTGGGCGAACACCGGTATCCAGATGCTCTTGCTCCAATAGAGCAGGTAGCCGAAATAGGCCCCGAGTATCATCCGGGGCAAGAATCCGTAAAATTGTAAATGGAAGGCGCTAAATAATAGGGCGGCAACCCATATGATCGTATGAGGGTTGGAGGTCCATTTCCCGATCACTCGTTGCAAGGCTCCTCTGAACAGGAACTCCTCGGTTATCCCGGCCGTAACGGCGATAACGATAAGGTTGGCCAGGATTACCCAAACGCTATCGCTGGATAACAAGATCGTCGTCAGTTGTTCGGCGAGGCTTTCTTGCGCCCGCATCCATTCCTCGATAGGGGCCATAAATGCGGGTAACACCATCTGCTTGTTAAGCAATCCCAGCAAATTGATAACCGGAGAAAATAAGAACATGCCAACTAAGGTGAGAATCCAGATCCTGCCGTCCGTGATTTTCTTGATCGATAGATAATGGCAAGGATTGTCACTACACGTCCAAGCCATGGCGATAGAAGGTAGCAAAAAGGTACAGACCGCCGAGATGAACTGAACGAGCCTCATTAAGTTGGCGTCTTGGGTTATATCAGCCTGTAGACCGTGGGTCGTGAGTAATAAGCCCGTGGATATAATAGATGATAAAACGGCTCCAGCCAATAAGAATAGCAGGAGGATCAAAAGTTGGATTACCGCCGGACGGGTAGCATATATTCCTTTTATTCTCATAATGATTCATTCAAAGGGTAAATAATTGCCGCCAAATATAAACAAAAGAATAAAAATAGATCAAAATTTGCACGATTAAAAGAATAAGTCTAATTTTGCGACCTAAAATTCGATACGACTATTAATTAAATAAATCATTCAGAATGAACGTTTCGCTTAAAAACAATGATGCCGTAAGCGGTATCGTGAAATTAGAAATAGTGAAAGCTGACTATGCTGATCAGGTAGACAAGAGCCTGCGTAGCCTTCGTCAGAAAGCCAATGTACCGGGGTTCCGTAAGGGCATGGTTCCTATGGGCATGGTTAAAAAAATGTACGGAAAGCACGTGCTGGTAGAGGAGATAAACAAATTAGTTTCTGAGAATCTGTTCAAGTATATCCGCGAGAACGATTTGCATATCTTAGGCGAGCCGATGCCTAACGAGACAGAGCAAAAGCCGTTGGATTTCGATAAGGAAGAGGATTTCGAATTCTGTTTTGACGTGGCTTTGGCTCCGGAGATCAATATCGAGTTGAGCAAGAACGATAAACTTCCGTTCTATCAAGTCGCTATCGATGAAGAAATGCTAAATAACCAAGTAAACGCTTATCGCTCAAACTTCGGTTCTTACGACAAGGTAGACGAGGTTGAGGAAAAAGATATGGTAAAAGGTACGGTAGCCGAGCTTGAGAATGGTGCCCCGAAAGAAAGTGGTATCGTTGTTGAGGATGCTGTCTTGATGCCTATGTATATCAAGGATGAGGAAGAAAAAGCTAAATTTATCGGTGCTAAAGTAAATGCCGTAGTGGTATTCAACCCGAATAAGGCTTATGAGGGTGCTGAGGCAGAGATCGCTTCTTTCTTGAAGATCGATAAGGAGAAAGTGGCTGAGACTACAGGCGACTTTAGCTTTGAGATCAAGGAGATCACCCGTCATAAAGACGCTGAGATGAACCAAGAGTTGTTCGACAAGGTATTTGGCGAGAACGTGGTTACCAGCGAGGAAGAGTTCAAGAACAAGATCAAGGAAGCTTTGGCTGAGCAATTCGCTCCTCAGAGTGACTTCAAGTTCTTGACGGATACTCGTGATATGTTGGTCGAGAGAGCTGGCGAGTTGAATTTCGCTGACGATTTATTGAAACGCTGGTTGCTTGCCGCTAACGAGAAGAACACGAAAGAGAAGATCGACGAGGACTTCCCTCAGATCCTTCAGGATTTGAAATATCAGTTGATCAAGGAGAACTTGGTTAAGAAGAACGGCTTGAAGGTTGAGGACGCTGACATCGAGAACTTCGCTAAACGTGTGGCTAAGGCTCAGTTCGCTCAATATGGTATGTTGTCTGTACCTGAGGATGTACTTGATAACTACGCTAAAGACATGTTGAAAAATAAGCAAACACTTCAGAACATCATCGACCGTGCGGTTGAGGAGAAATTGGCTGCTTGGTTGAAAGAGCAAGTGGAATTGGATGTTAAGGAGGTAACCGCTGACGAGTTCAACAAACTTTTTGAATAAAAAGATCTTTACTCGGCCTCTGAAGAGGTTGTTTTATATCAAAAAAGGGATTTCTCTCTAAAAATATCTTAGCGGATAGCGAAATAAATTGTTTCTTTCAGAAATTTATTTATAACTTTGTTTTTCCGTTAAGTCACAGAGGGAAATCCCTTTTTACGTCTTCTCGGTAAATAAAAGATAGGAGAAAATATGGAAGATTTTAGAAAGTATGCTACAAAGCATTTAGGTATGAGTGGTACGGCTCTGGATAGTTATATGAACATCTCCAGTAGCTATATCTCCCCGACAATTATAGAGGAACGACAGCTGAATGTCGCTCAAATGGATGTCTTCTCTCGATTGATGATGGACCGTATTATTTTCTTGGGCACGCAAGTGGATGATTATACCGCTAACGTGATTCAAGCGCAGTTGTTGTATCTGGATTCCAGTGATCCCGGAAAGGATATCTCTATTTATATCAATTCGCCGGGTGGCTCTGTATATGCGGGCTACGGCATTTACGACACGATGCAGTTTATCTCCAGCGACGTATCTACGATTTGTACGGGCATGGCCGCTTCTATGGCATCTGTCTTATTGGTGGCGGGAACCAAGGGAAAACGTTTCGGCTTGAAGCACTCCCGTGTAATGATCCATCAACCGCTTGGCGGCGTACAAGGACAGGCTTCAGACATCGAGATTACCGCTCGCGAGATATTGAAGGTTAAGAAAGAACTGTACACCATAATCTCGGATCATTCAGGTAGACCCTATGAGGAGATCGAGCGCGATGGCGACCGTGATTTCTGGATGACCGCAGAGGAAGCGAAAAAGTATGGCATGATCGACGATGTTTTAACACGTAAATAACAAAAACAACAATAAGAAACTATGGCCAAAACAACAGGCGATACATGTACGTTTTGCGGCAGGAGTAGCCGTGATGTTAATTTGCTTATCAATGGGATCTCTGGTTGTATTTGCGATGATTGTGCCCGGCAGGCGTATGAGATCGTAAAGGAGCAGACAGGAGGTAAGAAAACTTCTTTTGGTTTGAAGCAGAAAGATCTGCCTAAACCGGAAGATATCAAGACTTTCTTGGATCAGTACGTGATCGGGCAGGATGATGCGAAGCGTTATCTGTCGGTATCGGTGTACAACCATTACAAGCGTTTACTTCAAAAGGTTACCGCCGATGATGTAGAGATTGAGAAATCTAATATTATCATGGTGGGCGCTACCGGTACGGGCAAGACTTTGTTAGCCCGTACGATCGCTAAGTTATTGCATGTCCCGTTCGCTATCGTGGACGCTACGGTACTTACCGAGGCAGGTTACGTGGGGGAGGATATCGAGAGTATCTTGACCCGGCTATTGCAAGCGGCGGATTATGATGTGGAGGCGGCCCAACGGGGTATCGTCTTCATCGATGAGATCGATAAGATCGCACGTAAGAGCGATAATCCGTCTATCACTCGGGATGTCAGCGGTGAGGGTGTACAGCAAGGTTTGCTGAAACTTCTAGAAGGATCGATCGTGAATGTGCCCCCTCAGGGGGGACGTAAGCATCCGGAGCAAAAGATGATCGCGGTGGATACGAAGAATATCCTGTTCGTTTGCGGTGGTGCTTTCGATGGAATCGAAAAGAAGATCGCTCAACGCTTAAATACCCGTGTGGTCGGTTATTCGGCTAGTTTGGATACGGCTACCGTAGACCGGAATAATTTACTGAAATACATCACCCCGACTGATTTGAAGTCGTTTGGCTTGATCCCGGAGATTATCGGTCGTTTACCTATCCTCACGTATCTGAATCCGCTGGATCGTGATACGCTTCGTAACATCTTGACCGAGCCGAAGAACTCCATTATCAAGCAATACGTCAAATTGTTCGAGATGGATGGCATTAAGCTGACGTTCGATGAGAAAGTCTATGAGTTTATCGTGGATAAGGCGCTTGAGTTTAAGCTGGGTGCCCGTGGGTTACGTTCAATCGTAGAGGCCGTGATGATGGACGCTATGTACAGTATGCCATCTCAAAAAGTAAAGGAACTCCATGTAACGTTGGAGTATGCGAAAGAGAAATTTGAAAAATCGGACGTGAACCGTTTACAGGTCGCGTAAACGTAGGCGGTTTACTATAAATAATACGAAGTATGGCAAAGAAGGATCATTTAACAGAAGAGCTAAATCGGCACTTTGGCTTCGGTACCTTTAAGGGGAACCAGAAGGCTATTATTGAGAACGTGCTGGCCGGGAAGGATACTTTTGTATTAATGCCGACGGGGGGAGGTAAATCTCTTTGTTATCAATTACCATCCATACTAATGGAAGGAACCGCGATCGTGATATCTCCGTTGATCGCTTTGATGAAGAATCAGGTGGACGCGATGCGGAATTTCAGTGAGGAAGATGGGGTCGCCCATTTTATCAATTCCTCTTTGAATAAGTCGGCTATCGACCAGGTGAAATCGGATATATTATCAGGACGTACCAAGTTGCTGTATGTAGCACCGGAGTCCTTGACCAAGGAAGAGAACGTGGATTTTCTGCGTCAGGTAAAGATCTCTTTTTATGCGGTGGACGAGGCGCATTGTATCTCGGAATGGGGACATGATTTCCGTCCGGAATATCGAAGAATCCGTCCGATTATCAATGAGATCGGTAAACGCCCGTTAATCGCTTTGACCGCTACCGCCACACCTAAGGTGCAGCACGATATCCAGAAGAATCTGGGTATGATAGACGCTACAGTCTTTAAATCATCCTTCAACCGCTCTAATTTGTATTATGAGGTTCGTCCGAAAGGAACGAATATAGACCGCGAGATCATTAAATATATTAAAGCCAACGAGGGTAAATCGGGTATCGTATATTGTTTGAGCCGTAAAAAGGTGGAGGAATTTGCCGACATCTTGAAAGCCAACGGGATAAAGGCGTTGCCTTACCATGCGGGAATGGATTCGCAAGTACGTTCCGCCAATCAGGATGCCTTCCTGATGGAACAGGCGGATGTGATCGTGGCTACGATCGCTTTCGGTATGGGTATCGACAAGCCGGATGTCCGTTATGTGATTCATTACGATATCCCGAAGAGCCTAGAAGGTTATTACCAGGAAACCGGTCGTGCCGGTAGGGATGGCGGAGAAGGCCAATGTATCGCTTTCTATGCTTATAAGGACTTGCAAAAATTGGAGAAATTCATGCAAGGAAAGCCCGTGGCCGAACAGGAAATCGGCAAACAGTTGCTTTTAGAGACTGCGGCCTATGCCGAGACTTCCGTCTGCCGGAGAAAAGTGCTATTGCATTATTTCGGTGAGGAATACCTGGAAGATAATTGTGGTAATTGTGATAATTGTTTGAACCCAAAGAAGCAGGTGGAAGCGAAGGAATTGTTAAGTGCGGTACTGGAGGTTATCAGTACGTTGAAAGAAAAGTTTAAGGCAGATTATATCGTAAATATTTTGGTAGGTAACGAAACCTCCGAAATCCAAAATTACAAGCACAATGAATTAGAGGTCTTCGGTTCCGGACAGGACGAGGATGATAAAACTTGGAACGCCGTTATTCGTCAGGCTTTAATCGCTGGCTATTTAGCGAAGGATATTGAGAATTATGGTTTGCTGAAAATCACGGAAAAAGGTAAGGAGTTCATGAAGAAGCCGGTATCGTTCAAGATTACCGAGGACAATGAATTCGAGGAAGAGGAAGAGGAAGTTCCGGTTCGTGGGGGCGCCTCTTGTGCGGTAGATCCGGTTCTTTATTCCATGATGAAGGATTTGCGTAAGAAATTATCCAAGCGGTTGGAAGTTCCGCCTTTCGTGATTTTCCAAGATCCCTCTTTGGAGGCTATGGCTACTACTTATCCGATCACGTTGGACGAGTTGCAGAATATCCCGGGAGTGGGCGCTGGTAAGGCGAAACGTTATGGCAAGGAGTTCATTGAGTTGATCAAGAAACATGTAGAGGAGAACGAGATTGAGCGTCCGGAGGATTTGCGCGTACGTACGGTCGCTAATAAGTCCAAGTTGAAGGTCTCAATCATTCAGCGGATCGACCGTAAGGTGGCGCTGGACGAGATCGCGTTGACTAACGGACTTGAGTTCACCGAGCTTTTGGATGAGATCGAGGCGATCGTATATTCCGGTACACGTATCAATATCGATTATTTCTTGAATGATGTGATGGATGAGGATCATATCGAGGATATTTACGAGTATTTCAAGGATTCGGAGACCGACGGTCTGGAAGACGCCATCGAGGAATTAGGCGGTGACTATACGGAAGAGGAGATTCGCTTGGTCCGTATCAAGTTCTTGTCTGAAATGGCAAACTAATGGAAGGGTGGCCCGGTTCCACTCTAAAGAAAAAACAAATAAAGAAGCTTATTGTTCCTTCCGAAAGAGATTTATTTTTCCTTCGGAAGGAATTTTGTTTTCGTTCGGATGAAAGTTTATTTTCTTCCGAATCGAATTTTTAATTTCTCCCGTATCGATTTATTGCGTGAAAAGTCGTATATTTGCGCGCAATAATTTTTAAAGCATAAGTTCTATGTCATTTATTGCAGACAGGGTAGTTATGGATGGGTTAACGTTTGACGATGTATTGTTAATCCCAGCTTATTCGGAAGTTCTTCCTCGTAATGTCGATCTCACGACAAAGTTTTCACGTAATATCACATTGAATATACCGATGGTGTCGGCCGCTATGGATACGGTTACCGAGGCCAAGTTGGCTATCGCTATCGCCCGTGAGGGAGGTATTGGTGTGATTCATAAAAACATGACGATCGCCGAGCAGGCAAAGCAGGTCCAGACCGTTAAACGTGCGGAGAATGGAATGATCTATGATCCGGTGACTATCACGAAGGGCAAGCGTGTGGCGGATGCCTTGGCAATGATGGCTGAATATAAGATTGGCGGTATTCCCGTGGTGGATGAAGGCGGGTATTTGGTTGGTATCGTGACGAACCGTGACTTGCGTTTCGAGAAGGATATGAACCGCTCTATCGACGAGGTGATGACGAAAGAGAATTTGGTCGTAACCGGACCGTCTACGGATATGGAGGCCGCCGCTCAGATCCTTCAGGAACATAAGATCGAGAAGTTACCGGTGGTCGATAGCCATAATAAGTTGATCGGCTTGATTACCTATAAAGATATAACGAAAGCGAAAGATAAACCGAAGGCTTGCAAGGATTCGAAAGGTCGTTTGCGTGTAGCTGCCGGTGTAGGCGTTACGTTCAATACTTTCGAGCGTGTAGCCGCTTTGGTGGACGCCGGGGTGGATGCTTTGGTGATCGACACGGCACATGGTCACTCCAAAGGTGTGGTGGATGTCTTGAAACAGATCAAGGCTCAATATCCGCACATCGATTGCGTGGTCGGCAATATCGCTACGGGCGAGGCCGCTAAATATTTGGTGGAAGCCGGGGCGGATGCCGTGAAGGTAGGTATCGGCCCGGGTTCGATTTGTACGACTCGTGTGATCGCCGGTGTGGGGGTTCCTCAGTTGTCGGCTATTTACGATGTGGCGAAGGCGTTGGAAGGAACCGGTGTGCCTTTGATCGCTGACGGTGGCTTGCGCTACTCCGGTGATATCGTGAAGGCGATCGCCGCCGGTGGATCTTCCGTGATGATGGGATCTCTCTTGGCGGGTGTAGAGGAGTCGCCGGGCGATACGATTATCTTCAACGGCCGTAAGTTTAAGTCTTATCGCGGTATGGGCTCGTTGGAAGCCATGCAAAAGGGTTCCAAGGATCGGTATTTCCAAGATGTGGAGGACGACGTGAAGAAGCTGGTTCCGGAGGGAATCGCTGCCCGTGTTCCGTTTAAGGGTTCTTTGTATGAGGTCATTTACCAGATGGTAGGTGGTTTACGTGCGGGAATGGGGTATTGCGGGGCGCATAATATCGAGGAGTTGCATAAAGCTCGTTTTACTCGAATCACCAACGCAGGTGTGCAAGAGAGCCATCCGCATGACGTGGCGATCACGCAAGAGGCTCCGAATTATAGCCGCGGTGAATAGTAATACAAGTTTTACGTTTTATAAAAAACACTAATTTAATGGGATAGCATACTTTTCTTGTCGGCTCTCCGTTAGATTAGTGTTATTTTTGTAATGTATATTCGTGCTATGGTAAAAGAATTTTTGATGAAAAAGTTACTTATCTCATTGGGGGTATTCGCTTGTGTGACAGTTAGCGCTCAAACCGCGTCCGATTCGGTCGTTATGACGGTCGCTGGGAAGCAAGTGCCTTTATCTGAATTTATTTTTATCGCGGAGAAGAATGGAGAGGTGGATTTATCGAATACGAAGTCTGTCAAAAACTATGTCGAGCTATTTAAAAATTTTAAGCTAAAAGTAGCGGAGGCGGAATCTTTAGGGATCGACCAGACATCCTCATTCAAAAGTGAGCTGGATGGATACCGGGCTCAGTTGATCGATAGCTATATGTCGGATAAGGAGGGTGAGAAAGCGGCTGCCCGTGCGGTATATGACCGGGGGGATTACTCGGTAGAGTTGACCCATATCTTATTCCGCTTGCCGGAGAAGACGGTCTCCAAAGATACGGTAGCTGTGTATCAAGAAGCCATGCGAGTATACGAACGTCTCCAGAAAGGAGAGGATATGGAAACAGTCGGGAAAGCTCTGGCCGAGAAGGATAAGGAGCACGTCGCTTGCGAATATGTACGTTGCCTGCTCCCGATGCAATCCCTGAAGGTGTTCGAGGATGCCGCCTATTCCTTGCCGATTGGCGTGGTATCTGAGCCTGTTCGCACGAAATTAGGATTTCATTTGATAAAAGTCCATAGCCGCAAACCCAATCCGGGACGGGTACGTGTCGCTCATATCTTGATCGCGTTCCCGAAAGATTCCGCTATTCAGGATTCGTCAGCTTTTTTATCAAAAGCGCAAGCTATCTATAAGCAAGTACGAGAGGGAGCTGATTTTGGCGAGTTAGCGAAAGAGTATTCGGGGGATGCTGCTTCCGCTAAGAAAGAGGGAGTATTACCTTGGTTTGGGGTAGGCGAGATGGTCCAGCCTTTTGAGCAAGCCGCTTTTGCCTTGAGCAAGCCGGGTGATTTATCCGAGGTGGTGGAAACTCGCTTTGGTTACCATATCATTAAGTTGATCGATAAGAAGGGACGCCCTTTGTTTGAGGAAGAGGTAAAAGCCTTGTCGAGACGTATGGGACAGGGCGAACGTAATTTCGAGTTGTATAAAGCTTTCGACGATCGTATGAAGAAAGAATACGGATACGTTTTCTATCCGGAAGCCTATGCGGAGTTGCAAGCCTTATGTAACGATTATTTCCCCACGGACGAAGCGTTTTATGAGAAAGCGAAGGATATGAACAAGACGCTTATGCGATTGGATGGACAGGATTTCCCGCAAGCGGAGTTCGCTTATTATATCCAACGTTGCCCGTTCTCTACAAAGACGTATGCGGGTGATTTTATGCAAGAGGTCTATGATCTGTTTATCCGCGATATCGTAACGACCGCCGAGCGTAAGAATCTGGAGACAAAACATCCGGAGATCCCTCATTTGATGCAGGAGTACCGGGATGGGATTCTGTTGTTTGAGGTCAGCAACCGGGAGATCTGGAGCAAACCTTCCGCCCAGCAGAAGGTGTTGGAAGCGAAGTGGATCGAGGATTTGAATAAGAAATATCCGGTGACTGTCAACTGGAAATTATTGAAGAAACTAAAGAAATAAGATAAAGATAGATATGAGGATAGTCTTCATGTTCCTAGCGTTCGTTGTGTTGTTGGGTGCCTGTAAAGGTTCTCAGCCGGCTGATACTACGGATGTCTTGGTTAGCGTGAAAGGACGTACCCTAAATCGTTCGGAGGTGAATAAGCTAATACCCCGGGGGATTTCCTCCGCGGATAGTCTGTTGCTGACCGAGAACTTTATCAAGAAATGGGTAAAGGATGTATTGGTGTACGATGTGGCTTTGCGTAACTTGGGGGATGAGAAAGAGGAGGTCGATAAATTGGTAGAGGAGTACAGGCGTTCCTTGGTTCGTTACCGTTATCAGGAACGATTGGTGGAGGAGAAGCTGAAAACTGATATCCGGGAAAGTGATAAATTAAACTATTACGAGGAAAACCAGAAAAAGTTTATCTTGGATAAAGGCTTGATCAAGGGATTGTTCTTGAAAATCCCGGTTGATGCCCCGGGACTTACCGACGTCAAAAAGTGGTACAAATCCACAGATGTGGCCTCTTTAGAAAAAATTGAGAAGTATAGTGTGCAAAATGCCACGATTTATGAGTACTTTTACGACAAATGGGTTGATTTCGATGAGGTAATGGATAATATACCGATCCATGTGTCGAATCCGAATGCGTTTCTGAAGGCGAATAAGTATGTTGAGGTGGCGGATAGCAGTTATTGTTATCTGTTGAATATCAAGGAATATTTACCTTCCGGCAGTGTGGAGCCATATGATTATGCCAGTCCGCACGTCACGGAAATGCTGGTCAACCAACGAAAAGTTGAATTCTTGAAAAAATTTGAAGACGAGTTATATAACGATGCGATCCGGAGCGGTGACGTGGAATTCCATTCCGAGCCGTGATCTCTAATTTTATAAATGGGTAGACATGATGAAAAAGATTTTAAGTGTATTCTTTCTTGCCTGTTGTTCTTGCATTGTAATGGCGCAAGACAATGTGATCGATGAAATTGTGTGGGTGGTAGGAGATGACGCTATTTTACGTTCGGATATTGAGACGCAGCGTTTGTATAATCAAAACGAGGGGGTCCGTTTGGATGGCGACCCGTATTGCGTGATCCCGGAGCAGATGGCGATACAGAAACTATATCTGAATCAAGCAAAGATCGATAGTATCACCGTGAACGAGAACCAAGTGATCCAGAGCGTGGATCAATGGATGAACATGGCTGTGAACCAAATCGGGTCTCGCGAGAAATTGGAGGAATATTTCGGTAAGAAATTTTCCCAGATCAAGGATGAGCGTAAGGAGATGGTGCGGGAGCAGCAGGTAGTGCAACAGATGCAGCATCAATTGATCGGCGAGATCAAGCTGACACCTTCCGAGGTGCGTAAATATTTCAGCCAGTTGTCTCAGGATAGCCTGCCGAACATCCCTACGACAGTAGAGGTGCAAATCGTTACCTTGGAGCCGAAGATACCGTTTGAGGAAACAGACGCAATCAAGGCCCGCTTACGTGATTTCACGGAGCAGGTTAATTCCGGTAAGATGGAATTCTCTACGTTGGCTCGTTTGTACTCGGAAGATCCGGGTTCGGCGTCTCGAGGTGGTGAGCTGGGTTTCATGAGCAAGACACAGCTGTTGCCGGAGTTCGCGAACGTCGCGTTCAACTTGAAAGACCCGAAACGTGTCTCCCAGATCGTACAGACGGAGTATGGTTACCATATCATCCAATTGATCGAGAAGCGTGGAGACCGTATCAACTGCCGCCATATCTTATTGAAACCGAAGGTTTCCGATAAGGAGTTGGCGGATGCTACCACTCGTCTGGATTCATTGTACAATGATTTGCAGGCGAATAAGTTCACGTTTGAGGAAGCCGCTACATTCGTCTCTTACGACAAGGATACACGTAATAATAAAGGTTTGATGGTAAACCAAGATTACGAGAGTAGTAATATGGGAACCCCTAAGTTTGAGATGCAAGAACTTCCGCAGGAAATCGGTAAGGTGGTATATGGCATGAAAGTCGGAGATATCTCTAAGCCTTTTACCATGCTGACGAACAAGCAGAAAGAGGTAGTAGCTATCGTTAAGCTGAAAGCTCGGACGGAAGGACATAAGGCGAATTTGGCCGATGACTTCCAAGCTTTGAAAGCGATCGTAGAGGCTAAGAAACGTGAGGAATTATTGAACGACTGGATCACGAAGAAACAAAAATCAACCTACGTGCGTATTAGTGACGGTTGGAGGAATTGTGATTTCAAATATCCGGGTTGGATTAAGGAATGAGACTAATTAACAGGTTATTTCTAGCGGTCTTATCATGTGCTTTATCGGTTGGCGTATTCGCGCAAACGCAAGATAGCACGGTGGTAGCCGCCAAAGATAGTGTCGCTCCCAAGAAGACGAAGGTCTTTTTGGAGCATGCGAATACGCTTTCGTTCGATAAGGAGAGGAACGCCGAGGCTCAGGTGCTGAATGGGGATGTCTGTTTTCGCCATGATAGTTCGTATATGTACTGCGATAGCGCGTATTTCTTCGAGCAGACCAATTCCTTGGAGGCGTTTAGTAATGTCCGGATGGAACAAGGGGATACCTTGTTCGTGTATGGAAATTACCTGTTTTACGATGGAAATACCCAGATCGCTTACTTGCGGGAGAATGTCCGCATGGAGAATGGGCAAGTTACCCTGTTTACGGATAGCTTGAACTATGAGCGAATCCCGGATATCGGATATTATTTCGACGGAGGTCTGATCGTCGATTCCTTGAATCAGCTCTCTTCTTTTTACGGGCAATATTCGCCTAGTACGAAATTGGCTATCTTCAATGATAGCGTCCGTCTGGAGAATGAGCAATTCACGTTGTATTCCGATACCTTGCATTATAATACGGACTCGAAGATCGCCACGATCCTCGGACCGTCTGTTATCGTGTCGGATAGCGGCACGATCTATTCTTCCAGAGGTTGGTACGATACCGTGAATAATACCTCTTTGCTGTTGGATCGTTCTCAGGTGGTTTCCGGCGACCGTATCTTGACAGGTGATTCCATCGCCTACAACCGGGAATTGGGCTTTGGGGAGGCGTTCGGTAATATGAGCCTGCAAGACACGGCACAGCATGTCATGCTGGAAGGTCAGTACGGCTTTTACAACGAGAAGACCGAGTATGCTTTCGCTACGGATAGCGCCCGTTTCTTGGAATTCAGCCAAGGGGATACATTGTTTCTGCATGGTGATACCTTGAAGATGACTACGGTGGACTCCCTTTACCGGGAAGTAAAAGCTTATTACGGCGTCCGTTTCTATCGGACGGATATGCAAGGTGTTTGCGATTCGATGCAGTTTAATACAAGAGACTCTATATTATATATGTATACGGACCCTATCGTCTGGAACGAACAATATCAGATCTATGGAGATACGATCTTGATATTTATGAATGATAGCTCGATCGATTTCGCTCACGTGAAGCAATTCGCTTTCGCGATACAGCAAATCGATTCTACCGCATTCAATCAATTAAAGGGAAATGACTTGAAGGCTTATTTCGAGGGACAGGTCGTGACTCAGATCGATGTGTCGGGCAACGCCGAATCTATATTTTTCCCATTGGAGAAGGACGGCTCGATGGTCGGCATGAACGAGACCAAGAGCGGTTTCCTTACGATCTGGTTAAAAGACAATAAGTTGGATAAACTGAAGATCTGGCCGACTCCAACGGGTACGATGACCCCTATTCCCGATCTGAAGCCCGACCAGAAATACTTGAAAGACTTTTATTGGTTCGATTATATCCGTCCGAAAGACAAGGATGATATTTATCAGGTCGTGAAAAGAAAAGTTCAAGATGCTCCGAAAAGAAGCAATAAATTCGTACATTAGCGTCGTATTCATAATTAATAGGTAAAGCTATGGCACTTTTCTCGTTTTATAACATGCGTAAACCGCGTCAATATGATCATAAGCCTATTTATTGGGACCCCCATAAGGAAGCTTTGGAGGAACGTATAAGTAAGGTCAAACGTGAAATGGGTGTAGAGGAATCGTTGGAGGAATATAAGCCGCATATCAAGGGAACTTTTATTGAAGGTACCTCACATTTGAAGAGAAGTGTGGGGCGGGGCGAGGATTCCCGGGCTCGTAAGTATAAGAATGTGAAACTGGCGGTAGCCTTGGCTGTCTTGGCTGCCGTATTATGGTATCTGTTCTGGTAATGAGCGATATCATTCATTTACTTCCGGACCATATCGCCAACCAAATCGCGGCGGGAGAGGTGATTCAACGTCCGGCCTCTGTCGTTAAAGAGTTGGTCGAGAATGCGGTGGACGCTGGCGCTTCCAATATCCAAGTGAACATTAAGGATGCGGGTAAGACATTGATACAGGTGATCGATGACGGGAAAGGTATGTCCGAGACGGACGCCCGCATGGCTTTTGAGCGGCACGCTACTTCTAAGATTTCTACGGCCGAGGATTTATTCTCTTTGCATACAATGGGTTTCCGGGGTGAGGCATTGGCCTCTATCGCCGCTGTCGCCCATATAGAGTTGCGTACCCGGGCTAGAGGGACCGAGCTTGGCACTTGCCTATCCATCGCGGGTTCCAATTTGGAGAGTATTGAGCCGGAGGCTTGTAACGAGGGAAGTGTCTTCTCGGTGAAGAACCTTTTCTTTAATGTTCCCGCTCGCCGGAAATTCTTGAAATCGAATGAGACGGAATTCCGGAATATCATCAATGAGTTCGAGAGAATCGCCTTGGTGAATCCGCAGGTAGGCATGTCTCTTTATCATAATGACACGGAGATATTCAATCTGCCCGAGTCGGGCTTACGTCAGCGCATCATTAATATATATGGTAAGAATCTGAACCAAAAGTTGCTCTCTCTGGATGCACAGAGTTCATTGGTGACTATCTCCGGTTTCGTGGGTCGTCCGGACTCGGCGAAGAAGCGGGGGGCCTTGCAGTTCTTCTTCGTGAATGGCCGTTATATGAAGCATTCTTATTTCCATAAGGCGATCATGCAGGCTTATGAGCAATTGATTCCTGCCGGGGATATGCCGAATTATTTCGTTTATTTCACGTTGGACCCCTCTTCGATCGATGTCAATATCCATCCGACGAAGACAGAGATTAAGTTTGAGAACGAGCAACCGATCTGGCAGATCCTGATGGCCGCTACCCGGGAGGCGTTGGCTAAATCGAGCGCCATCCCTACGATTGATTTCGATGTGGAGGATGCGATCGATATTCCTGTTTACAACCCGGTCAAGAAAAGTGAGCCTAGTACTTATAAGGCCCCGAAAGTGCAAGTGGATTCCAGTTATAATCCGTTTGACACTACTTCCTATAAAAAGCCGGAATTCGATTGGTCTAAATTATATCAAGGGTTTGAGAACGATCGAGTGGCTGCCCAACTGGAGTCCGAGAGTTTCGAGGATGCCCCGATCGAGGAATTGCCAGCCGAGGCTTCGAACCCGGAAAACCTGTTTACGGAGGTAAGCAATCCTTGCTATCAATATAAAGGGCGATATATCGTGACATCCTTGAAATCGGGTCTGGCGATTATTGACCAGCATCGTGCGCATGTGCGTATCTTGTTTGACCAATACCTGTCGAATATCCGTCAGCAACAAGGCGTCTCCCAGCAAGTCCTATTCCCGGAGATCGTAGAGTTTACCGCTGCCGAGGCGGCTGTGCTGCCTTCGTTGTTGGACGATTTACGCTTCGTCGGCTTTGACCTGAGCAATCTGGGAAATGACAATTACGCGATCAATGGCTTGCCCGCCGGTATAGAGAACCTTGATCCGGTAAACTTGGTAAAGGACATCGTGGACCGGGCGATTGAGACCGGATGCGAGGTACATGAGAGGATCTGCGAGGCTATCGCCTTCTCTTTAGCGAAAGCCGCCGCTATCCGTCCCGGCAAATCCTTGTCCTCGGAAGAGATGGATCATCTGATCGCCTCCCTGTTCTCTTGTCCGGACTCGAACCTGACTCCGGATGGAAAGACGATTATCTCCATGCTGACGGACGAGGAGCTGGAGAAACGATTCAAGAACTAGGAATGTTTTTGACTATACACGTTTCACCGATCGCATTTGCTTGTGCTTCAGCTAAATCCTGTGAAACGTGTGAAGGGTGAGCGGCACTACTTGGTAAAGATTGCCGTAGCGGGTGTGTTTACGCTCTATATGGAGGGCGGTCAGTACCTTTCCGAAATTGCTTGCCGTGCTACCGCGCATGGCCGCCGGGTTCTTATCCTTTAATGTCTGGAAAATCGAGGCAGCCGATAGTGTATGTACGTTCAGGTCTCCCGGACATGCGGCCCGGAAGCAGGCGTGGAACACGTCTTCCTCGATCGGACGTTTATAGAAAGCCTCATTCGATCGCATGATCGCCTCCTCCTCCCCGGAGGTGAACCAATGGCGCTCTCCTTTTCGCAGCTCGTTTTTCAGTTGGGCGTAGATTTGATCATGCTCGATACCTTCGCAATTAATCTTGCCTTGCACCTCCACGCATAGGAAACGGCGGCTTCCCGTGGGGTCGCTTAATAGGTTCTTCTGGTTGGTGGTGCCAATGAATGAGGCTAGGCGGGGCAGGGGGCGGAAATGCTTGGCGTGCGCCTTGCGTACGTTCATCCCGGCCATCTGCATCCAATTTTTCAGCAAAGCCATTTTACGGTCGGGCAACCGGTCGAACTCATCGAGGTTGATGAGTCCGAACAATCCCAGCTTCTGCTCCATTTGCGTCGAGGCGGCAAGGTCTACGCTATCCGTGTAATAGCGGACTAGCGAAGAAGGCATCAGCGACTTGCAAAAGGTAGACTTCAAGCATCCTTGACGCTCACTGACCAAAATGGGAGCCAAGCTATTCGCGTGCATCCGGTCTGAGCTCATCCATTGCGAGGTCAAGGCGAGCATCCAACGATGAAATCCCTCCACCCACAACGGTTCCGGCGAGACCCGTCGTGCCAGATCGCTTACCCGGTCTTTCCCGTCCCATTCGGGTAACCGCTCCATATATTGCCGGAAAGGATGATACTCTTTTACTTCTTTTGAATATACGAAACGATTCACGTCCCGATCCCAGCAATCGATCCCCGTCCGTCTTGCCTCCATGCAAATGCTATTTAGGTCACGTTGCATTACCGGATAGAAGCGATCCGTTTCCGGTTGTTTGTATCGATATTCAGTCTCCTCGCTCAGCAAGTTGAAACGGAATTCGATCCGCTCTTGGAGGAAAGTCTCCAGACTCTTTTGAAGGGAAGGGGTATTGTCGCTAGATCGTCTGGCTTTACCTTCGGTTGGGTGTGGTACGCTGATAGGCTCGTTCGGTTTTAAGAAGCGAAGCCATAGTTGGCCCAAAAAATCCAATACAGTTTTCATGATACTATGTTTTAGAGGTTGTTTTTTCGTTTCCTTCTGCGAATATAAGCTGCTAACTTGCGGTTTTCCAAATATTTATATTGTTGTTTGAAATAAAAGTAATCTATCCAAAATACAAGGAAGAACTCTTGTTTAGGTGATATGAATGTAGTACCTTTGTTAAGTACCTATAATCTTTTCACCTATGTGAAAAGAACGTATCACAATCATGAAACGATCGTTTCACATAGGTGAAAAGATCATATCACCCTTGTGAAATGACTAATAGCATACGATGTTCCTATGAATAACCTTTTAATCTCATACTAGATATATGGCAGCAAAATATGACTTTTACAAGACTCCGGTATCGAAGGACAGCGCGAAGCGTCCTCGTTTTCACGCACGTATCGTATCATCCGGCACGATCGATACAGATGATCTGGCCAAACGCATCCACGGTCGATGTACCGTCACGCCGGCAGACGTGGCCGCCGTACTTATCTCTTTAAGCGAGGTGACAGTGGAATATTTGCGGGAGGGGAAACGTGTACATATCGATGGGCTGGGGTATTTGCAAGTCACCTTGCAATGCCCGGCCGTACAATCCACCCACGAGGTACGTGCGGAGTCCATCTGTTTCAAGTCCGTGGCCTTCCGTCCCGAGGTGGAGCTGAAAGACAGCTTGAAGACGATGACACTGGAGCGGGCCAAGTACAAATCCCATTCCCGCCAGTTAGAGCCTGATCGTATCGACCAATTGCTGGCGAGCTATTTCGCCGAGCATGAATATATGACCCGTGCCGCCTTCCAGCGGCTTTGCGGCCTGACAAGTAGTACGGCCAGCCGCCGCCTGCATCAACTCGTCGAGGAGGGTAAATTGCGTGATATCGGCACCCGCCACCAGTCGTTTTACGTGTCGGCGAGGTAAACCGCCGATCTGATCCCATTTCTTTCACAGGCTTCACCGGAACTCGTTCGATTGAAGGGGGTTGAGTTTGTGTGAAGCCTGCGACGCATGAAACTTATCGGTAAATAGAGAAAGTAAATGTTAAATATCAATAAATACAACAAGAGCCTACCTTGCCAAACGGGAACAAATATGTACCTTTGCACCGTTTTTAGTGCGGAGTATACGAAAAAAACAGGCACAACTTATTGATTGTCCGAAAATAATGCGTAACTTTGCGGCTCGAAATAGGAAAAGATTAGATAATAATAATAACACATTCAAAGTTTAAAAAAAGAAAGAAATGCCTACAATTCAGCAATTAGTTAGAAAAGGAAGGGAAACTTTGGTGGAGAAGGGTAAATCACCCGCATTGGACGCTTGTCCTCAAAGACGTGGCGTTTGCGTACGTGTTTACACTACGACTCCGAAGAAACCTAACTCTGCAATGCGTAAAGTAGCGAGAGTACGTTTGACAAATGGTAAGGAAGTTAACTCCTATATTCCGGGAGAAGGACACAACTTGCAAGAGCACTCTATCGTATTGGTACGTGGTGGTCGTGTGAAGGACCTTCCGGGTGTGCGTTATCACATCGTACGTGGTACGTTGGATACAGCGGGTGTTAACGGCCGTACGCAAAGACGTTCCAAATATGGAGCTAAGCGTCCGAAACCGGGTCAAGCTGCAGCTGCCGCAAAAGGTAAGAAGAAGTAATTAATTACATGCCTTCAAACTGAGATTTAAATTTAAGTATTAAAACAGGTTTGAGTTATTTGGATAGGCTATAAGGTTGAGTAAATGGTTCAGCGGAACCGTTGAAGACAAATTAAAGGCAACCAACGACAAGAACAAATTTTTGAAAACAAAATGAGAAAAGCAAAACCAAAGAAAAGACAGATCCTTCCGGATCCTGTTTTCGGTGATGTAAAGGTTACGAGATTCGTTAACCATTTGATGTATGATGGCAAGAAAAATACTGCCTTCGAAATTTTCTATTCCGCTTTGGAAACCGTTAAGGCTAAATTGCCTAACGAGGAAAAGTCCGCTCTCGAAATTTGGAAAGCTGCGCTTGATAACATTACTCCTCAAGTCGAAGTTAAGTCACGCCGTGTAGGTGGTGCTACATTCCAAGTCCCTACTGAAATCCGCCCGGATCGTAAAGAGTCAATTTCTATGAAGAACCTTATTATCTTCTCACGCAAGCGTGGAGGTAAGACTATGGCTGACAAGTTGTCTGCAGAGATTGTAGATGCTTTCAATAACCAAGGTGGCGCATTCAAAAGAAAAGAAGATATGCACCGTATGGCTGAGGCTAACCGTGCGTTCGCTCACTTCAGATTTTAATTTTTTAAGGCAATAAAAAGAATATGGCAAACAACGATAAGCAATTGATGTTCACTAGGAACATCGGTATCATGGCTCACATTGACGCTGGTAAGACAACGACTTCTGAACGTATCTTGTTTTACACAGGTTTGACACACAAGATCGGTGAGACTCATGATGGTACTGCTACAATGGACTGGATGGCGCAGGAGCAGGAGCGTGGTATCACGATTACTTCCGCTGCTACGACTACATTCTGGAACTATTTGGGCAACCGTTATAAAATCAACTTGATTGACACTCCGGGACACGTAGACTTCACGGTTGAGGTTGAACGTTCTCTTCGTGTATTGGATGGTGCTGTTGCTACATTCTGTGCCGTAGGTGGTGTTGAGCCCCAGTCTGAGACTGTATGGCGTCAGGCTGATAAATATAATGTACCTCGTATCGGTTACGTTAACAAGATGGACCGCTCGGGTGCTAACTACTATGAGGTAGTACGCCAATTGAAGGACGTATTAGGAGCTAATCCTTGTCCGATCCAGATCCCTATCGGAGCTGAGGAGACTTTCAAGGGTGTTGTCGACTTGATCAAGATGAAGGCTATCTTCTGGCACGACGAGACTATGGGTGCCGAGTATAGCGTAGAGGAGATCCCGGCAGACTTGCAAGCTGAGGCTGAGGAATGGCGCGACAAGATGCTTGAGGCTTTGGCTGAGTGCGATGACGCTATCATGGAGAAATACTTCGATGATCCTTCTACGATCACGGAAGAGGAGATCGTAGTAGCTATCCGTAAGGGTACGTTGGCTATGCAGATCAACCCGATGACTTGTGGTTCTTCTTTCAAGAATAAAGGTGTACAGACTCTGTTGGACGCAGTTTGCGCGTTTTTGCCTTCTCCTGAAGATACTCCGGCTATCGAGGGTACAGATCCTTCCGATCCAGAAAAGGTGATCGTTCGTAAGCCTCTGTTCGAGGAGCCGTTGACTGCGTTGGCATTTAAGATCGCTACCGACCCGTATGTAGGTCGTTTGTGCTTCTTCCGTGTATACGCAGGTTCTATCAACGCTGGTTCTTATGTGTTGAACACTCGTTCCGGAAAGAAAGAGCGTATCTCTCGTTTGTTCCAGATGCACTCTAACAAGCAGAACCCGATGGAGGTGATTGGTTGTGGTGATATCGGCGCGGGTGTTGGTTTCAAGGATATCCGTACAGGTGATACGCTTTGCGATGAAAACCATCCGATCACATTGGAGTCTATGGAATTCCCGGAACCGGTTATCGGTATCGCTGTAGAGCCTAAGACTCAGAAAGACATGGATAAGTTGGGTATGGGCTTGGCTAAGTTGGCCGAGGAGGATCCTACTTTCCGCGTACAGACGAACGAGGAGACTGGCCAGACCGTTATTAGCGGTATGGGTGAGCTTCACTTGGATATCATTATCGACCGTTTGCGTCGTGAGTTCAAGGTTGAATGTAACCAAGGCCGTCCGCAGGTTACTTATAAGGAGGCTATCACGCAGCCGGTTGAGCTTCGCGAGGTTTACAAGAAGCAATCTGGTGGTCGTGGTAAGTTCGCTGATATCATCGTTCGTATGGAACCGGCTGACGAGAGCTTCGAGGGTACTTTGCAATTCGTAGACGAGGTGAAGGGTGGTAACGTTCCTAAGGAATTCATCCCGTCTGTACAGAAAGGTTTCGAGAAGGCTATGAAGAACGGTGTATTGGCTGGTTATCCTCTTGATAAGTTGAAAGTGACTTTGATCGATGGTTCTTTCCACCCGGTAGACTCCGACCAGTTGTCTTTCGAGATCGCCGCTATCCAAGCGTTCAAGAACGCTTCCGCTAAGGCAGGTCCTGTATTGATGGAGCCGATCATGCAGATGGAGGTTGTTACTCCGGAAGAGAGCATGGGTGACGTTATCGGTGACTTGAATAAGCGTCGTGGACAAGTTGAGGGTATGGAGACTAGCCGTACGGGAGCTCGTATCGTGAAGGCTAAGGTTCCATTGGCTGAGACATTCGGTTATGTGACAGCTTTGCGTACGATCACTTCAGGTCGCGCTACATCTTCAATGCAGTTCTCACACTACGCTCAGGTATCCTCTTCTATCGCTAAGCAAGTATTGACAGAGGTTCAAGGTCGCGTTGATTTGATCAAATAATATTTAGAAACATATAATAAATATGAGCCAAAAGATCAGAATTAAATTGAAGTCTTACGATTATTCTCTGGTAGACAAGTCTGCCGAGAAGATCGTAAAGACGGTAAAGGCTACAGGTGCTATCGTTAGCGGTCCTATACCTCTTCCTACGCACAAACGTATCTTTACAGTGAACCGCTCTACTTTCGTTAACAAGAAATCTCGTGAGCAGTTCGAACTCTCTTCTTATAAGAGATTAATCGATATCTATAGCTCAACTGCGAAGACAGTTGACGCTTTGATGAAGCTAGAATTACCTAGCGGTGTAGAAGTAGAAATTAAAGTGTAAGTTTTAACAATTAGTGAAATGCCAGGATTATTAGGAAAAAAAATCGGAATGACATCCGTTTTCAGTG
>OHIK01000197.1_pt1 | contig 41801 bp, 27 predicted proteins | sample 1568241 | NCBI WGS metagenome assembly OHIK01 (sample SAMEA3879567, study PRJEB24766) | human gut metagenome | biome: human-associated habitat; feature: feces | place: USA | collected 1985/1987 | reverse complement strand
TGTCCTTGAAAGACGGAAAACTGGTTCCGGATGTGCCGATTGGCTTACAATCCTTGTTCCGTTCGTCGGTACAGCCTTATATGATCTCATGGTATACGTATAATCCGCAGGAAATCATCAAAAAACTAAAAGCCCCGGTGTTGATCTTACAAGGGGATAAGGATATGCAAGTATCCGTAAAAGATGCCGAACTATTGAAGCAAGCCCAGCCTTCGGCGGATTATCATTTGATTGGAAATATGAACCATCTGATGAAGACCTGCGATACGCTGGACCAGCAGAAGCAAATGGCTACCTATACCGATCCCGCCCTCCCGTTGCATAAGGATGTGCTGATATTAATTGAAAAGTTTGTAAGTAAACCTTGAACTGTTGTATCTTTGCGGTCATAAATAAAGAGATAGTATGATTTCGGTTGAAGGACTAACAGTTGAGTTTGGCGGTTTTACGCTTTTTGATGATATTTCTTTTGTGGTAAACAAGAAGGACCGTATCGCCTTGGTGGGCAAGAACGGTGCGGGTAAGTCTACGATGTTGAAAATATTCGCCGGCCTGCAATCCCCCACTTCCGGAACCGTTAGCGTGCCGAAGGAGGTCACGATCGGATACCTGCCCCAGCATATGCAACTGGTCGATACCCGTACCGTGCGGGAGGAGGCGGAATGCGCTTTCGAGCATATCCATGAGATGGAGGAGGAGATCAACCGCTTGAATACCCAATTGGCGGAGCGCACGGATTATGACTCCGAGGGCTATCAGAAGCTGATCGATCGTGTCACGTATTTATCGGAGCATTTCCAGATGATGGGAGGAAACAACTACCATGCGGAGTTGGAGCGTACCTTGGTCGGACTAGGTTTTAGCCGTAGCGATTTCGATCGCCCGACGTCTGAGTTCAGTGGAGGCTGGCGTATGCGTATCGAGCTGGCAAAGCTTTTACTTCGGCAACCGGACGTGTTGTTGCTGGACGAGCCGACGAATCATCTGGATATAGAATCCATCCAATGGCTGGAGAACTTTATCGCTACCCGTGCCAACGCTGTGATCTTGGTATCGCACGACCGTGCCTTTATCGATAATACGACTTTCCGGACCTTGGAGATCGAACTAGGCAAGGTCTACGATTATAAGGTAAAATATTCGGAGTACGTCGTACTTCGCCGTGAACGCCGTGAGCAGCAGCTACGCGCTTATGAGAACCAACAAAAGAAATTGGCCGATACCGAGGCGTTTATCGAGCGTTTCCGTTATAAGGCCACGAAGTCTGTACAGGTACAATCCCGCATCAAGCAATTGGAGAAGGTGGAACGCATCGAGGTAGACGATGTGGATACAGCCATGCTACGGTTGAAGTTCCCGCCCGCCCCCCGTTCCGGTTCCTATCCGGTGATCTGCGAGGAGGTGGCGAAGCGTTATGGCGATCATCTGATTTTCGACCATGTGACGCTCACGATCAACCGGGGCGACAAGGTCGCTTTCGTCGGGAAGAACGGAGAGGGTAAATCTACCTTGGTGAAATGTATCATGGGAGAGATCACCGATTTCACCGGAAAGCTCCAACTAGGCCATAACGTGAAGATCGGTTACTTCGCCCAGAACCAAGCGCAGCTATTGAACGAGAATCTTACCGTTTTCGATACGATCGATTACGTAGCCCAAGGGGATATCCGTTTGAAGATACGGGATATCCTAGGCGCTTTCATGTTTGGCGGCGAGGCCTCCGATAAGAAGGTGAAAGTCCTGTCCGGAGGTGAGCGTACCCGCTTGGCGATGATCCGCTTGCTGCTGGAACCGGTCAACCTGCTGATACTCGATGAGCCTACGAACCACTTGGATATGCGTTCGAAAGACGTGCTGAAAGATGCCTTGAGGGAGTTCGATGGCACGGTGATCGTGGTTTCTCACGACCGTGAGTTCTTGGATGGTTTGGTTGATAAGGTCTATGAGTTCGGTAACCAGAAAGTCGTCGAGCACTTAGGCGGCATCTATAATTTCTTGGAGCATAAGAAAATGGATAGCTTGCGTGAATTGGAACGTTCTACCGGGACGAATACTTCCACGTCCGGTGCCGAGGAAGTCCAGCTATCCCAGAATAAGCTTTCTTATGAGGCGAGGAAAGAGCAAAGTAAGGCGATTAAGAAAGCGGAGAAAGCGGTAGCCGAGGCCGAAGCCCGTATCTCAGAGCTTGAGGCTTCCATAGCGGCTATCGAGGCGAAACTGGCTACGCCCGAGGGCGCGTCGGACACCTCTCTCTACAGTGAGTATTCCACGTTAAAAAAAGAGCTGTCCGATACGATGGATCTATGGACGGAACGTACTATGAAGCTGGAGGAACTGTGCCCGTAACGGTGTGTTTTCCGGCGGGTAAGGGTAGTCCCTGAATAATACCGTATCTTATAGTTTCTCTATCTCCTCTAGCGAAATACCCGTACATTCTGAAATGAGGTGGGGATCGATTCCTTTTCGCTTGAAGTTCGCGGCGTTCTGAAGGTTCGTTAACCGTTGGCCTTTCTCCATACCTTTCTCCTCGGCTTCCTCTATTGCGTATTCCAGTGTGTTCCGCCAATCGCGATAGATCTTCAAGTTTTCGTCGTATTCGGCACGTTCCTTGGGAGTCATGGCCTGTAGGTTGGCCACATCCAATAAGTGCCGGAAACTGTCATTTTGCTCCTTGAAGGGAGACATGTCAAATAAATTCATATTCTTAAGCATATAAACCATTATTTCCAAATTATCCGAGCATTCCTCTTCACACAAAGTAAATTGCTCAAAAGAGATATATACTTGCTTGAACTTGATCTCCCGGAACGGTTCGCCCGTTTGCTCATTCGCCAGAACCACATCCGTGCGCCACGAGGGGAACCCGGGCAACTTGAAGTTGAGCAGGTATATTCCATACACCGGAAGCAACTTATACTTCCAGTCAGAACCTATTTCTCCCTGACGGGAGACCATACGACAAATGTAATAAAATCCTCGGTTAAAAAAATAACGTTGGGGACAATTTTGCATCTCTAGTATGAACTTCGTCCCATCCACGTCCTCACAGAGGTAATCGAATATGATGGTTCTTCGATCTTGCAGTTCCGGTTGGATCTCCTTGTCTATATAAGTCAAGTCCCTTACCCGCCGCTCGCCCTTCAAGGTGGCATTGATGAAATTGATCGCTACTTGTTTATCTCCGAATACGGCCTTGAAGCCCTTATCAGACATGACATCTACATACTGTTCCATAGTTATATGGTTTTAGTTGGTTGGTCGCTTAATGGCAAGCGATGGGGCAAAGTTAGGCTTTATCTAATAATAAACAAATCCATTCCCCAAAAAACGAGCGTTCATCCGTTTATCCCCCCCTAAAAAAGTTATGCCTACTTGTTCGCAAAAGGGGGTGTTATGCTGTCTTTTCGTTTGATGTGAGGCAAATATCGTGACGATGCCTTTAGGAGAATGTGGTGAAGTAGCGTGAGGAATAGGGCCGGATACGCCTTGAGAGGAGAGCTGTAAAGGTTGATCGTCCCCCGGTGGATTTTATTTTCTTTCGAGGCGAAAATAACCATGAATAGGTAGTTTATTGTAATGAAAAGTCCTTAACTTTGCCAACTTAAAAGAACGCGAAAGCTTAAAACTCATATCATGTTAACTCAGATCATTAATGGAAAGATTCTTACCCCGCAAGGCTGGCTGAAAGACGGGTCGGTATTGATCAGCGACAGTAAGATTTTAGAAGTAACAAACTGCGACTTAGCGGTAGTAGGGGCAACCTTGATAGACGCCAAAGGTATGTATATCGTCCCCGGTGGTGTGGAAATTCACGTGCATGGAGGTGGAGGCCGTGATTTTATGGAAGGTACCGAGGAAGCTTTCCGTGCGGCGGTAGCCACGCACATGAAACACGGTACGACCAGTATATTCCCCACCTTATCCTCTTCCACCATCCCGATGATCCGTGCCGCCGCCGAGACCACCGAGAAACTGATGGCCGAGAAAGATAGCCCGGTGCTGGGGCTTCACTTGGAAGGACATTATTTCAACATGAAAATGGCCGGCGGACAAATCCCGGAGAACATCAAGAATCCCGATCCCGAGGAATATATTCCTCTGTTGGAGGAAACGCATTGCATCAAGCGCTGGGACGCCGCTCCGGAACTTCCGGGAGCGATGCAGTTCGGTAAATACATCACCTCGAAAGGCGTGCTTGCCTCGGTAGGGCATACCCAAGCCGAGTTCGAGGATATCTTGACCGCCTATGAGGTAGGTTATACCCACGCCACCCATTTCTATAACGCCATGCCGGGTTTCCATAAACGCCGCGAGTATAAGTATGAGGGAACGGTGGAAAGCATCTATCTGCTCGATGATATGACCGTCGAGGTCGTTGCGGATGGTATCCATGTGCCGCCTACGATCCTTCGTCTGGTCTATAAGATAAAGGGTGTGGAACGCACTTGCCTGATCACGGATGCCTTGGCTTGCGCCGCCAGTGATAGCCAAGTCGCTTTCGATCCCCGTGTCATTATCGAGGATGGCGTGTGTAAGTTGGCCGACCGCTCGGCCTTGGCGGGTAGTGTCGCCACGATGGACCGCCTGATCCGTACGATGGTTCAGAAGGCCGAGATCCCCTTGGAGGATGCCGTGCGTATGGCCTCGGAGACTCCCGCCCGTATCATGGGCGTATCCGATCGCAAGGGAACGTTGCAGCGGGGCAAAGATGCCGATATTGTTTTATTGGACCGTGACTTGAATGTCCGTGCGGTCTGGGCGATGGGTAAGTTGGTTGAAGGTACGAATAAACTATTCTAAACAAGAACGATTATGTTGACACAAATTATAAATGGCCATATCCTTACGCCGCAAGGCTGGATGAAGGATGGTTCCGTATTGATTAGCGACGGGAAGATCTTAGAGGTTACAAATAGCGATTTAGCGGTGATTGGCGCCAAGGTGGTGGATGCGAAAGGAATGTCGATCGTTCCCGGTTTCGTGGCGATGAATATCCATGGCGGTGGGGGCTTCGACTTCTCCGAATGTACGGAAGAGGCTTTCCACGGTGCGGTAGCGGCCCATCAGAAGCATGGGGCCACGACGATATTCCCTACCGTGTTGGCCCCGGAAATCGGGGTGATCGATAAGGCGGTAGCCGTATGCGAGGAGATGATGCGGAAAAAAGACGGCCCTATCTTGGGATTGCATATCGAGGGACCGTATCTGAATCCGAAGATGGCCGCCAGCTTGTTTATCGATAAGGAGAATCCCGCCGACCCGAAAGAATATAAGGAGATCTTGGAACGCACGGATTGCATCAAGCGCTGGGACTCCAGTCCGGAGATACCGGGCGCGCTTGAGTTCGCCCAATACCTGAAGTCGAGGGGAATCCTGCCCGCTATCTCGCATACGGAAGCGGAGTTTGATGATATTAAGACCGCTTACAACGCCGGTTTCACGCATGCGGCTCATTTTTATAACGCCATGCCGGGCTTCCACAAACGTCGCGAGTATAAATACGAGGGAACGGTGGAAAGTGTTTTCTTGATGGACGATATGACGGTAGAGGTGATCGCCGACGGACGGCATTTGCCGCCCACGATCCTTCGACTGGTCTATAAGCTGAAAGGCGTGGAACGTACTTGCTTGGTTACGGACGCTCTCTCATGCGCCGCCAACGAGGGTAAACCTTTGTCTGATCCCCGCATCATCATCGAGGACGGCGTATGCAAGTTGGCGGATCACTCCTCCTTGGTAGGAAGTATCGCCACGATGGACGTATTGGTGCGTACGATGGTGCAGAAGGCCGACATTCCTTTGGCCGACGCTGTCCGCATGGCTTCCGAGACCCCCGCTCGCCTGATGGGAGTAAGCGATCGTACCGGAACCTTGCAAAGAGGGAAGGACGCTGATATCGTGATCCTCGATCGTAAATTAAATGTGCGTGCGGTATGGAGCATGGGAAATTTAGTTCCGGAGACAAATACATTGGTTTAAACAGGTTAATAATAAATAGAGGGACTGTCTTGGTTAGCCGGGGCGGTCCTTTTTATTTTAAGCGATATAGATCAAACCTTTCGGCTAATAAATTTGTTCTATCAACGTATGGAGAAATCAGTACTTATTTCATATATTTGTGATTCAAGTAAGATTGTAATACTAAATCAATAATTAAACATGAAAACGAACCTTAGTTCTCAAATTACTCTGACGCGTATACCGTTGCGGTATTATCGCCCGGAAAATGCTTTCGAGCATTCAGTTTTAACCCGTTTGGAAAAGATTCCGACAAACATTTACGAATCGGCCGAGGAAGGTTCTTTCGCTATCGCTAAAGAGATAGCGACACAAATCCGTAAAAAACAAGATATCGGTAAGCCCTTCGTGATCGCTTTACCCGGTGGACGTTCTCCGCTAAGCGTTTACAAGGAGCTGATCCGCATGCATAAAGAGGAGAAATTAAGTTTCCGCAACGTGATCGCTTTCGTGGAATATGAGTTCTATCCATTGGCTAATCCCAGCGCCGGAAATCTGGCTCGCCTAAAAGAGGAGTTATTCGATCAGGTCGATATCGATCCGGCGAATATCTATTGCCCGGACGGAAGCATGCCGAAAGACGCTATCCTAGATTTCTGCCGCCAGTATGAGGAGACGATTCAATCCGTGGGAGGCATCGATTGCATGTTGCTAGGTATCGGCAACTCCAGCAATATCATGTTCAACGTGGGTGGAACGACGATTAGCTCCCGTACCCGTATGGTCTTGTTGGAAGGCGCTTCCCGCAAGGAGGCGGCCCGTACGTTCCCTTCGCAGGAGAATGTCCCGGCAGGTATCATCACGATGGGTATCTCTACGATGATGAACGCCCGCAGCGTGATCTTGATGGCTTGGGGTGAGGATAAGGCCAGCATTGTCGCTAAGACCGTTGAGGGCAAGGTGAGCGATGCCGTTCCTTCCAGCTATTTGCAGAATCATCCGAACGCGAAGGTCGTGATCGATCTTTCCGCCGCTTACGACTTGACTCGTATCAGCCATCCTTGGTTGGTGACTAGCTGCGAGTGGGATAATAAGTTGATCCGCCGTGCGATCGTTTGGTTGTGTCAATTGACAAACAAACCGATCTTGAAATTGACCAACAAGGATTATAGCGAGCACGGATTGGGCGAGTTGTTGGCCTTGTATGGTTCCGCGTATAATGTAAATATCAAGATATTCAATGATATCCAGCATACGATTACCGGATGGCCGGGTGGTAAACCGAACGCCGACGATTCCAATCGTCCGGAGCGTGCGAACCCGTATCCGAAGAAAGTGATCGTATTCAGTCCGCACCCGGATGACGACGTGATCTCCATGGGCGGTACCTTGCGCCGTTTGTGCGACCAACATCATGATGTGCATGTGGCTTACGAGACTTCCGGTAATATCGCCGTAGGCGACGAGGAGGTAATCCGTTATTGCGAGTATCTGCGTGATGTATGCGAGAAATACTCACCCGACTCCGCCGTGAAGGATAAAGCGAACGAGATCATCAACTACCTGCGTTACGAGAAGGTGGAGAACGGTGATCCGGAGCGGAAGGATGTCCTCTTTATGAAAGGAACGATCCGTCGGGAGGAAGCCCGTCACGGTTGCCGCTACTCGGGCGTGAAAGACGATCATGTTCATTTCTTGGATCTTCCGTTCTACGAGACCGGCTTGGTGAAGAAGAATGATTTGGGTGAGGCTGATAAGGATATCGTGAAAGCCTTGTTGCTCGAGATCAAACCGGACGAGATGTTTGTGGCCGGCGACTTGGCGGACCCGCACGGAACTCACAAGGTTTGTCTGGATGCTGTCCTTGCCGCTATCGACGAGGTGAAAGACGAGGAATGGATGAAGAACTGCCGTGTATGGATGTACCGTGGCGCATGGGCGGAATGGGAAATGGACCATATCGAGATGGCCGTACCTATCAGTCCCGAGGAGTTGCGCTTCAAACGTAATGCGATCTTGAAGCATCAATCGCAAGCCGAGAGCGCTCTGTATCTGGGTGATGACGAGCGTTTGTTCTGGCAACGTGCCGAAGACCGCAACCGTGCTACCGCCGAGTTGTATCGCCAATTAGGTCTGGCTTCTTATGAGGCGATCGAGGCGTTTGTACAATATATCCCGTTGAGATAATAGCTAGCGATAGAATAATCTGAAAGCCCTATCTGATTAAGTTCGGATAGGGCTTTTTGTTTTTGTGTTATTTTTTTCGTGTGGGCGTAAGTAGATCTGTTTCTATGATCGTATATAGATAAAGGAGAAGCCTTGAATTGTCTATATATAATACAAGAAATGTCCACATTGAGCATGAAAGACTATATTGTTAAGAACCAAGAGTTAGATAAATTCAAACTCTTGTATCTGGAGAATGCCCCTAGATTGATCTTTTATGCCTCGAAATATGTGGATAGTGATACGGCGGAAGATTTGGTACATGATATATTCATCAAGATCTGGCTAAAGAAAGAGGCTTATTCCGTGGAAGAAGGCCTAAAGACGTATCTATTCCGTTCCGTTCAAAACGCTTGCCTCGATTACCTAAAGCATAAATCAATAGAAATGACTTATGCGGATGAGGTTGCCCGTAGATTAAAGGTAGAGGAGATACATTATTATAGTCGGTCGGATGCGGAAGAGCTGGAGAAAGAACGTCTGGACTCCGTTTACCGGGCAATAGCCAAGTTGCCAGACCGATGCCGGGAGGTTTTTACGTTGGCTTATCTGGAGGGGAAGAAATCGGCGGAGATCGCCGGGATACTAAATATCTCTCAACGTACGGTGGAGGCACAACTTTATAAAGGATTGAAGATCATACGGGATGTGTTGGCACTTCTGGCGCTGGCTTTATTTTTCAGATGAAAATACTTAGAATGCGTAAGTAAAAAGAGGGAACCGGTCGTATATAGTATAAATGAAACAGAAAATGGAATCTAACAATCCGATAGAAGAACTGATCATACGCTATTTGCAGGACGAGATTCAAGAGGATGAACTTCGAGCCTTGGATACTTGGATTCATAAGAGTGACGCTAATAAAGCCCACTTCTTTGAGCTTAAGGGGATTTTTGACTCCCGGAAAGAGGCTGAGTTCTTGAACCGTTATTCCGTGGAGCATAGCTGGGAGAGAATGGTAGGAAAACTGGATGGGATCTCTGGTGTATCTGTGGAATCCAAGGTCCTAGGCAAACAGTTCTGGCTTTCCTTTTTGAGGTATGCGGCGATTATCATAATTGCTATGGGAGTAGGTGTGGGCATGAATCAATGGATAAGCAATCGTTTACATGCCGGTGATATGGAATACAATGAGATCGTAGTGGAAAAAGGCGGACGTGCGAACACGCTGTTGCTATCCGATGGTAGCAAGGTCATACTCAATGCTTCCACCCGTTTTAAATACCCCACCTCGTTTAATGGAGATGAGCGTGTGGTTCATCTGGAAGGGGAGGCCTATTTTGAGGTGGCGAAGAAGCATTCTAGACCTTTCGTTGTAAAACTAAAGAACCAGCAAATCACGGTACTTGGGACCTCGTTCAATATACAGGCTTTCAATGATGATCGCTTTAGCGTTACCACCTTATTAAGCGGTAGCATCCTGTTGGAATCCTTTGATGCTCAGGGATGGAAAATGAGTAGCATGAAGCTAAAGCCGAACCAGCAAGCCCGATCGGATAACCGGACCGGCTCTATTTTCTTGTCGGAGACCGATGCTTCGATCTCGAACGCTTGGGTAGGAGGGAAATATCGTTTCAAGGATGAGACCTTAGTTTCTATCGTAAAACGTCTGGAGAATTACTACGGGGTAAATATCCGCTTGGCGCATGACAGTTTGCGGGACATCCACTACACGGGAACCTTCTCCTTGGATCAAGGTATACAAGAGGTGTTGGATATTATTAACTCGGAGAAACAATTCGCTTTCACGAAAGACGGAAAAGATATCCTGATATCGGCGAGAAGCAAATAACAAGATAATAGATGTATAACCTTAAACATTAGAATTGCCTATGACAAATACCTGATCACAAAAAAGAATCGGGACTGACACCACTCACCCCCGATTCTTAGACGTTCATTATTCGTTTAATCACCTTTATCGCCGTCCTCTAAAACGTAGCGAGCAAGGTAAGTCGTTAATATAAAACAATTACAAACTTATGGAAAAAGTCTGGAATAGCGATGAGCTATTGCCTAAAAAAATTAAATCAATCATGAAGATCACATTGCTTTTTTTAATACTGGGTATATTGCATGTCTCGGCGGATACCTATGCTCAAAAAGCTCAAGTTACGGTAGAAATAAAGAGCGGGACGTTCTATGATGTCGTCTCGGAGATAGAGAAACAGACCGAGTTCATGTTTTTCTATAAGAGCGAGGATATCGATAATAGCAAGCGGGTGGATATGGAGGTGAAGAATCGCCAAGTTACCGACGTGCTGAATGAGTTGTTGAAAAACACGAGCTTGACCTACCGCATATCAGGTAAGCACATCACGATCTTGAAGAAAGATGCCGTACAGCAACAAAAGAAAAAGATCTCCGGTACTGTTACGGACCCGGATGGCATACCGGTTATCGGGGCCAATGTCGTGATTAAGGGTACGACGGTCGGTACAGTTACGGATCTGGATGGAAAGTTTAGCTTGGATGCGGCTACTAACGATATCCTGTCATTTTCCTATATCGGCTATGCGGAGCAAGAGATCGAGGTCGGGAATCGTACACTGTTTAACGTGAAGTTGGCCGAGGATTATAAAGCGCTTGAAGAGGTCGTTGTCGTTGGATATGGTACGATGTTGAAACGAAACTTGTCAACTTCTGTGGGTTCCGTAGACTCGGAGATGTTATTGGAGCGCCCGAATGCCACGAATGTATTCCAAGGATTGGCCGGAAAGGTGGCGGGTGTTAATATCGCCTTAAATTCTGGTGCGCCGGGTGGTAGCCCCGCGATAAAGATCCGTGGTATCGGTTCCTTGAATTCTTCCAATACACCGCTATATGTGGTAGATGGTGTGGTTGGCGTGGATCCGGACCAGATTGATCCGAATATTGTCCAGTCTATCGATATCTTGAAAGACGCTACTTCCTCTTCTATTTATGGTGCGAGAGGCGCGAATGGCGTTGTGGTGATAACAACAAAGGAAGGTAAGAAAAATACGACGAATATCTCGTATAATACCGTTTTGTCCGCAGGAACGTTAGCTCGTAAGGTCGATGTCTTGAATGCGGAGGAGGCTTTGGATGTATTCAAGCGTGCTTATGAGGCTCAGCCGGGACGTATCGCTCCCCATTTGGATCCGAGCAATATGTTTACGCATAAAAATGATCTGTTCAATCCGGACGGGACTCCGAAATATGATACGGACTGGCAGGATGCCGTGACCCGTACGGCTTTTTCTCATCAGCATTCACTTAGTTTCTCCGGAGGAAGCGATAAGCTGACCGCTGTGGCGAATGTAAGTTACAAAGATAATCAAGGTATAATGTTGGAGACCTATAAACGTCAGTTGAACGCGTTTATCAATGTAGGATGGGATTTGAAAGAATGGTTCCATTTACAGGCCATGTTGAATGTAGGATCTAGTAATGCCCGAAACTCGGAGAATGCGATCTCTCGGTATACATTGGAAGCATTGCCGTTCCTTCCTGTCCAATATGAGGATGGTACCTATTCCCGTAAGGGGGATTATCCCGGTGCGGAAGATACGGAGAACCCCGTGAGGATTTTAAAGGAGCGTAAGAATATCGATAAGAATCAATACACGTTGGCTAACGTGATCGGTACGTTTAAAATTACCTCTTGGTTAAAGTTAACGACTAGCTTCAGCCGTCAAGATGGTTCTTATATCAATTCATCTTATAACCCAAGTACCTTATTCGGCTATGGAGATACTCAAAAGGGTAAAGCCGAGAAAGCACATCGGAATACGATGTCGTGGACGAATGAGGACTACTTGACTTTTGATAAAAGCTGGAATAAGCATAACTTGAATGTCGTAGCGGGAGCCAGTTGGTATTACTCAAAAACAGAGAAAAGCGAGCTAGGGGCCGAGAATTTCTTCGATGATTATTTTGAGTATAATAATATGGGAGTCGGAACCGTACGTTCTAAGGTCGGCTCAGACTATACGGATAATAAGATGAATTCTTACTATGCCCGTATCAACTATAATTTTGACAATCGTTACTTATTGGGCGCTTCTTTCCGTGAGGATGGTTCTTCTCGTTTCGGTTTGAATAACCAATATGGTTTCTTCCCTTCGTTCTCGGCTGCTTGGCGTGTATCCAATGAGAATTTCTTCGAGAACGCTAAAAAGGTGATTGATGATATGAAAGTCCGTTTGAGCTATGGTACGGTGGGTAATGCGGAAATCGGTGATTATGCGTCTATGGCACGTTATGAGAATAAACGCCTTCCTTTTGGTAAGGACATGACAACGATCGTTACGTTGAAAAGTATGGCAAATCCGGATTTACGCTGGGAGAAATCCAGACAACTTGACGCGGGTATCGATTTGAGTTTCTTTAATGGGCGTATCGAGTTTATGGCGGATTATTATCATAAGATTACGACTGATTTATTGTATGAGCTGCAATTGCCCTCTAACTCGGGATATGAGAAGACTATGACAAATCTGGGTAAGATTCGTAATCAGGGTCTTGAGATGAGCTTGAATACACGCAATATCCAAAGCCGTGATTTCTTATGGACTACCTCTTGGAATTATACGATGAACCGATCGATGGTACTGGATATAAATGATAATATCATTGGTAAATGGGGAGGACGTATTGAAGAGGGACATCCTTTAAATGCCCTTTACGGCTATGTTCGCCTAGGTACATGGGGGACTGATGAGGCGGAAGAGGCCGCTAAGTATAATAAGAAACCCGGTGATATCAAGTATTGGGACAAGAATGGTAATGGAATGAAGGATGGAGAAGACCAAGACTATATCGGAAATGGCGCTCCTAAATTCGAGATGAATATGACGAATACATTCTCGTGGAAAGGCTTCACGTTTATGTTTGATTTGCAATGGGTATATGGTAATAAGTTGATTAACTTCACTCGCCAGTTGATGGGTAACCGTGTGACATTCTCCAATGCTTATGCGGACATTCCGGTGAACGCTTGGACGCCGGAAAACCAAAACACGATGGTGCCTAGCTTACGCCTTCCGGGAGATGGATATGAGAATGACGTAGATTCTTGGAGTTGTGAGCCGGGTTCGTTCTTGCGTTTACGTAATATCGGCTTGAAATATGACTTTAGTTCCCGTATGCTTTCTGCCGCTCACATCAAGAGTTTATCCTTGGGATTCAATGTGGAGAATGCGTTCTTGATTACGAACTATTCTGGTAGTGATCCGGAGGTAACGAGTTATGATGCCGTATTTGAGCAGGGAGTGGATTTTTATACCTATCCCAAACCTCGTACGTACTCATTTACCTTAGGTGTTAATTTCTAATTGTTTAATCTTTACTTCGTAAAAAACTAAGATATGAAAAATAAAGCGCATGTATGGATGTGTGGCTTGCTTTCCGCGACAATGACTTTTACATCCTGTACGAATTTTTTAGAGGAAGACCCGAAAACCTTCTTGAGTCCTTCTGAGTATTATACGACAGAGAACCAGATAAAGGCGGCTGTAGATGGTACTTATGACGGGCTTGATGATCTGTTGAGTTCCGACCTAGAGATTGCCACTGTTCATCTTTTTAACTTGGAATATCTTGTAGGTACTAGTTATCGTCCTCGTGCGGCCGGTAATGAGCAGAACCAGTTCTTGTTACTTTCCGGGTTGGAAGAGAGTAACGGCATTATTCGTAATTTCTGGAAGGCTACTTTCTTTCCTTTGGAAAACTGTAATAGCGTGATTCAAAATGTTTCCGCTACGGATATTATTAGTGAGAGCCAGAAAGCGAAGTATCTGGGAGAGGCTTATTTCTTGCGGGCATATTACTATTTCCAAGGGGTACAATTATTCGGGGATATCCCATTGAAGACGGAACCTACGGTGGACCTGAATACGGTGAAGATCCCAAGATCTCCTAAAGAGGATATTTATAACCAGATCGTAGAAGACTTGAAAAAGGCGGAGCAGTCCGGCTTGGATTGGAGTGATAAAACAGGCCATGTCTCTATGGGAGCGATCAAGACCCTTTTAGCCAAGGTTTATTTGACAATGGCTGGTTATCCGCTTCAAAAAGGAAATGAATATTATCAATTGGCTTATGAGAAAGCCAAGGAAGTTATTGACAGTGGAGCCTTTCGCTTGTTCGCTGATTATAAGGATTTGCGTGCGTCAGAGAACGAAAATAGTGGTGAGCATATTTTTATGATCCAGCGTGAGGCGCAAGATGCCGGGGCTCCTTTCCACTTTGGCCTTTTGCCTTATCCGGAACAACCGATTTCCATTACTCCGGCTTATGGGGGTGGTTTGGCTCCTCGTAAAGAGTTTTATGAGAGTTATGATGAGCAAGATATTCGTAAACGGAATGAGGAGTTTTTCTATACATCTAAGCCCAAATATGGTGATCCGGAGACAACGATTACTTTGGATGTTCCTTATTTATGCAAGTATTGGGATGAGAATGCGGAATCTACAGGAAAGAGTGGGGCGAATATTCCGGTTTACCGTTATGCGGACGTTCTATTAATGTGTGCGGAGGCAAAAGCTACCTTGGATGGTGGATCTACTTCTGACGCTACGGCGGTGGATGCTTATTTCCAAGTTCGTCACCGTGCGTTGCCTGATGAGGCGAGACCGACTTCGATCACGGTTGATCAAGTATTGAAAGAGCGTGCGTGGGAACTCTGTTATGAGTTTACAGGATGGTATGATATGTTGCGTACTCACCGTACGTTTGATCCGGTATCGAAGCAAATGGTTGATTTATTCGGTTATCAGGCGGTTAATCATACGTCTCCGTTTAAAGAATCGGATTTGGTTTTCCCGGTACCTTTGCGTGAGAAAGAACTGAACCCTCTGCTTGGTGAGGATGTCGTTCGCTAAAAGTATGCGGGCGATTCTCTAGACTAGAGGTGTGTGGGAGGATATTACTATCCGTAGTAATCCGGATTATTATCCATGATAAATACGATTACTATGGATAGTAATATTTTTTAACACGGTATATATTATTCATCACAGAAAATTAGAGAAGAGAGAAATAGAGATGAAAAGATATGTTTTGTTTGTCTGTTTGTTTTTATCAGGTCTTGCAGGAGTATATGCTCAGTCGATAGCTCCGTTTCAGAAAGGAGATCGGATTGCCTTTGTGGGAAACAGCATTACTTGCGGCGGTCATTATCATTCATATATCTGGCTGTACTATATGACCCGTTTCCCGGATCAACGCATCGATATCTTTAACGAGGGAGTAGGTGGGGATGTAGCCGAGATGATTTACCAGCGGTTGGATAAGGTTTTCGAGCATGCGCCTACGGTGGTGACGCTATCCTTTGGCATGAACGATGTCGGCTATATGGATTTTCGGAAGCCGGGGGCCGATACGATCGCCCGGAACCGGGTAGAGAAAGCCTGTCGGGATTATGCTCTTATCGAGGAGGTCTATAAGAAGTATCCGGAGGTGAGAAAAATCTTGATCGGAAGCTCTCCTTATGACGAGACTTCCCGTTTCAACAAGGTCGCTTTCCCGGGGAAGAATACGCCGATCTTGGAGATCGTGGATTTCCTGAATGCCCGTGCCCGGGAGAATCAATGGGGATTCGTGGATTTCAACCGCCCGATGGTAGCGATCAACCAATGGGAGCAAGCGGCGGATTCCATGTATACCTTGTGCGGGAAGGATCGTATACATCCCTCTACGGACGGGCATCTGGTCATGGCTTATCTCTTCTTGAAGGCGCAAGGTCTTGCAGGTAAGCCGGTAGCCGATATCCGGATAGACGGAGCGGGGAAAAAGGTGACTCGCTCGGATAATTGCCGTGTCTCGGATTTGTCTGTTTCCTCGGATAACCTTACTTTTACGTACGAGGCGAAATCGCTTCCGTATCCTATCGATACCTCTTATTATGATAATGAGAAACATACGCAGGCGGATGCCTTGAAGGTTATCCCTTTTATGGATGAGATGAATTATGAGGGATTGTCCGTGAGCGGTTTGTCGGATGGATATTACGGGTTGACGATCGGCGGGGAGTTTATCGGTCGTTTTACGGCGAGGGAGTTGGAGCGAGGCATCAATATGGCTCTTCTTCAGAATACCCCGCAGTATAAACAAGCGATGAAGATCCGCCAGATGAACGAGGAACGCTGGTTGAAAGAGCGTAAGATGCGCGAGTTCTATTGGGTGGAATATAATTTGATGCGGAAGACGGGCATGCTTTGGGCCTGCGACGAGGCCGCCGTGGACACTCTGCGCAAATACCGTCCCCACGACATCTTCTTGCAATGGAACGGTGATCTTTGGCTACAATACATGCACAAGGGGATTCGTGAGGATTGCGTGAATGAGCAACAGGATCTGGTTAACCGGATCTATGAGCAAAATAAACCAATCCCCTTGCGAATAGAGATCAAGAAATTTACAGACTTGTAGAGACGGGGCGTGCCCCGTCTCCCACCGACTGGAAGTATTCTAAATGTGAATTAATAGTACATATTATATGAAAAAGAAACTAGCGATATTCGTATTAAGCCAATTCTTGTTGGCCGGTTGGGCGGACGCCCAACAAGCCTATTTCATCGATGGCTATCATGGCGGTATCTACGGGCATTACCCGGTGGGACAGACCGCCTTTATCGCCCAGAAATTAAGGCAGAATCCCAACTGGAATATCAATATCGAGATCGAGCCTGAATCATGGGAAGTCGTACGGCAACGAGACCCCGAAGGTTATGAGGCTTTCAAGCGCTTATTTAAGGATCAATCCGTGGAGAGTGGACGGATCGAGTACGTAAACCCGACCTATGCCCAAAGTTATTTCTTCGGAACATCCGGCGAGAGCGCTATCCGCCAATTCGAATATGGAATGCGGCTGATCCGGAAACATTTCCCCGAGGCGGTATTCACCACTTATTCGGCGGAGGAGCCTTGCTTTACCAGTTGCCTACCCTATATATTGAAATCATTCGGCTTCTCGTATGCCTCTACTAAGAACCCGAATACGATGTGGGGTGGCTACGTAAGCGCCTACGGAGGTGAGTTGGTGAATTGGGTAGGGCCGGATGGTACGAGACTTACCACCGTCCCCCGTTACGCCTGCGAGGATTTACAACCCGGCTCTTGTTGGCAGTCCATCTCGTGGTTCAATACGGAGGACTACATCCATAAATGCTTGGATGCCGGTATCCGGCACCCGGTCGGCATGTGTATCCAAGACGCTGCGTGGAGCCATGGCTGGGATAAAGGCCCTTGGCTGGGACAAGATACGACGGCCTATTATACGCCGACCGCCTATAAAACTTGGCGGAATTACATCCAAGACTGTTCCGTCGGGACTACTCAGGATGATTGGCATTTCTCGCAAGAGGATGTCCTAGGCGGCTTGATGTGGGGAACGCAGGTCATGCAGCGTTTGGCCGGAGAGGTACGGATAGCCGAGAACGCTATCGTCCGTGCGGAGAAAATGGCGGCTTTCGCTCGCTTATACAAAGGCATGGAATGGCCGGTCGAAAGTATCGATGAGGGATGGCGTACGCTTCTGTTGTCGCAGCATCATGATTGCTGGATCGTTCCTTACAATCGATTACAAGGGAAAAAGACATGGGCGGAGACGGTCACGGATTGGACCGGGGTGACCAATCAAAACAGCCGTCAGATAATTGATAACGCCTTGTCCTTATTGAAAGAAAAGGAAGGTGAATCCACGGTGTACGTATATAATACCTTGGCTACCGACCGGAATGAATTGGTGGCGGTGGAAGTTCCCGTCTCATGGAGAAACTCGGATTGGGTGGTTCTGGATAAGCAAGGAAAGAAACAACCGGCTCAATGGTTGACGGAAGACGGCGTTTCAAAACTATTGTTCCGTGTGCAAGTCCCCTCGGCCGGTTATGCCTCTTATGCGATTCGGAAGGCAGAGGATAAACAGTCCGGAACCTTGAAGGCTGAGAGACAGAAAGACGGCATGTTCCGCATGGAAAGTGATTTATACACCTTGGTGCTAAACCCCTCTAAAGGAGGGGTAATAGAAAGCTTGAAAGCGAAAGCCGTACGAGGCAAGGAATTCGTGGATAACCGGAATGAACGTGGGTTCAATGAGCTTCGGGGATATTTTATCGATGAGGGCGGTTTCCTTTCCAGTATGGATCAACCGGCTGAGGTGAGCGTGTTGGAGCAAGGGCCCTTATTCGTGAAGGTAGCTGTGAAAGGCAAGATCGGAAAGTATTCATTTACCCAAACGATCCGGTTAATGCAGGGAGAGCCTCGCATCGATATGAATGTTAAACTGGATTGGACAGGAAACCCTCGCATTGGTGAGCCGGGTATCGAATTCCGTGCGGATGATCCCCGTAAGGCATTTTATGACGACCGTTACAAACTTCTGGTGTATCTGCCTACCCAGATCGCCAGCCAACAGATTTATAAGGACGCTCCGTTCGATGTTTGCAAGAGCCGGTTGGAGAATACCTTTTTCAATCGTTGGGATAGCATCAAGCATAACATTATCTTGAATTGGGTGGATGTAGCGAACAAGGATAACTCTTGCGGTCTGGCATTATTCACGGATCATACGACCAGCTATGCGCATGGTAAGGATTTCCCATTGGCCTTGAACGTACAATACGCCGGTAAAGGCTTGTGGGGTCGGGATTATATCATAGATCGCCCGACCGAGATCTCGTATGCCTTGATCCCTCATACGGGAACTTGGGAGAAAAGCCGTATCTGGACACAGAGCGAACGACGCAACGAGCCTTTGGTCGCGACCTTGGGCGGCGATGCTACCTTGACATCCGGTTCCCTTTTCGGGATAGAGGATAATGCCTACGAGTTGGTCTCCATGGTCTATAAAGGGAATGACCTTTACATCCGCCTATTCAATGCCCAAAGCGATGCCTCCCCTAAAACGATAACCTTCCAAGGGCAAGACGTGAAAGCGAGCTTGGTGGAATTGGATAACCGTCTGGTTGAGGACTTAACCGTCACCGAGAAGAAAGGCGCCAGTTCAATGCGTCTCTCTATCCCTCGTTACGGGATAAGGACATTAAAAGTAAGCTGTAAGAATATCTAATGTAGAGACGGGGCATGCCCCGTTTCTCTTTATCCCTAATTAATCCCCGTTTCTCTTGCCTCTTTCGGTGGAAAGATGTTATTTTGCATCCCGAATTAAAAGAATAGGCGTTATGTTGAAATTCTTCAAGACATGGACACTCCCTATCTCCATGTTAGCGGGTGCGATAGGGTATTTTGTTTTCGCCAATGTTACTTTTCTGGAGCCTACAAAGCCGTTCATGTACACTTTAATAGCGTATCTGACGCCCTTTTTGATTTTTGCGCAGTTGCTCTTAACCTTCTGTAAGATCTCTGTCCGGGAATTGATGCCCAGTCCTTGGCATGGTTGGCTATTGCTTATCCAAGCGGTTTCCAGTTTGGTGCTTGCCGCCTTATTGCTCTGGCTGCCAATGAGAGAGGAATACCGGGATGTGTTTGAGGGAGCGATGGTCTGCCTGATTTGCCCGACTGCTACGGCGGCCGCCGTGATTACGGGTAAATTAGGGGGAAGCGCCTCTAGTCTGACTACTTATACCTTATTATCGAATCTATTAGCTGCGATTGTCGTGCCGCTGGTCTTCCCATTAGTGGAACCGCATGCCGAGATTACTTTTTTCGCCGCGTTCTTGATGATCTTGGGAAAAGTCTTCCCATTGCTGTTATTCCCGTTTTTCCTCGCTTTGTTCTTGCGTAGATTCATACCACCTATCCATCGCTTCCTTGCGGGGCTTCGGGATATGGCCTTTTACCTTTGGGCTGTCGCTCTAGCTATCGTGACCGGGCAGACCGTGAAATCCTTGGTCAATAGCGAGGCGGAGATTTATGTAGAAATCCTGATCGCTTTAGGCGGCTTGATAACCTGTATCGCGCAGTTTTATTGGGGAAAGCGCATCGGCACGAAATACAATGACCGTATTAGCGCCGGACAAGCCTTGGGACAAAAAAATACCGTGTTAGCGATCTGGATGTCTTACACGTATTTAAATCCTTTATCCTCTGTCGGTCCGGGAAGCTATGTCCTGTGGCAAAATATTTTTAACAGTTACCAATTGTGGAAAAAGAGAAGAAATGAGATGAAATGCTAAGTATAAGATGTCATTCCGCATACAAAGACTTGCAACTGAAAACTGATGTCATTTCAAGCATTGAATCCGATATTAGTGAAAGCTACACTCAATAACCCCCAATTTAACTTTGTTACTTCTTTCATAAACTTATGTGATAGTAGAGCTTCAACCCCTTATTAATTTGTTGAAGCTCTAACTATTATAAAAAGAATAGCAAAGAGGGCTATATAATACTTCTTTTCATTTCAAAGACAATATCCTTGATGCATACATTTGGTGACAAATTCAACAAATAGCGGATTGTATTCAGAATATCGTCAGGTTGTACCATCTCATCATCCATAAATGGCGTTCCAGCTTGTTTTGCCATATCGGTATTTACCCAACCGGGGCATAAAGAAGTCACACGTATTCCTAATGGAGCTAATTCTCGATACAAGGATTCTGCCAAGCCTAAAAAAGCAAACTTTGTTGAGCCATAAATTCCACCATTAGGGAAACCGTATTTGGCAGCACGAGATACGATATTAAATATATATCCGCTTTCCTGCTTTTTCCTTATTTTTGCATCCAAATTAGGAATACAATGGATATAAGTCAGAACTATATAGAAGCAGTAAAAGCCATAAAGGAAGCTATCTTACGTAGCCAGTACCGTGCCGCTGCATCAGTGAATAAAGAACAACTCTCTTTGTATTATGGTATTGGAAGGTATGTTTCGGAAAACTCTCGTAGAGGTTTTTGGGGTAAAGGTGCGGTAGAGCAGATTTCTTCGATGTTACAGAAAGAACTGCCGGGATTAAGAGGATTTTCAACTCGAAGTATTAAAAATATGCGGCAGTTTTATGAGGAATGGAAAGTCGTTTTAAATCAGCAGCCAATGGCTGCCGATTTGAGGTTGGATGAAAAACTACTCCTTGTGGAAATTCGGCAGCCAACGGCTGCCGAATTTAACTGGACTGATTTTCTTTCAATCGGGTTCAGTCATCATATAGAAATTATTGCTAAAACTAAAACATTGGAAGCACGATTATTCTATATACATGAATGTGCCATTCGATATTGGAGCAAATATACTTTAAGGGATTATCTGAAAGCCGACCTATATCATCATCAGGGAGCATTGCCCAATAATTTTGCCCAAACATTACCCGATACAAAGCAGGCAATCAAAGCTATCTGCTCATTCAAAGATGAATATTTGCTGGATTTCATCAATGTGGAGGAACTGAACGAGCAGGAAGAAGATTTAGATGAAAAAATAGTAGAAAAGGCTATCGTTGCCAATGTAAAGAAGTTCATTATGACCTTTGGGCAGGATTTCAGTTTTATAGGCAATCAATACCGTATTGAGGTGGCAGGAGAGGAAATGTTCATTGATTTATTGTTCTTCAATCGGGAACTTAATTCTTTGGTCGCTGTTGAATTGAAGTCCGGGAAATTCCGAAGCTCCTATTTAGGGCAACTGAACACTTACCTTTCTGCATTGGATTCATACGTGAGAAAGCCGCACGAGAATCCCTCTATCGGAATCATTCTTTGCCGGGAAATGAACCAAACCTTTGTAGAATTTGCGGTACGTGATTACAATAAGCCAATGGGTGTTGCCACTTACCGAGCTTCCGAAGAAATGCCGGAACGGCTTCGCAAGGCATTACCGGATATTGATGAATTGAAAAAGTTGTTATAGAAAATAAGTTTAGTTTTATTCCTTATATTTGCGAATACGTTGAATGATCGACTCTCTGTAATATGATAATAACAATCTCAGTATAATAATTATTCATACTTATGGAAAAGGAACAAACGAATGAAAATAGTTGGGAATTTCATCTAACAGATAAGATCGCCCATCTTTCCAAGGTGACCTTGGAAATGCATACGGAGTTTTGGCTTAGTACACTCCAGACATGGTTTCGTGGCTATCAAACACCCGAAGAGTATAAAGCGACGATTTGGGGGAGGGAGGTAGACCTATGCATCTCCATCGCTCCCTTGGAGACACCGACCGAGAAATTACCTATCATCGAAGAGAAATCGGCAAAAGGTAAGAATGAGCTGCTTCCCCCGGAACAGCAAGCCTACGTAGACGAACTCAAAAAGAAGATAAAAGCTCTCAAAAAACTCCTGCCGCCTAAGGTGGACGAGGCGTTAGAGCAACGCTATTTGGATTACATGAACGCCGAGAGGATTAAGGCAATCATTCAAGACTGCACCAAGATATGGAGCAATCCGGATTTGCCCGTTGAAGAAAAAATCAGTCAGCTCATTCCTTATAAAATTGAATTATATGACCTTGTGCGTAATGTCCAACTGCCGGATGATTTGATGCGTGCGGATACGAATATTTCAATTACAATGGCCACCATTCAATTCTTTGCACAAAGCGTAGAGAAAAATGCGAAGAAAAACAAAATAAAAACCCCCAAGCAGGTACGTCAATTAGTGAAATTTACCAATGACATCATTACTCGCATGGATGAGGGGCAGAATAAGCTAAACGGCGTTGAGCGAGATATGACTAAGGAAGAGTCTAAAGCCTATGATGCTTATCTTGATATAAAGATTGGAGCAAGGTCTGCCCTTCACTCGTTTGAAAAACGATTGGAGTTATACGAGCGACTTTGGGAAATGCCCTCGGTTTCTATCGGTACTAAAATTGAATGTTTGAATGAGACCATTAAACTAATTAGGAAGCAATGCGGTAAAAACTTGGAGCCCCGTTGTCCGCACGAATCCCTTATCCGGAAACATCTGAAAGCTATTAGTAGCTATATGAATAAGCTGGAAGAAGAAGGGGAAGCGATATGGCAATTGCGGATGGCCGATGAATTGCTACCGACAGCAAACGCATGGCGGGAAGATTGTGAACTTCCGGCATTGTCCAGAGAGGAGTTTGCCCTCCAAGTAGAATTGCAATCTGTTCATATAGATACCAAAGAGAAAGGAGACGGCTCCATCCATTACGAACTGGAGCTTTTTTTCCAAGATACGGAAGACACATTCGCCGGCCACTTCCTATATGCTGATATCGAGGATCATGAGGTGAAGGAGATAACGTTAATGGGATAGAATATAATAGGTGGTGAACAGGCGCGATTATTCGCAAGCTGAGGTAGAAGATTGGGCATCTACATTCGATGCTTGTCCACAAGGACTTCCAAGGTAAAGGCATCGCTACGATACTTTTAAACGATATAGAGCGGTATGCGATTACGGCTGGTATCACACGAGTTACATCGGAAGTGTCTTTTATCTATTTTGAAGATATCCTTCTTGCTCATAGATACGACGGTAGCGGTGGATCATCGCTACGAGTGGTTTCAGCCGTTCGTCAATTACTTTCATCTCTTTAAAACGTTCGTACTGTAGGTCGTAAAGGAGGGTGTTTCCCGTTTGAAGACGCGTCTCGATGTCGGAAGGTATAAAGAAGCGGGCTTTAAGACCGAGATGAGTGAAGAATTCAGTGAGGAAAATGTGAATGCCGGCAAGATCGAAATCCCCAAAATGAAGATAGGGATTGGAAATGACCCGCAACCATGTGCGAAGATCCGAACTCTGGGGATAACGAGAGACAAATAATACCTTGATATTTTTGAACAAATGCCTCATCTGCTCTATATGCTGGAAGTTTTCTCCATTCTCGATACCTACCACCGTAACATCATCCGCCAAGCGGAAATGCGTGAAATCTTCTATAAAGAGAGAGAGTCCCTGCGGAGGGTTGATTAGCAGCGGTTCTCCACGCAGCGACGTTTCAATGGGCTGATAACTTTTAACGAGGAATCCGGTAAAACTACGGGTACTTTTCGCCTTAGAACGTGATGTAACTTCTACTTGTCTGGCACGGCTCACCGTCTCTCCACTCTCCATTACCTTGATCCACTCATCCAGCGAGACTTGTATCCCATATCGCTGTGCTAAATAGATAGATAACGCATTTGCGTCTCTCAGTTTGAATTTTCTTCTGCTACCATAGACTTGCTGCCAAATCAAATCCTCGGAGAGCAGTTCTTCTGCCATCTGTTTGGAAAGCCCGGAAGAGGGCACGCTCTCGCCTTGCATCATTTGCGACAGTTTACGGGCATCGCCCAAACGTAATTTCTGTTCTCTATCAATCATGGTTCCTAACATTAATTATCATATTTCAATAATGGCGTAACTTTGGTGTTGGCTCCACTGTCCTTACCCAACAAATATGTGTAGCGATAGCTCTCTACATTATAGGTAGTAGGTGAGGAGTTGATAAGCAAAATGTTGCGACTGTTGGCGAAGTCGAGGATACCCTTCACGTTGGTGGGGTGCAACTTCCCGATCTCATCCATCATGCAATGCAAACGAAACTCTCCAAACTTGTGTGAGGCTTTCTCTTTGAAGACATTGATGAGCATAATGTTCACCATGGCCTTCACCAGGATGTCCGTTCCATCCGAACCTACATTTGATATCTTTTCTACCCATCCCGTATCGTTGTCGTTCTCCGTGATGCGGAACTCCAGTTTAAACGTATCGGTGAGCAGCAACCGCTTACGGGACGGTTCGTTTTGCAATGCCTTCATGAGGTTGAGCAAATAGCGCACGGCTTGCTTGTTGATGACCTCACGCAGATCCATTTGCGAGAATAGGTCTACTTCACCCATATTGAATTCGTTCTCGTCGCAAAATTTCTTTATTTCCTTAAGAAGTTGCATCAGCCGGTCGCTGCTGGGTTGTGCACGGAGTTCTATCTTGCGTATCACTCCCGCAAAGTTACGGCGCTCGAAATCCTTGTTGATATCGCCTATGGTACGATGTATCTCACCTTCATTCTGGGTAAGCTCGCCTACCGCTTTGGAGATGCGCTGAATGATGTGTGTATAGCGTTCGCTGATTTGTTTCTGGAAATCGAGGATCTTATTATTATCCACGAACTCGCAGAGGTTGGAGGCAAAATCCAGATAGTCTTCCTCCGTAGACAGATCGGTGCGGAAACTGAACGTGTTCTTGGCCGAGAAGTTGCTTTTAAACAGATTAACCATCCGTTTGAATTCTTCCAATCGTTTCATGCGGCCGGTGATATGGTCTTTCAACTCTTGCACCAACTCTGCGCAATTCTTCAAGGTCTGCCTCTCTTCGGTCACTACTACATCGGGTGGGCAGAAAGTGGAGTCTTCGTGAAATTTGGCGGCCTGTGCCAAACCTTCCTCCAAGCGTCTCTTTGTTTCGATGCCCTTGCCTAATAAGGCTTGCTGATGTTTTTCTTGTATGTTCAGTTTCTCGCTACGCAAAGTGAAACGTTCTTCAAGCGTGGCCAACTCATCCTCAAGCATCTTCTTTCTACCGCGAAGTTGTGGTTCACGATCAAAAAGTTCCTCGTTGTCCTTTTGATAGCGGATGGTGTCGGGGAAATGTTTCTCGATGTAAGCCAGCTCTTTTTGAATCTGCAGGATGCGTGCGTCATATTTTCCGATGGTTGTCGTGTCGGCGCCTTTTCCGCTAAGCTCCGCTTGTTGGGAAGCCTCCAGTTCTTTACGGCGTTCCTGCGATTGCTGCTTGTGAAGTTTTATTTCTGTCTCGATACTGTTGCGGTAGTTATTCAGTTCCTGTTCCAGCCGGAGCTTCTTCTCTTTGTAACTTTTCTCGCATACCTTAAGACGATGCGCACGATCAGCCTTCAACTTCTTTATCTCTTCCTCGCAAAGCGCCAATCGATGAGCCGTATCGTTCTGTTTCGTCCGGATTTCAACCATACGCTGTTCACGCCAATCGTCCGTCTTCTTTTGCCATGAGGCGGATTGTGCCATGGCGTTCTTGATGAATGCGGGAAGCTGAAGTTGTTCGGATTCTTGCAGACGCTGTCGGTCTGTTATCTCACGCAAGCGCTTGTTGTATTGTTTCTTCAAAGCCTCCGTTTGCTCTGCCAATTCTTGATGTAGCATATTGATCCGCTTGACGCACTGTGACAATGCTCCTTGGTATATGGCCAGTTCTGCTTTCAATTCCTCGGGGGTACGGAAATTGCGTTCCAATGCCGTAAGGTCTATTTGCACGCCATACAAGGAAGCCTCCCCTTGGTTGGTTACCTGCGGCGCCAAGTCATCGCGATAAAGTATTTTCTCTTCATCGGCTATTTTCCCGATCGTATCTTTCCATGCGGGTTTGTTCCTGTCCAGCCATTCGGCCAGCGAACCTTTGCGCCGTTCGATGAGCGACTCCAGTCGGGCTATTTGTTCCTCTATCTCTTGCTTCTCTTTTTGTGCGTTAGCGAGAGGTTGGGCCTGTGCCAACTCCAATTCCCGTAACTTCATTCCAGCCTCTTGACGCAGGCTTGCAGCTTGCGTAGAGAGTTGCTGAATGGACATTTTCAGCTCCTGCGCACGAGTATTCAGTTTGTTCAGTTCCTCGTCGGCATTGGCATGTTCTTCTTTATAGGGATCTTCGTGGGTTATCCGTAGCAACTCATTGTTTTGTTGCGATTTCTCCTCTCGTAGTTGCTGGAGTTTGTCTGCCGAGAGTTGCGATTTCTCCTCAAAATGCGTATATACCTCGTTCTCTTCATCGCGCCGTGTCTGCATCAAGTGTTCGTTCTGCTTATTTGTCGCATATTCCCTTTCGTTCACTAATGCGTGTTGTGCGTTCTCAAAGGCTCGAAAATCTGTATCTACCCGTTCTATAAGTGCGCTGTATTTGGCTATGACATCATCGTAGGCACGTGTGAGTTCCTGCCTCCGTTGCTGTTGGCGTGTTAATTCATCGGTAACCGCACTTTTCTGCTCTACCCTGCGAATTATTTCGGCGATGTTCATCTGCTCGTACTCCAGCTGTTTCTGCTTGGCACGTTTTAGGTCTGCATCAATCGAGCCTTTCTCTTTTATCAATTTGTCCCGTCCCTCTTGGTATTTCTTTGTCTCCTCACTTTGTAAGCGATGTACACGTTCCAGCTCGGTTTTGTGTCTGGATATTTCCTCGTCAATTAATGGGCGCTGTTTTAAGTCCCGTTTTTCCGCATAGCACAATTCGGCACGTCCCTCGGCTATATGGCTATCCATGTATAACAAGTCGCGATAGCTTTGCGTCACTTTCCCGGCTTGTCTTTGTACCTGCGAACCCCCGGGTTTCCCATTGTCCAGCCAAAGCGTAACGTCATTATAATTCTGTTCGAAGTCCTTCGTCTGGTTGCGGTAGACATCAAGGTCTATATTCACCTCTTCCTCATTCATGGAACGAATGATGGTATCTTTGATGAAATCAGCGTCGAGCTTGGAGTTGAGGAACACATTCTGTATGGTTCGGGGGATATTCTGATAATTGGGGCTTTCTACGATAGCGTATTTACGGAAGCCTATGAGATCGGGACGACGGTTGTTGCCGAAAATAATATCCCGGAACTCTTGATAAGAAACGACGATACGACTGATTTGCGTCTCTGTGCCAATGGTCTTGCGAATAGATACCCAGTCGGAGCGAACCTCCCGACGTTCGTTGACGAACCATGACGACTGATAAGGAGCGTCAATAAATCGATAAGCCACACGCCCTTGTTGCTTGAAAGCCATCACGCAATAAGGGCCGTTTTCACGCATCACCTCGTAGACGATGAATGAGTTGGCATAAGGAAGGTAGAACTCATCGTAGCTTCTTTTCTCTTTGGGTATGCCTAGCCTCAGCTTATCGGCGTTGTAAAAGAAAAGAATAGCCCGGAGCAGCGTACTTTTTCCTACACCCTGCGTACCAATGAAATGCACGTTTCCGTCCAGTTGAATCTCGGAATAAGGGATATGCGCACTATTCAGGAAAACTATTTTATTCAGGTATCTCATCTTGTCCCTCCTCTGTTATGTTAATACAATCTACCAACTCTTCTATATAATGAAAAGCCGTTAGTACCTTCCAAGTGCCTTCGTCCTCGTCTTCATACTCTATAAATCCCATAGTCTTTAACTCGTTGATGAGCTTATCAACGATTTCCTCGAAACCTTTCTTGTCGCTAAAGAGTTCCTTGGCTTGCTCCTTCAGCTCGATTTCGGTACGTATTTGTGTCACTATGTCCGACTTGCTGAATACGAAGCCGGGGCCGAAGGCTGAATTGTAGGTTTTCAAGAAGCAGAGATAATCTATCCAGCGAGCGGCGGCTTCGAGTTTACGATCTATATCCGCCTTGCTTTCTTTACGTGCGAAAAAGTAGTAGCCATTGCCGCTTTCAAGATAGAAACCTATGCCTTTATAATATTCATAATAGTCGGTCAACTCCTCTTCGATGGCATCGTAGTAGCGACGGACTGCGGGCGAAAGGCTATTGGACGAGATAAATCCGCCATGGCTCAATGTACTGTATATTTCTTCGGTATATTTCATGGTCGATGAATTATTTAGGGAAAACTAAGGGATACTCTACCTGTCCCTTACATTCGTAACGGTCGGAAAAGTTCAAATCTTCGGCATATTCAGAGGCTATCTGGCAGAAAAAGACGAGCTTGTCTTCTGTACTTACCGCATTCTTATAAGCGTAATTCATGACAAAAGCGAAAAGATGCTCGCCGGAAGCCACAAACGAGTTGTACACTTCCCTCAAGTTCACTTGATCGATCACTTCCGCCTTACCTTCCAGATATTCGGCAGGTATTGCTTCCGCTACGTCTCTCGATTTATCGTCACGCCTTTTAAGCTTAGTGGCGAGTTTCTTGATAAGTGTCAGCGCTTCGTCCGAATTACGCAGGTAATCTATTGAAAGTTTGATGCGATAACTGGGTTGCGGCTCCATCCACACATGGTTACGTTCAGCCAGCACTTGCTTGATATTCGTATTCTCCTCCAGCAGGAATTGCTCTTTAAGATACTTCAGCTTGCGTACTTTCTCGAAGATTCGATTCTGGTATTCGATCATGTTGAGGTAATGAACGATTTGCCGCTGTATCTCCATGAGGTTGTGGGAGGAGTCGATGAGTTGCAACTTCACGTCGCTCACCGTGGCACGCATCTGGGCATCCATTGCCTTGCGGAAGAAGAGCAATTGATCTTTATCGATCGCATCTTCGCACTTGTTGATGAGTTGGATGATATTCTTCAGTTTCTCGCCCAGTCGTTGCAGTTTTACTTTCTTTATCTGATAGTTCGGCTCGTTCTTATACGTGCTGTCCAGATTCCTCTTCAGGTCGATCACGTTGCGTACCGTGGTGAGCGCTATGTTCTTGAGCGTACGGCGTACGTCATTATGGTAGTTATATCGCCGCCTCTCGTTATTCTCTTTCAGATAATACTCTATCTGCTCGTTCAGCTTGCTGAGATGTCCTTGTATATAGGCTACATTCACCTCTTCGTTCACTTGCAGCACCTCCTCGAAGAACTTTAGGTAAATGTCTTCCATCTCCAAGAAATCGCCGCTACTACGTATCACCCCATGGTTTATCAAGCTCTGTACTCGCTCCTCCTTATAATCGGTCAGTTCTACCGCAAAATCATATTTGAAAGAGAGCGAGGTTCGTTTACGAAACATTTCACGTAACAGTTCCTTTTCGCGTTCGAGCGTACGAACCAATTCTTCGATAGAACGAAATGTACGCATACTGGTAATATTTTAGAATCCTTTGGCCCGTTCGATTGTAAGCAGGCCCCTTTTTTTGTCAATACCTCCGGCGTATCCGGTTAAGCTGCCATCGCTGCCTACGACACGGTGGCAGGGGATGATGATACTGATCGGGTTATGGCCTACCGCTCCTCCGATCGCTTGCGTAGACATGCTCGGGATACCTTTTTGCCGGGCGATTTCCCCGGCGAGCTCCTTGTAGGTTACGACTTCGCCATAAGGTATTTTGCTCAATAAGTCCCATACCGCAAGTCGGAAAGGCGTATCCTCCAGATGGATAGGAGGGGTGAAGCTGGGAATCTTACCCATGAAATAGCTATCCAGCCACTCTTTGGCTTGCTCGAATATCGGCAGTTCTCTTTCTTGGTGTTCCGCCGATAAAGTGGCGGCAAAATATTTTTGCCCGTCGAACCATAATCCTGTCAGGTGGTCGCCATCGCTGGCTAGGGTTATTTCTCCCAAGGGAGATCGATATTTGTCGGTGTATTGCATGATGTTTATCAAATAAGGGCGTAAGTTAGAAAAATTTTCGAAAGTAGCCAATATCTAAGGGCGGAAATGAGATAAGGAATCCTACTTTTATTTATATTTGCATAGTGAAATTTCGTGAACGGATAATACTTCAACATTTTTAAACAATGATAAAATTATGATCTTAAGTAGAAATTTATCAGAGGCAATCAATGCCCAAGTTAATGCGGAGATGTGGTCTTCGAATTTGTATTTGTCAATGTCCGTGTATTTCCAGAAAGCAGGGTTGAACGGTTTCGCCCATTGGATGAAGAAACAAGCGGCTGAGGAATTGGAGCATGCTCATAAGTTGATCGATTACGCCTTGGATCGTGGCGGCGATATTACGATCGGCCAGATCAACGTGGTTCCGACAGGCTGGGGAAATCCGTTGGAGGTATTCGAGCATGTTTACAAACACGAGTGCTATGTATCAGAGTTGATCGACAAATTGGTTGATATCGCCGAGGCTGATAAGGATCATGCTTCCCGTGATTTCTTGTTCTGGTTCGTACGCGAGCAAGTAGAGGAAGAATCTACGGCTAAAGAGATCGTGGATCAATTGAAGAATTATGGGGAATGCCATTACGCCATTATGGATCATAGATTAGGAAAGAGATAATACATGTTTTACGAAGTTAACTTCGTTGTCGAATGAAGTTAACTTACTTTGCTAAGTAAGCTAAGTGACATTGCCTAGTAAGTTAAGTGTGTTGGCAATGTTACTTAGCTTCATTTTTTTATCATGTCAAATTAGTAGCGTATCATTTATAGATAGGGACGATGAAATTAAGCGATGTATGGTTTACGGCTCTCTCGGAAAACGAGTCAGGGCAAATGATTACCGTTTACGGGCGGGACGAGTTGAATGAGTTTACCGAATCCGGTAAGTTCAAGGAACGTGTCGAGATCACTTGGAAATACGAGGGGGATGGGAGAGGCCTTCCTAGCGATGACCTTGGCGAGAAAATGGAGACCGTGGAGGAAGCGCTTCGTAAGGCGATGGAAAAGAAAGACAAGCTGGCTATCCTGACGGGTGTCTATACCGGAGGAGGAGAGAAGGTCTGGGTGTTTTACACACGTACCGTGCGTGTATTCGGCGAACGCTTGAATGAGGCCTTGGCTCCTTTCGAATTATTGCCCATCTCTATTTATACCGAGATGGATCCGGATTGGGAGGAATATAAGGATATGTATGAGATGAAAGAGTGGGCGGTAGATTGAGCGTATATAGGTATCACCTTACACGTATATCGGCATAGGCTCACGCGAGTATCGGTGTAAGCCTACACGTATATACGTGTAAGGTGATGCTTATATATGTGTGTTTACCGGCTCATCAAGAAAGATTTGAATCCCTCGAAATCTTTTGCCAGCTCGATGCTTTGCTTGGTTCCTTCCATGAAGGCTTTCAGTTTCGCCGGGATCTCGATGTCTGCCTCCAATATCTTGTCGACCGTTCCTTTGAATTTGGCGGGATGGGCGGTCTCGAGGAATAGACCCGTCTCGGTCTCGCTTAGGTCGCTGTCTAGTAATCCTTGGTAGCCACAGGCTCCGTGCGGGTCGAGGATATATCCCGTCTCTTTATAGACGGCTCGCATCGTAGAGGCGATTTCCTCGTCCGTATAGCGATGTCCGGAGATCAGTGCGCATATTTCTTTATGGGGATCATTGAATGCGCCGAATAGGTCGATGATACGGGCGAAATTACTCGGATCGCCTACATCCATGGCGTTCGCTAGGGTGGCGACTGATGGACGGGGTGTATAAGTTCCTGTATTCAGGTATTCCAAGAATACGTCGTTACGGTTGTTTGCCGCTACGAAACGCTTGATAGGGAGCCCCATCCAATAGGCGAACAATCCGGCGGTGATATTTCCGAAATTACCGCTCGGCACGCAAACAACCAGCTCGTCCGCTTTTCCCTGCTTGTCCAGCTGAGCGTAAGCGTTGAAATAGTAGAACGATTGGGGCAAGAAACGGGCTACGTTGATGGAGTTCGCCGAGGTCAGTTTCATATGACGGTTTAATTCCTCGTCCATAAAGGCGGATTTAACCAGCGCTTGGCAATCGTCGAACGTGCCGTCTATCTCCAATGCCGTGATGTTCTGTCCTAATGTCGTGAACTGGCATTCTTGGATCGGGCTGACCTTTCCCTTGGGATAAAGCACATACACGTGAATGCCCGGGACACCTAGGAATCCGTTGGCGACGGCGCTTCCCGTATCGCCGGAAGTCGCTACCAATACGTTTACTTGCTTCAATCCCTCTTTCTTTATGAAATAACCGAGCAGACGAGCCATGAAGCGCCCTCCTACATCCTTAAAGGCCAATGTAGGCCCGTGAAATAACTCCAAGCTATAGATATTATCCTTTACGGGTACCACCGGGGTCTCGAAGGAGAGCGTATCTTTTACGATACCGTCCAATACCTCCGGCTCGATGTCTTCCCCGAAGAACATCTGAGCTACCGTGCAGGCGATCTCGTGGAAGGACTGGTTCTTCATGTTGGCTATCACCTCCTCGTCCAAGGAGTCGATATACTCGGGCATATATAATCCCTTATCGCCGGCCAGACCTTTTACGACGGCCTCTTCTAGGCTGGCTACAGGGGCTTGTTTGTTTGTGCTGTAATATTTCATGCTCTAATCGTTTAGAAATTCTTTTATAAATTGATCTTTTTCCAGTATGCCATATTTGCCGTTTGAAACGGAGAACTCATCAAATGTGGTAACGGAGTCGGGTTGCTCGCCCGGCTTGTAAATCAGGAATGGAACCGGGGTATTCGTATGCGTACGTATGGAGCAAGGAGTAGGGTGGTCCGGAAGGATAGCGATCGCTACCGGCTCGTCCCATTTTTGCGTTTCCTCGTAGATGATACGTACGGCACGGTCGTCCAGATACTCTATCGTCTTGATCTTTAAGTCTACGTCTCCTTCATGCCCGGCCTCGTCGCTAGCCTCGATATGTAGGTAGACGAAGTCGTTTGTCTTGAGGGCCTCAAGGGCGGCGTGCGCTTTTCCCTCGTAGTTCGTGTCGTATAATCCGGTAGCTCCCTCTACGTGAAGCACCTCGAGGCCGGCGTAAACGCCGATTCCCCGGATGAGATCGACGGCGGAGATCACGGAGCCTTTCCCGAAGCCGTACATCTCCCGCATCGTTCGCATGGCCGGACGGTAGCCCGGAGACCAAGGCCAGATGCTGTTCGCCGGATCTTTCCCCGCTGCCATACGTTTGAGGTTCACCGGGTGATCCTTCAAGATTTCTTGCGACTTGAGGATTAATTCGTTTAATAAATCGGCGGTCTCTCTCGCTTCCGGAACTTCCGGTTTTATCATTAAAGGCCGGAAAGGATGGAGGGGTACGTCGTGTGGTGGCGTGCAATCCAGACGCTTATCGCCTCCTTTGATTACCAATAGGTGGCGGTAGGAGACACCTGTATAGAACTTAACACGGTCGGAACCTAATCGCTCGTTCAGGCATTGGATCAACTCGTCCGCTTCCTCCGTGGAGATATGGCCGGAAGAGTGATTCTTCAAGATGTCGCCTTCTACGCAGATTAAGTTACAACGCATCGCCATCTCGCCGGGCTGCAGGGCGACGCCTATGCTGGCGGCTTCCAATACACCCCGTCCCTCGTATACGGAGGGCAGGTCATAGCCTAATACCGCCATGTTCGCGACCTCGCTACCGGGATGGAAACCATCCGCTACGGTTTTCATCTGCCCGGTTACTCCCAGTTCCGCCAATTTATCCATATAAGGCGTCTTGGCGTATTGCATCGGAGTCTTGCCTCCCAGGGCCTCTATCGGCTCGTCGGCCATTCCATCGCCTAAAATGATAATATGTTTCATACCTATCGAATATTAGCAATGGATATGATGTCGGCGAATACGCCTGCGGCTGTCACGTCGGCTCCGGCGCCATATCCCTTGATGATCATTGGATATTCATGATATCTCTCGGTGGAGATCATGATGATATTGTTGCTGCCCTCCAGTTCATAGAACGGATGGTGGCTGTCTACGGCCTGTAAGCCTACCTCGCAAGCGCCGTTCTCCATCTTCGCCACGAAACGGAAGCGTTTGCCTTCCGCTTCCAGTAGCTGGCGTTTCTCCTCGAAACCGGCGTCCGTATCCTTGATATTCTTCCAGAAGTCTTCTAGAGAACCCTCGAAATACTTTTCCGGGATGAACAAGTTCCGTTTTACGTCGGCTTGCTCCACGGAATAACCGGCTTCACGGGCCAAGATAACCAGCTTGCGGATTACGTCTTTGCCGCTAAGGTCGATACGTGGGTCCGGCTCGGCGTATCCGGCTTCCTTTGCCATGTGGATCGCCTCGCTGAAAGGGATATTGGCGCTGATCGTATTAAAGATATAATTCAGCGTACCGGAAAGTACGGCCTCCAGTTTCAATATATGGTCACCGCTATTGATCAAGTCGTTCATCGTATTGATGATCGGGAGGCCGGCGCCTACGTTCGTCTCGAACAAGAACTTGATGTCCCGGTGGCGGGCGGTCTCCTTTAGCTTGGTATAATTATCGTAGGAGGAGGAAGCCGCTTCTTTGTTAGCTGCCACGACGGACACGTTATTGTTCATCAACGTCTCGTAAAGAGCCGCCACGTCCGGGCTTGCCGTGCAATCCACGAACACAGAATTGAAGATATTCATCTTTACGATCTCCTCGCACAAATGTTCCGGGTTACTCTCTTCCCCGTTCTCCTTCAGCTCCTCCAGATAATTGTCGAGGTTGATCCCTTCCCGGCATAAAAGGGCTTTCTTGGAGTTTGAGATACCTACGACATTCAGCTTCAAACCGTTTTGCCGCATCAGTTTCGGTTGCTGGATGCGTATCTGTTCCAATAAATTGCCGCCTACGGTTCCTACACCGGCGATGAAAAGGTTCAATACCTTATATTCGGATAGGAAAAAAGAGTCATGAATGGAGTTCAACGCCTTGCGAAGGTATTTATGCTTGATAACGAAAGAGATATTCGTCTCGGAAGCGCCTTGGGCGCAAGCGATCACGCTGATGCCCGCACGTCCCAGCGTACCGAACAGCTTACCGGCGATACCCGGGGTACGTTTCATGTTCTCGCCTACGATAGCGACGGTAGCCAGATCCTTCTCCGCTACGGTATCGTTCATATCACCCTGCGCACGTTCCAAGGCGAACTCGTCGTTCAATACTTGTACGGCCAAATCAGCGTCGGCGTTACGTACGGCGAAAGTCGTGTTGTTCTCGGAGCTGGCCTGCGATACCATAAATACGCTGATGCCATTCTTGGCGAGCGTCTTAAAGATCCGGTAGTTCACGCCGATCACGCCCACCATACCTAAACCTTGTACCGTGATCAAGCAGGTATCGTTGATGGAGGAGATACCCTTGATGATGGCCTTGCCTTCCTCTTTCACCCGCTCTTTCGAGATATAGGTTCCGGGAGCGGTCGGGTTGAAGGTATTCAAGATACGGATCGGGATATTCTTATGATACACCGGATAGATCGTCGGCGGATAGATTACTTTCGCCCCGAAGTTACACAACTCCATCGCCTCCGTGAAAGTAAGCCGGTCGATTACGTAGGCGGAGCTGATCACACGGGGATCGGCGGTCATGAAACCATCCACGTCCGTCCAGATCTCCAAGGTGTTAGCGTCTAAGGCGGTCGCCAAGATGGAGGCGGTATAATCCGATCCCCCTCGTCCGAGGTTCGTAACCTCTCCGGTTTCCGTGCTGGAAGAGATGAATCCGGGCACCAAGGAAACCTTGGGCAGCGGCGAGAAGGTCTCTTTGATGAGCTTGTTGGTCAAGTCGAAATCCACGATATGCTTGTTGAATTGCTTGACTGTCTTGATATATTTGCGTGAGTCGAACAACTTAGCGTCCTTGATCACGTTCGAGACGATCAGGGAAGATAGGCGCTCGCCATAACTTACGATCGTATCGGATGTCTTGGCGGATAAATCGTTAATCAAATAAACACCTTTGAAAATATTGCTCAATTCATCCAATAAAGCCATCACTTTCTTCTGGACATCCATGCGTACCTCCTTGTCCTCTATCACTCCCTCGATCACGTCCAGATGGCGGGCAATGATCTCCGATAATTCTTTCTCGTAGGCAAGGTCGCCTTTAGAAGCCATGGTAGAGGTGGCCAACAATTTATCGGTGATGCCCCCTAAAGCGGAGACAACCACGATTACGGGCTCTTCGATAGCCTCTACTATTTTCTTTACACTTAAGATACTATTCACGGAACCTACGGATGTTCCGCCGAATTTTAATACTTTCATCGATATGTATTTTTAATGGTTCATCGAGGATTGACAATCAAGAAAAGGCTTTTTCATGATTAGCAACCGACAATGACCGATTGATTAAACTTATTTATGTAAAAGGAGAAATAAAAAAGGATGCAATACGAGATTGCGACATAGCGTGACGTGGTCTACGCGAATGCTTATTAATAGATTCTAACCCCCCAAGGGGTCATCAATGCCCATGTATAATATGAGGACTCTACACTCATCATTGATTTTGTATTGTGCTTATTCTTTTATATTATGGGGGCAATATTACGCATTATTTTTCATATTGCAAGCGTTTTTGTCAAAAGATTGACTATTTTGTTGTTCAAGGTCTGCCCGGCTCTTGCTTTGGGTCACTAAATAGACGCCGGAGAAAACAAGTGCGGCCGATACTAGTTTCGTTACGCTAAAACTATCCTGACCGATGAATACGGCGATAAAGGAAGCTACGATCGGTTGGATATAATTGTACATGCTGACGGTAGTCGGGCGGATTCGCTTTAAGGCCAGCGGTATTAATAAATAGGGTACGAACGTGGCCCCGAATAACACGAAGAAGATGGCTCCCAACTCTTGGCCGTCGAAGACCTCTTTGTGGAAAGCCGGGGTATTCCAGATGGATTCGACAGCGAAAGGCAGGGTAATCAGCGTGGAGAACAGGAACATCCATTTCATCATCGTGACGGATGAGTACTTGAGTGTCAGTGGTTTGGATACTACCAAATAGATCGAGTACATGAATCCGCTAACTGTAATCAAGAGGTTTCCTCCCAGACTGCTCGCTTGATTGGAACCTTGCGTGGATTGTAGTATTAAGGAGACCGCCCCGCATATGCCAAGCAGTACCCCGAACGTTTTCATCCGTGTGATAGGTTCCTTTAGGATCAGGGCCGCCAAGATCATGACAAAGATGGGGACGGCGGTCGCTATGATGGAAGCGTCTACCGGCGACGTGGTATTCAATCCCCAGATAAACAGCCCTTGGTTCAAGCCTACTCCGCAAAGGGCGCAAAGGCATAGAAGTCCCAAGTCCTTCAACGGCACTTTCTCATAGGGAACGAATAGGGAGGTGATCCAGAACATCACGCAAGCGAAGCTCATCCGCATACTGGTCAGCGCCTCGGGTTGCACATGCTCGGGGAGTAGATATTTGGATACGGGCATATTAATGGCGAACAGGATGTTGGCCGCTAAAATAAGGAGATGCCCTTTTAGCTTTTCTTGATTCATCATAAGTACGATCCTAGATTGGTATAATATAATGTATACAGGCTTATGTTTTGGTGAGCAAAGGTCTTACTTTTTTTTGTAAATAAGAAATGATCCGTTAGTAAAGTGTTTTACATACGGATCATTGTCTGTTTAGTCAAGGAAGCATCCCGTTTTTATTACGATGAAACGGCCGCTCCTCCCATGATATCCAGCAATTCGTTGGTGATGGCTTGCTGGCGGGTTTTATTATATTGCAAAGTTAATTGTTGGATTAAATCGTTCGCATTATCGTTGGCGGTCTGCATGGCCATCATACGGGCGGCGTGCTCGGCGGTCGAGGTGTCGAGTAGGATCGTATAGATGGTTAGGTTCAGCAATTTCGGGAAAAGCCGGTTACGCAACTCTTCCGCCGAGGGCTCAAGGATGTAGTCGGTGGCCGTTGCCGCCGCTTCCGTATCCGAGAGGGAAAGGGGAAGATACGTCTTGTGGGTTACGACTTGTGTCGCCATGTTCTTGAAATGGTGATACAGTAATTCCACCCGGTCTGCTTTACCCGTGACGAACAGCTCCATGAGACGGTTCGCCAAGGATACGGCGCTTTCATAAGACGGCTTTTCGCCGATCGTGATGAAATCAGTGTCGAAGCTATAACCCGCTTTATGAAGCTCATCCGCTATTTTCTTGCCGATAGGGTAGAGGCGTACCTCTATTTGCTGGTTCTTATAAGTCTGGATCGTGGCGGATAACTCTTTCCATATATTGGCATTGAATGTCCCGCATAACCCCGTGCTCGAGGCGAATACGGCGATAGCCACCTTGCTCACCTTACGCTGTTCGGTGTAAGGTGAGTCTAGGTCGCATTCCGCCGAAAGAAGACCGTTTAAGATAGCGGATAGTTTATTAGCATATGTAAGTGTGTGCTCGGTTTGCGTCTGGGCATGATGAAACTTGGCCGACGATACCATTTTCATGGCGGCGGTGATCTTCTGCGTGCTCCGTATAGAGGCGATCCGGACTTTTATTTCTTTCAATGAGGCCATAACTCCTTCGCTGTTTTTTCCAATATGTTTCGTATCTCATCATTGATAACGCCGGTCTTTAAGACATCCAGTACGTCCCGTTGGTGAGAGGTACGTAACTCTTGCAAGAACCTTGCCTCGAACTCATGCACCTTGTCCAATGGAACCTCTTTCAGCAGACCTTGCGTTCCGCAATAAAGGATCGAGATTTGCTCTTCCACCGGCATCGGGCTATATTGAGGCTGTATCAGTAACTGGGTATTCTTCTGCCCTTTATCGATCGTGAAAGCGGTGACGGCATCCATCTCGCCCCCGAACTTGGAAAATGATTCCAATTCACGGAACTGAGCCTGATCGATTTTCAAGGTACCCGCTACCTTTTTCATCGCCTTTAATTGCGCGTTACCGCCTACACGGGAAACGGAGATTCCGACATTGATAGCCGGGCGGTTCCCTTGGTTGAATAAATCGGTCTCAAGGAATATCTGTCCGTCGGTGATAGAGATCACGTTGGTCGGGATATAAGCCGATACGTCTCCCGCCTGCGTCTCGATGATCGGTAAAGCGGTCAAGGAGCCACCGCCTTTCACCTTGTCTCTCATGCTTTCGGGGAGATCGTTCATCTCACGGGCTACCTCCGGCTGGTTGATGATCTTGGCGGCACGTTCCAATAGGCGGGAGTGCAGGTAAAAAATATCACCCGGGTACGCCTCACGCCCGGAAGGGCGGCGAAGGATCAAGGAAACCTCACGGTAGGCGACCGCTTGCTTGGACAGATCGTCGTAGACCACCAAGGCGTGTCGTCCGCTATCCCGGAAATACTCTCCGATGGCCGCTCCGGCGAACGGGGCGAAATATTGCATGGCCGCCGGGTCGGAGGCGGTCGCGCTTACGACAATCGTATAGTCCATGGCGCCTTTCTCTTGTAAGGTGTTCACCAAGGCCGCTACCGTGGAACCCTTTTGCCCGATCGCCACGTAAATACAGTAAACCGGGTTCCCTGCCTCGTAGTTGCTACGTTGGTTGATGATGGTATCGATAGCGATCGAGGTCTTTCCCGTCTGCCTGTCGCCGATGATCAACTCACGTTGCCCCCTTCCGATAGGGATCATAGCGTCTACGGCCTTGATACCGGTTTGCAAAGGCTCGTTTACCGGCTGACGGAAGATCACGCCCGGAGCCTTGCGCTCAAGCGGCATCTCGCAAGTCTCGCCAAGGATCTCGCCTTTCCCGTCGATCGGGTTTCCCAACGGATCGATCACACGCCCGATCATCCCCTCGCTGACATCGATAGAGGCGATACGGCCCGTGCGTTTTACGGTGTCGCCCTCCTTGATTTGGTCGGTCGGACCTAAAAGGACGGCGCCTACATTATCTTCCTCCAAGTTCATCACGATTGCTTCCATCCCGTTATCGAATTGAAGCAACTCGTTCGCCTCCGCATTGTCCAGCCCATAGATGCGGGCCACGCCGTCGCTCACCTGCAATACGGTCCCGACCTCCTCCAGCTTGATGCTGGTATGGATTCCTTCCAATTGCTGGCGCAGGATGGAGGAGACTTCACTCACTTTTATCTGTTCTGTCATACTTCTTCTTTTTTATCTGTTTTCGAGTAGCCCGGTACGGATATCCCGTAGTTGCGTCGCATAGCTAGCGTCTATCCGGTAATTGCCGATGCGTAGGCGGAAGCCCCCGATTAGTTCCGGTTCCACGTGGCCGGAGAACTCGATCGTGCATCCCGTCTCTTTCCGCAGCTTGTCTTGTAGGTGAGACTTGACCGCATCGTCTACCGCTACGGCCGTGTCGAATCGTACCCGGGTAATCTTTTTCTCTTTCCGGTACAAATGGATATAAATGTATGCGATGAAGGGCAGTAGTGTCTCCCGTTTATGGGCTAATACCAGATTGATAAAACGTGTATATAGCTCGCATACCTCGATACCCCCCGCCGCCGTAAGCAATTTCACTTTCTCCGGTACGGAAACGATCGGGTTGCTTAAGGCACCCCTAAGCTCCGGCTCCATCGAGAAGCTGTCCGCCAACATCTTCATATCATCATATACCCGGCTTTCCTGTCCCTTGTCTTTCGCTAGGGAGAAAAGCGCTTTGGCATACCGGGAAGAAATAGTTCCTATATCCATACCTTACGATTTACTAAACGATACCTCATCCAGCAGCCGGTCGATCATCTGTTGTTGTTCCTTATCCCGGCCGATTTTCTCTTTCATTACTTTCTCTGCGATAGCGATAGACAGATCCGCTATCTCCGAGCGGACTTCGCGAATAGCTTTCTCTTTTTCTTCGCGGATACGCCGGGTAGCCTCCTCTATCTGCAGATGTGCCTCGGAGACGGCCTTTTTCCGTGCCTCCTCGATGATCCGCTCCTTTTCGGCAAAGGCTTCCTTCAGGACGGCGTTTTGCTTTTCCTTGGCCTCGGCTAGCATCTTCTCGCCCTCGGCTTGGATATGGGCAAGTCGCTCATTCGCCTGACGTGCCGTCTCTAAGGAATTGTCAATGTAAGCTTTCCGTTGTTCGATTGCCTTGACGATCACGGGAAAACCGTATTTGGAAAGGATCACGAAGACAATCCCGAATGAAACGATCATCCAGAATAGAAGCCCTGAATCCGGTGTTAATAAAGACATAGTTTGTTACTTTTTTATTGGAACAACGCTAAGAAACATACGACAATAGCGAACAATGCCACACCTTCTACCAACGCTCCCATAATCAACATCGAGGTACGGATCTCTCCTGCGGCCGACGGCTGGCGTCCAATAGCTTCAACGGCACCTTTACCGATCAATCCGATTCCGATACCTGCACCTATGGCGGCGAATCCCGCTCCTATAGTGGCTCCCATCTTCGCTACGCCCATCCCGGCTGCCGCTTGTAATAAAATAGTCGATAACATTGTGCTT